>ERZ1643251.447-NODE-447-length-60804-cov-6.443991_pt1 | contig 60804 bp, 54 predicted proteins | sample MGYA00579261_ERZ1643251 | MGnify/ENA primary metagenome ERZ1643251 (study PRJEB29033, sample SAMEA4952267) | chicken gut metagenome | biome: Broiler Chicken; feature: Gastrointestinal Tract; material: Caecum | place: Ireland | collected 2018 | study: Broiler...
GTCCAGAGCGCGCACGAGATTTTCCCCGCTCCCGTAGTATTTCTTTAAATCTTCTGTCCTAAGGATACTCATTTTTCTGCCTTCCTTCCCTGTGAAATAGCTCCTGTGCGGAAAATGCCTGTCCGCACTGCCTGATAAAAAGATAGCAGAGAAATGTTTCAGAAAAGTCTCGAAAAGCAGAAAGCCGCCTGAAATCCTGCTTATAATAGTCGGCCACTGTATCCAACCCAGTGTTTATCCCCGGGCGTTGAGCAGATACAGAGCTACAGTCGTCCCCTGATTTTTTTCAGAAAAGATTTTTAAGTAGCCTTTTTCCCGATCCAGTATCTCCCTTGTGAGATATAGTCCGATACCCAGTCCTTCCGTCTTTGCCGCCCGCTCTTCTCTGTAAAAGCGGCGGCACACGTCATTGATATGTTCCGGCAGGATGCCAATGCCGCTGTCGGATATGCTGATCTTTGTATAGATTTCCAGACACTCAGAGCATACTTGGACCCGTCTGCCTTTTGGGGAGTATTTCACAGCATTATCCAGAACATTGGTCAGCGCTTCCAGCGTCCATTTTTCATCGCACCAAAGCATTGCGTCCTCCGGGCAGGACGTGTCTACTTCGATTTCTTTTTCCGCTGCTTTCGCGCGGATGATATCCGCTGCGTGGTTTACCAGTTCCCGAAGAGAAGTCGGCTGCGGCTGTAGGCGGAGCATGTTCTGTTCCAGTCGCGCCATGCGGATGAGAGCCTGCACGAGAAAATCAAGCCGCTCCACCTGTCCTTTGAGCACCTCCATACAGTGCGTTCTTTCTTCTTCGGAAAGCTGCGGATTCATGGCTGTGTCGCAGTACATCACTACATTTGCGATGGGGGTCTTAAGCTGATGGGAGATGTCTGATACCACGGACTGTACCTCCTGCTTCTGCCGTTCGCTTTCCCGGGCAGAGGCAGCGGTGATCTCCCGAAGTCTTTTCAGGCGCATCGCTGTTTTGGACGCGAGGCTTTCCTCCTCCGTCTCCATTGACTGGGGATCCTTGCCAGCCAATATATTGTCGATGCTGCGGCATACTTCTTCCGTAAACCGGATATATTTTCCCCGCAGATAAAACCAGATTCCTGCTGAGACAGCGCCCGCCAGAAGGAGAGCTGCTGCAGGTATGATTATCCACTGCCCTGTCATAGCTGTTTTTCCTCGTTTCTGTTCTTTTCTGTCCACATATAACCTGTGCCGTAAATGGTACGGATATACGAGTGCTGTTCATCCGCGATCTTCGCCCGCAGCCTGCTGACAAAAATGGTCAGTGTATGCTCGTCCACAAAATTCCCGTCCTTGTCCCACATCTCCTCAAGAAGCACCTGACGGGTAAGCACAATGCCCGGATTCTCGCAGAACTTTTTCAGCAGACGGAACTCGGTGGGAGTGAGAATCAGTTCTTTCCCGCTTTTTAGCACCTGCCACGACTGAAGATCGACTGTCAGGTTTCCTGTCTGTATTTTCTGACTGCGCGCTTGCCCAATGCGGTATCTGCCGAGCACCGCCCTTACCCGCTGGATGAGGATCTGCACATTAAAAGGCTTTGTAATATAATCGTCCGCTCCGCTCTCAAAACCTATCATCATATCCTCGTCCATGTCCTTGGCGGTGAGAAAGATCACAGGGATATCCTGTATGGAGCGTACCTTCCGCGCGAAGGAAAAACCGTCCCCGTCCGGCAGATTTACGTCCAGCAGGAGAAGATCCCACGCTTCCGTGTCCAGACGTTTTTCGCCTTCTTTGAGGTCTGAGACAGATTCAGCGGTAAATCCCGCCAAAGACAGGTTCATCTTCACTCCTTCCGCCAGTATATCGTCGTCTTCGATCAGCAGTATCCGTTCCATAAATCTCCTTTCCGCGGTGATGTGTGCCGCGCTATAGTCAGAAGCCGCATTATGTCGCATCATGTTTGAAGCCGCGCCGTGCAGCAGGCAGCGCATTGTTTCGCGGCACAGCAGTTTTGAACAATTATAACACTGCATAATGTTCCCCGCAATAAATCGCTCCTCTGCGGAAAAAGAGGAAAAGGATAAAGACACGAGAGACAGATCCAAGAGAGTGTGGTAGAATAGACGGGCAAAACGATATCTATATTCATAGAAAAGGAAATAAAGCTAATGAACAGAAAGAAAAAAGACAGTCAGAAAAATACTTGGTTTCACAATCTCGGCGCGGCGCTGCACATGGAGCTGCGTGAGCATAAAAGCTCTTTTATCGTATATTTTACGCTGCGGGCGCTTGTCATTGTCATGCTCATCCTCCAGCTTTTGAACAGGAATTATGAGAATGTGTTTCTCTGCGGACTGACCCTGCTTTTGCTCGTTATCCCGAGCCTTGTGCAGATCACCTTTAAGGTGGAGCTGCCGACGACGCTGGAGATCATCATCCTTGTTTTTATCTTCGCGGCGGAGATATTAGGAGAGATCAGTGAGTTCTATCTGATGTTTCCTTTCTGGGATACCGTACTCCATACACTGAACGGATTCCTCGCGGCGGCAATCGGGTTTTCTCTGGTGGATCTGCTGAACCGCAGCGAGAAGATCGTGTTCCAGTTGTCGCCGCTCTTTACGGCTATCGTGGCATTTTGTTTCTCCATGACCATCGGAGTCGTATGGGAATTCTTTGAGTTTGGAATGGATACCTTTTTCGGTTACGATATGCAGAAAGACACAGTGGTTCATGTGATCCGCTCCGTGACGCTCGACCCGTCGGGACACAATGTGCCGTATGTGATAAAAGGGATCACAGACACTGCGGTAAACGGACAAGAGCTGGGACTTGGCGGCTATCTTGACATCGGGTTGATCGATACAATGCAGGATCTGATCGTCAATTTTATCGGGGCGCTTGTATTCTCTGTTATCGGATTCCTTTATGTGAAGAACCGGGGGAAGGGGAGTGTGGCGAGAAGCTTCATCCCGCGCAGGAAAGCGAAGGACAGAGACTTCCTAAAGATCGCGAAGGAGAACGCGCAGAAGTCAGCCGGGGAGGGTGGCCCGGATATGCGGCCGGAGACAGACGGCGAGGCGGATAACAAGGCAGACAACTCAGCGGACGGACTTTCTGCGGCAGATGAGACGGGAGACGGGACGCCAGAGCAGGAAAAGTAAAAACGCGCCCAGCACAGTGACCGCCATATACAGAAGGACAGCAATGAGATTTCCCGTGACGGGCGCAAGATCTCGGAAAACGATCTGCTGCATGGGATAGTGGGGGTTGATGTAAAACATATTGATCAACCCGTACTGATCCAACGTCAGGTTGAGCGTTTCCGCGACCACACAGCAGGACAGGTACAGAAGCGTGGCGTAAAGGAACGGGCGCAGCGGGTAGACGCGGGAAAGGGCGCGGGAGAACAGGATGTTCTTCGCGTCAGAACAAAGTCCGCGGCAGTATGTGATTCCGGCTCCGAGTCCGACTAGGATAAGAAGCAGATGCCAGATGTAGGAGTGGGCGGTGAGCTCCGGCAGGGGATACTCAAGTCCGCTGGTGTCCGTAAATACAATGATTCCGCCCATGAGGCAGTAGGTCATGAGAAACGCAAGGAGCATCCTGCGCAGGCTGTCACTGCGCAGCCACGGATAAGCGAGCAGTATATACATGGGAACACTGCAAAGCTGGAAGGGAAGATACCACAAGTCATAGATGCCGTTCCCCACCGCGAAGGTCAGGAGAAGCTGCTTCCAGATCTCGCTGCACAGCATAAGAACCCCGCACAGAAAGAATACTCTGTCCGATATCTTTGGGAAATATTTTTCAATCAGCGATAATTTTCTTTCCATATCTGATACCTCTCTTTTAAAGTATACCTCATCCCCCTGATAACTTATACGGATTTCTTTCTTTTTGACAAGAGATTGTTAAAAAATAGACATTAAAGCATACTGAATAACTAAAAATGTCTTATAATTTAAAGGTTTTATTGTTGAATAATTCCAACTAAGCTCGTTTGAACGCCTTTTTTGAAAAATTAAGATGAAAAATGGATAAAAATACAGCGGATTCATGTCGGAAAAAGGGCAAAGTGAAAGAAAAAATCAGGACAGGCGCTCAAAGACACCGCGCGGTGTCTTATATTGACAAAAATTTTAGCCGGGCGTAAGATTGATAAAGCTTTTTGGAAAAGCCACATTTTAATAGGTAAAGGAGGGAGCAATACGGGGAATCTGACAGAGAAACTAATGGAAGAATTAAACTGCGAAACAGTCTTTACTCTTCCGGTATTAGGCGGGATATCAGAGTCCGTTGTTGTCACATGGATTATCATGGCAGTGCTCGTCGTTTTGTCCGTCATTCTCACACGGAACCTGCGGGTGGAAAACCCCGGAAAGGTTCAGCTCGCGCTTGAGTCGGGGATAGGCTGGGCGAAGGATTTCTTCGAGGGGATCATCGGCCGGGAGAACAGCGGATACACAGCGTATCTGACCACAGTGATCATCTATCTGGCGGCGGCCAATACGATCGCGCCTCTGCTTGGCTTTAAGCCGCCGACCAAGGATTTAAATGTAACTGCGGCGCTGGCGCTCATGAGTATGGTAGTGATCGAGTTTTCCGGCATCCGCAAAAACGGAGTCGTGCACTGGGTAAAGCATTTCGCGAAACCGGTTCCGGTCGTGGCGCCGATCATGGTGCTGGAGGTCGTGATCCGTCCGTTGTCGCTCTGTATGCGATTATTCGGAAATATGCTGGCGGGGTTTGTGGTGCTGGAGCTCTTGAAGTTCTTCGTACCGCTTATCATACCCATCCCGGTAAGTTTTTATTTTGACATTTTCGACGGTCTGCTTCAGGCTTACGTGTTCGTATTCCTGACGGCGATCTTCATGACCGAGGAGATGGAGTAACTCCCTTCTATTACATAGAAAAAGGGAAACAGGTCTTAAGACCTGAGTGAGATGAACAAACCACATATAAAATATGGATTTGCAGAAAAGGAGATTATAACAATGGGAACAATTATAGCTATCGGAGCAGGTATTGCAGTATTGACAGGTATTGGAGCAGGTATCGGAATCGGAATCGCGACAGGCAAGGCTACAGAGGCGATCGCAAGACAGCCTGAGGCGGAGAGCAAGATCTTCAAGAACCTGATCGTCGGATGCGCGCTTGCCGAGGCTACCGCCATCTATGGTTTCATTATCGGTATTATGATCGTATTCTTCCTTCAGTAAATATTAACAGGAACATATTGATAAGAAAAGGCAGGTAGAGAAGATGATCAAGCTGGACATGAGTATTGTCTATACCATTATAAATCTTATCGTTCTTTATCTTCTGCTGAGACATTTCCTCATCCGTCCTGTGACAGAGGTCATGGAGAAACGAAGGAGGATGATCGAGGAGGGATTTCAGAACGCGCAGGCCGCGCAGGAGGACGCCCTCAAGATGAAGCAGGAGTACGAGGCGTCCTTAAAGGGAGCAAAGCAGGAGGCTGTGCAGATCGTGGAGAACGCGCGCAGATCCGCGAAATCAGAGTACGACCGCATTGTCAGTCAGGCGGGGGACGAGGCGGGAAATATCCTCGTGTCAGCCAAGGAGACGGTGCGCATGGAGCGTGAGAAGGCGATGCAGGAGATGAAGTCAGAGATCGCGCATCTGGCGGCGGCTTCCGCGAGAAAGCTCATAAAAGAAGGAACAAGAGAACAGCAGGACAAGGCGCTGTACGAGGAGTTCTTAAGGGAGAAGCAAGATGAAAACTAAGGAGATACGCTGCTCTTCGCCGGCGGTCACATACGGGAAGGTTCTCTTTGAGATGAAAGTCCCGGAAGAGGCGGTCAGCAGGACAAGACAGATACTTGCGGAAGTGCCGCAGATTGCAGAGATCCTGCAGAACCCGACGGTTGCCATGCGGAAGAAGCAGACGGTGATCGACAAAGTATTTCCGGAAGTAATGAGGAAGTTCTTAAAGACAGTGTGCGCATATCAGAGAACCTCGCTTCTGGAGGAGATCTTTGCCTCTTATGACCGGCTCAGGGATGAAGAGGCAGATGTCGTACATGCTGTCCTGTTGTGTACCACGGTTCCCGGGGAGGAGCAGAAGAAAGGAATGGAAGATTTTCTCTGCAGGAAGTACGGGGCAAAGACGGCGCAGATCGAAGTGCGTAAGGACGACACGCTGGTGGGCGGGTTCATTCTCCGCGTGGGAAGCGACGAGTATGACAGAAGCGTGAAAGGCAGTATGGACAGGCTTGCGCAGAAAATAGCAGGAGGTAGATAAGGTGGGTTCAATTAACTCGGACGAGATCATATCGATCTTACGGGAAGAAATAGAGAATTTTGATGAGATGAGCAGGGACAGCGAAGTCGGCACTGTCGTTGCGGTTGGCGACGGGATCGCTACCATCTACGGGATTGACCGAGCCATGTACGGTGAGGTCATCACCTTTGAAAACGGTCTGAAAGGGATGGTGCAGGATATCCGTAAGGATGAGATTGGCTGTATCCTTTTCGGGAGCGATACACAGATCCGGGAGGGGACGAAGGTATCCCGCACAGGCAGGAGAGCGGGAGTCCCGGTGGGAGACGCTTATATCGGCAGGGTAGTCAATGCCCTTGGAGAACCCATCGACGGAAGGGGAGAGATCAAGGCGGATGATTACCGCCCCATCGAGCAGGAGGCTCCGGGTATTATTGACCGCAAATCTGTCAGCGAGCCGCTGGAGACGGGAATCCTCTCCATTGACGCTATGTTCCCCATCGGGCGGGGACAGCGTGAGCTGATCATCGGGGACCGACAGACAGGGAAGACGTCCATTGCCATGGATACGATTCTCAACCAGAAGGGCAAGAACGTGGTCTGCATCTACGTGGCGGTCGGGCAGAAGGCTTCCACAGTGGCAAAGGTGGTCAATACATTAAAGACGCACGGCGCGCTTGATTACACTATCGTTGTGTCGTCAACGGCAAGCGACTGCGCGCCCCTTCAATATATCGCGCCTTATGCGGGAACCGCGATGGCGGAGCATTTCATGTATCAGGGGAAGGACGTGCTCATCGTGTACGATGATCTGTCCAAGCATGCGGTGGCGTACCGCGCGCTGTCTCTTCTGCTGGGACGTTCCCCGGGACGTGAGGCATATCCGGGAGATGTGTTCTATCTCCACTCAAGGCTGTTGGAGAGATCCAGCCGCTTAAGCGACGAGTTGGGCGGAGGCTCCATCACAGCGCTTCCGATTATCGAGACACAGGCAGGGGACGTATCCGCGTACATACCGACCAACGTCATCTCTATCACAGACGGACAGATCTTCCTTGAGAGCGGTCTGTTCGCGTCCGGCATGAGACCAGCGGTGAACGTAGGTCTTTCCGTATCCCGTGTGGGCGGCGCGGCACAGACCAAGGCGATGAAGAAGGCTTCGGGAAGTATCCGTATCGATCTGGCACAGTACAGGGAGATGGAAGTATTCACACAGTTCAGTTCTGATCTGGACGCCGCTACCAAGGAGCAGCTTGAATACGGAAGCGGACTTATGGAGCTGCTGAAACAGCCTCTTTACCATCCGCTCTCTCTTCATGAGAAGGTCATCACCCTGTGCGCGGCGACCCATAAAGTGATGCTCGGCATCGAGAAGAAGCAGATCAAGAAATTCCAAGCGGATATGCTGACGTATTTTGCCTCCAATCATCCGGAGATCGCTTCGGAGATTGAGGAGAACAAGGCATTGTCCGATGAACTGATCGAAAAGATCGTGACAGTCGCGAAGGAGTTCAAGGCAACTGTTCAGGATTAAGGCTGCACAGAGCGGCTGTTTTGTGAATTTGTGCCGCCGGAAAAAGGCGGCGGAATGGAGATTACAATGGCAAATATCAGAGAGATACAGAGCCGCATCAACAGTGTGAAGGACACCATGAAGATCACGAATGCCATGTACATGATCTCCTCTTCAAAGATGACTCAGGCGAAGAAAAAGCTGGCGGACACAGAGCCGTATTTCTATGCGCTGCAGGGCGAGATATCAAGGATATTAAGGCATATCCCGGAGCTGGAGCATCATTTCTTCGACCAGAGGACGAAGATACCGGAAGAGGAGCGCAGGATCGCGTCTATCGTGGTGACTGCGGACAAGGGACTTGCGGGCGCGTACAATCATAATATCGAGAAGCTGGAGGAAGAGATCCTTTCCCGTCCCGGCATCCACAAGCTGTTCGTGGTGGGGGAGCTGGGAAGGCATTATTTCGCGAGGCGGGGCGTGGAGATCGACACGAACTTCCGCTACACCGTACAAAAGCCTACCATGCACCGGGCGAGGGAGATCTCAGGAGTGCTTTTAGACCAGTTCATTTCCGGGGACTTGGATGAGATCTATATCGTCTACACCCGCATGGAAAACTCCGTGCAGTCTCAGGCGGAGGTAGTGAAGCTTCTGCCGCTGGAGCGCAGCTCGTTCAATGAGATGAAGATGCCTCTTAATATTTACAGGGAGGCGATTGATCTGTATCCGTCCGTGGAGGCGGTGATGGAGAGCATTGTGCCAAACTATGTGACGGGAATGATCTACGGATGTCTTGTGGAGGCTTACGCCAGCGAGCACAACGCCCGTATGATGGCGATGAAGGCAGCTACAGACAGCGCGAAGGAGCTGATCCGCGACCTGTCCATCCTTTATAACAGGGCAAGGCAGGCTGCGATTACACAGGAGATCACAGAGGTGTGCAGCGGCGCGAAGGCACAGCAGAAATAGAGGAGAATGATGATGAATAAAGGAAGAATCATACAGGTCATGGGGCCTGTTGTTGACGTAGTATTTGAAGACGGCGGACTTCCCTTTATCAAAGATGCGCTTGAGGTTGACAACGACGGAAAGAAGTGCATCATGGAGGTCGCCCAGCATCTTGGAAATAACGAGGTGCGCTGTCTGATGCTCTCCGCCAGCGAGGGACTTCACCGGGATATGGAAGTCACCGCGACAGGGGCAGGCATCAAAGTCCCGGTGGGAGGAAAGACACTGGGGAGGCTGTTCAATGTCCTCGGCGAGACCATTGATAACGGGGAGAGCATTAGCGACGCGGAGAAATGGGTCATCCACAGGCAGCCGCCCACATTTGAGGAGCAGAGTCCGGTGGTGGAGATTTTAGAGACAGGCATCAAGGTCATCGACCTTCTGGCGCCTTACGCAAAGGGCGGTAAGATCGGCCTCTTCGGCGGCGCGGGCGTGGGAAAGACTGTCCTTATCCAAGAGCTGATCCGCAACATCGCCACAGAGCACGGAGGCTACTCCATTTTTACAGGCGTGGGAGAGCGCTCCCGTGAGGGAAATGACCTCTGGTCAGAGATGAAGGAATCCGGGGTTCTGGAAAAGACGGCCTTAGTGTTCGGACAGATGAACGAGCCGCCCGGAGCGCGTATGCGCGTGGCGGAGACAGGACTTACGATGGCGGAGTATTTCCGAGACGAGGAGCACAGAAACGTCCTTCTCTTCATTGACAATATCTTCCGTTTCACACAGGCAGGTTCCGAGGTATCCGCGCTTCTCGGGCGTATGCCGTCAGCGGTAGGTTATCAGCCGACCCTTGCCACGGAAATGGGCGAGCTGCAGGAGCGTATCGCTTCCACAAAGAACGGTTCTGTCACTTCTGTTCAGGCGGTTTATGTCCCGGCGGACGACCTGACAGATCCGGCTCCGGCCACAACATTCGCCCATCTGGACGCGACGACCGTGCTTTCCAGAAAGATCGTGGAGCAGGGCATCTACCCGGCGGTCGATCCGCTGGAATCCAGTTCACGTATACTAGAAGCGGACGTAGTCGGCGAGGAGCATTACGAGGTGGCGAACAAGGTGACCGCTATTCTCCAGAAATACAAAGAGCTTCAGGATATCATCGCCATCCTTGGTATGGAAGAACTTTCCGACGAGGATAAGGCGACAGTCATGCGCGCGAGAAAGATCCAGAGATTCCTCTCACAGCCATTCTTCGTGGCGGAGACATTTACAGGGATACCGGGGAAATATGTGCCGCTTAAAGAAACGATCCGTGGATTTAAAATGATCATCGACGGCGAGATGGACGAATATCCGGAGAGCGCGTTCTTCAATGTTGGAACCATTGACGACGTGATCGCGAAGGCAAAAGCCGCAGAGGCAGAAGCGGCTGGCGCCTGATCCGGCTCGGCAGAGAGTGGAAGAAGAAACAGGAGTGTGTAACGTATGGACACATTTGGTCTGAAAATAATCGCAAGCGATAAGGTGTTTTACGAGGGACGCTGCAGGAAGCTGACCCTTCCTGCGCCCGACGGCGAGATGGGACTGCTTGCGAATCATGAGAACATGGTCATCGCCATCGCGGTGGGTATCGCCCGGATGGAAACCGGGGAAGGGAATCAACAGGAGATCGCACTCGGACAAGGCTTCGCTGAGGTCGTCAACAACCGTGTGACACTCATCGTCGACACGGCAGAGCGCCCGGAGGACATCGACGTGCGCCATGCGCAGGAGCAGCGGGAGCGCGCGGAGGAGCAGATGCGCCAGAAGCAGAGCATCCAGCAGTATTACCATACACAGGCGTCTCTCGCAAGAGCAATGAACAGATTGAGACTCGCACAGGATAAAAAGTGGAACTTATAGAATAATGGGGATGTTGTAAAATGTCTTTTTGCAGCATCCTCATTTTGTGTGTTGTATAAATTTTTCCGTCTTGTGTTTCTGAATAAGGAAAAACAAATAAAATATAAAGAAAAAAACTTGTATTTTTCTTTATATTTGGCATAATATAAACATGAAAGGAGTGTAATCTATGGCACAGACAGTTAATGTGAATTTTAAGTTGGATGCAGATGTAAAAAAGAGTATGGAAAAAGCCTGTTCTGATATGGGTCTTTCTATGAGTGCGGCCTTTACCATTTTTGCGAAAAAAGTCGGCAGAGAAAGGCGCATACCTTTTGAAATTTCGGCAGACCCGTTTTACTCAGAGAGCAATATCCGCTACTTGGAGAAAATTATGCGCGACATAGAAGAAGACAAGGCACATTTTGCAGAGCATGACTTGATTGAGGTGGAGGAATAATGCGGTTATTGTGGGAAGATCGTGCGTGGGACGAATATCTGTACTGGCAGACGAAGGATAAAAAGACATTGAAAAGGATAAATGCCCTCATTAAAGACATTCAAAGAAGTACTTTTGAAGGTATTGGAAAGCCGGAGCCCCTGAAAGGTAATTTGAGCGGATGGTGGAGCAGACGGATTGATGAAGTAAATAGGATAGTATATTTTGAAAAAGATGATGTGATTTATATTGTCTCGTGTAAAGGACATTACAGCGACTAAATTTGCGAGTGAGTTTGTTGTTACAATATACGTTCATACTCCTTAGGAAACATTCATGAGAACGCATTTCTTTAACGGACTGCGTTCTTTTATCATCGGACCCTGCTGGCAGGGGGAATGTCGTTTTCGTCGTTATCCCTGCGCTATTGTTCCTGTTTTTATCTTGCATTTCACCATCATGTATACTACAATAATTATATCTTGACTTTACTGAATAAACGCTTTTTTTACAATATAGTCATTAGGGGAGAAAATAGAATGAGTGATAATTATACGCCACGTTCAGTCGTGGAGATTATGAATGACGTGTTAAGTACGGTACGCGATTATTATGACGCAGAGTATGCTTATTATATAGAGAAGGAGCAGGGGGATATCGAGACGATCTATGAGTGGTGCGCGGAGCACGTGGAGTGGCAGCGCGACCGCTTAAAGCTGCTTCCTGAGGATCAGCAGCCCAAGTGGATGAAAGAGGAGATCACGGATACGACTGCTGACAGCTACAGTGTATTCCGCCAGATCAGTGAGGATACGACTGCCATCCTTGCCGTAGCGGGCGTCCACCGAGGAGGATGCACCCTTGACCTGATGCGCGCGCTCCTTCCGTATATCCCACAGGCCATTGCCCTGCAGAAGATACAGAAGCAGCAGGAGTATCTGAGCTATCACGATGACCTGACAGGACTTTTGAACCGCAACAGCCTTGTGGATTATCTGGATAAGGTCAAGGAGAGAAAGCTGAAATCTCTGGGCGCTCTTTCCATTGATATCAATGGCCTGAAGAATTTCAACAAAGAGTTCGGCCGGGAATACGGGGACGAGGTTGTCACCCGGGTAGGCGAAGTCCTTGAGGAGTTTTTCCGAAGCGCGGAGGTATACCGTCTGACGGGAGACGAGTATCTTGTTCTTGTGGAGGATACCTCTTATGAAGACTTTACAAAACAGGTCTACGCGGCGCACACAAAGCTGGACAACATCAGTCTGGGACTTGTGTCCATGGGTTATGCGTGGGAAAAGCTGGACATCGATGTGGACAAGCTGGTGAACAACGCGGAAGTCATGATGCGCGAGGAAAAGAAAAAGTATTATAAGAACCTCAAAAGAGGCCACCACGAGCCGATCATCAAACAGGACCTTCTGGAGGACATCAAACAGGGGAATTTCATCGTCTGTCTTGTGCCGAAGATGGATGTGCAGACAGAGGAGATCGCGGGGGCAGAGGCTGTCGTGCGCTACCATCACAAGGATCTGGGCATTGTGGATCCGGGGAAATATATTAATCTCCTCGAGGAGACAAAGTTGTCCCACTATCTTGACCTGTATGTATTTGAGGAAGTGTGCAAGACTCTTCAGCGCTGGGAACGGCAGGATATCCCGCTGATTCCGGTGGCGGTGAATTTCGCGGGGGCGACCTTAAAGCAGGAGAGCGTGGCTGATAAGATGATGAAGATCATTGACAAATACCATGTGCGCTGCGAGTATCTTGAGGTGGAGGTGTCCGAGGCCGGAAACGACATGAATCAGGAGATGCTGGCTGAGACGAGCGGTAAGATCAGAAAGGCAAATGTCAGAGTGATCTTAGACCATTTCGGCGCGAAAGATTCCAGTTTCTCGATCTTATCACTTATGGAATTCGATGCACTGAAGCTGGATAAGAGCCTGATCACAAATATTGTCGGCAACAGCAGAAGCCGCATCGTTGCACAGGCTGTCATCGATATCTGCCGCCAGCTTGGGGCTTCTGTGGAGGCTGCGGGTGTGGAGACACAGGATCAGCTCAATGTGCTGGGTGAGCTTGGCTGTGATCACGCGCAGGGCGTCCTCTTTAATAAACCGATTACAATTGATACCTTTGAGGTACGTTATCTGAAAGGCTAGAGATGGTCAGAGCGTGGATTGCGGAGGCGTCTCCGCTGTATGAAAGAGAATGTTATGAGAGATATTACCGCACACTGCCCGAATTTCGCAGGAAGAAGTCGGACGCGCTGCGTTCTGTGGAGATGAAGGCACAGAGTGTGGGGGTCTGGGCGCTTTGGATGAAAATACGCAGAGAATATGGACTGCCGGAGGATTCGGCAGTCAATTTCTCGCATTCCGGGGAATATGTGATGTGCGCGGCAGCGGACAGTAAAAGTGTGCGCGTGGGATGCGATTTGGAGAAGATCGGCGTATTCAGGGAAAATGTGGCAAGGAGATTTTTTTGCCCTGAGGAATATGAGACGATCATGAAGGAGAAAACAGAAGAAGGAAGGACGCAGCTCTTTTACCGCTACTGGGTACTCAAAGAAAGCTTTATGAAAGCTACCGGAAGAGGGATGGCCCTTCCTGTTAATTCCTTCTGTATTCGTCTTGGAGAACCGCCGGTTCTGATCAGGCAGCCAGCGGAGTTTTCGCAGGAGTATTATTACGTGGAATATAAAATTGACGCAGTGCCATATAAGATGGCGGTCTGCTCTACGGATAAAGAGACTGACATCGGACTGCATATGGAGTTGAAGCTATGAGAAAGATGAAAGTCCAGAAGATAAAACAGTTATTTCTTGTCGGCGTGGTTATCGGCGCTCTCGCCGGAGTTTTATTTACCGCGCTTATCGCAAATGTGATTATTTCAAAAAACGAAGCAAAGCATAAGAAAGAAAACACTAGCCTGACAGAGAAGAATGAGGCTCTTTCTCTGCAGGTCAGCAAAAATGAAGCCGCCCATAACAATGCGGCGGTTCTGGCGGGAAACGACGACGGATGGGCGCTCGCGCTGGTGAATGAAGAGCACCCTCTGGACACCTCCTATGCTCCGGCCGGACTTGTGGAGATTGAGAGTGAGCGCTCAGTGGATACAAGAATCGCAGAGGCTCTCCAGAAGATGCTGGACGATGGGGCGGCGGCAGGACTGAGCATGTATGTTACATCCGCGTACCGTGATTATGAGTATCAGAGGACAGTGTTCAATGCCACGATGAACGACTGGATCAGTCAGGGGTACAAGCCGCTGGACGCTTATGACGAGACGAAGAAATCAGTGGCGGTTCCCGGGACAAGCGAGCATGCCACAGGACTTGCGGTGGATATTATATCGTCAGCTTATTCTGCGCTGGACGACAGGCAGGGCGATACCGAGGAACAGAAGTGGCTTATGGAGCACTGCTGGGAATACGGTTTTATCCTGCGCTATCCTCAGGATAAGGCGGAAGTTACGGGGATCATATATGAGCCATGGCATTACCGCTATGTTGGGACTGAGGCTGCGAAAGAGATCCATGAGCAGGGACTGACGCTGGAGGAATATCTGCAGCAATGATGTCCGCGCGTTGTGTTGACGGTGATTGACGTTCCATACAGGATTTGTTAGAATGGAAAAGTAAAATAATAGCTTTATCAAGCAATTATATTGTTTCCACATCGTCTGATGAGAGGGTATAGATACATAGGATAAGGAGGAAAACCATGGAAGATTTAACGTTTGGGGAACAGGTCAAGATCATCCTTGGGAGGAAGGGAATGAGCATCAAGCAGCTCGCAGAGATGATCGAGAAAAAGACAAGGAAAAAAATGTCGCGCCAGAACCTGACGCAGAGACTTGGAAGAGATAATTTTCAGGAACAGGATATGCGCATGATTGCAGAGATTCTAGGATGTCCGTTCCATCTGAGCATAATGGGCAGCGACGCCCATACACAGTCCCGCAGTACGGCGGCTCTGGAAAGAGCGGCAGCAGAGCGCACAGAAAAAGTGGAGGCCTTGGCAGAACAGCAGGCGCTGTCTAAAGAAGAACCCTTAAAGTCTGTGGAAGAAGCAGTAAAGGCGGCGCAAGAGACGGCACAGCCGTTGGTGGAAAAGTCGGCGCAGTCCGCCGGAGAAGCGGCGCAAGAGACGGTACAATCTCCTGCGGGAAAACCGTCGCAATCCTCAGACGAGCCGGGACCGGACGAGAGGGATATGACAATCGGAGAACTCTACGACATGCACAAGGATCTTTCCGTGCTTGAGGAGAACGTAAAGGCCGGAAAAGTGGACGGGTTGTCCAAAGCGGCGGAGGCCATTGGCCCGGCAGAGGCGGGAAAGGCAGCAGAGGCCGGAAAAGAAGCAGATTCCCCGCAGCAGGAGGAAAAGGATTTTGAACCTGTCATCGGTTATGACGACGTGGAGGAAGATACGCAGGTGGGCGAGGTGAATCCTTATACGGGAAGAGAGTACCAGTCCAACAGTGTGCGTATGCACCCCACGCGTATCGGATATGTACAGGTATACGACCGCACCATTCATAAGTGGACAGATATGACAGAGTGGGCGTTCTTAGGACTTCAGGAGCGGAAGAAAGCGCTCCTTGGAAAAGCCTATGAGCCGCCGATTTATCTGGACTAAGGAACAGCAATAATCTATAATAATCAATAAAGTGAAATGACACCCCGCAGCGAAAGTCTGCGGGGTGAGATGTATCCGGCAAAGAGAAGTCCGGCAGACGGGGAGAGGAAAGGAATCAAGGCTATGGAATGGAAAACACTGTTATCCACACGGCGGGAGCGCGAGAGTTCGCAGAGACAGCAGTCGTCGGACTTAAGAAGTGAGTTTGAGAAGGATTACCACAGGATTATCGGCAGCGCGTCCTTTCGGAGGCTTCAGGACAAGACGCAGGTGTTTCCCCTCGATAAGAGCGATTTTATCCGTACAAGGCTGACCCATTCACTGGAAGTTTCTTCGCTGGGTAAATCACTGGGACAGAATATCGGGGAGAACATACTTACATACCGGAGAAATTCCGGGTTTACCCCGCAGATGAAAGAGGATATCTCCCATATCCTTGAATGTGCGGGACTGATCCACGATATCGGGAATCCGCCGTTCGGGCATTTCGGAGAGGTGGCGATCAGAGAGTGGTTCGCGCGGTGGCTGCCAAAGCTTTCTTTCAAGGGGAAATCTGTCATGGACATGCTCACAGAGCAGATGAAGCAGGATCTCCTGCATTTTGAGGGCAACGCTCAGGCGCTTCGTCTTGTGACAAGGCTTCATTATCTCGTGGATGAGCACGGCATGAACCTGACGTATGCGCTTCTTAACACAATTATTAAGTATCCCGGCGCCTCTACGGACATAGATGAGAACAGTGGGAATATCAAGGACAAGAAGATGGGATATTATCTTGCAGAGGAGAAGATCTTCCGGAGTGTGACAGAAGCGACGGGCGCGGGCAGCAACAGACATCCCCTCACCTATATCCTTGAGGCGGCGGATGACCTTGCCTATAAGACGGCAGATATAGAGGACGCTTTCGTCAAAGGATTTATCACTTATGATATGCTTGCGCAGGAGCTTGCACCTCTGGACAAGGAGTTTACAAAGGCGGCGTTCCGCCCGTTGGAGAAGCTAAGACAGCTCTGCGACAGAGGGGCGGCCAAGGGTGTGAGCGACCCGGCGTCCTATGCGGTAAAAAACTGGATCGTGAGTGCGCAGGGATTTCTTATAAACTGCGCCACATATGGATTTACCTCCAACTATGACAGCATCATGGAGGGCACGTTCCGGCACGATTTATTCCATGATACATTCGGGCAGAAGCTAATGGAGCTGCTGGGGGATATGGCATACCGGCGCGTATTTTCATCTATGGCGATTTACAAGATGGAAGTGTCGGAATCATCGATTTTAAATTATCTTATGGACAAGCTGGTTCACGCGGCCCTGTACTATGACACGGACGAGCCGCAGGATACCATCGACAGACGGGTCGTATCCTTCATATCAGATAATTATAAGAATGCGTATAAGCGTCAGGCAGAAGGAAAAAGCGAGGAGGAGAAGCTTTATCTGCGTCTCCTCCTTGTGACTGACTATGTGTGCGGCATGACGGACAGCTATGCCAAAAGGCTGTATCAGGAAATGAACGGGATGCTGTGAGGATGCTGTAAGCCTGCGGCAAAAGCGGCAAAGTTCCTGTAAGATGCCGAAGATCCGCCGTCAGCGCGGCGGGATGCTTCCCACGCAGCGGCACCAGTGGCCGAAGTCAGCATCGTCAGTGCGTTCCTCCGCCGTCAGCTCCGGTGATTCAGCGTAGGAGCGTGTAAAGCGGGGGAACCCGAACAGGTCAGCCGCTCGGGCCTCCTGCGGGGCGTATGTGCCGGGAACCCCAAGCCACAGCCGCCCGTCCTCTTCGATGAGCATGAGGTGACCATAGTTGTGATAGCCGTGCAGGAGAAAGCTGTTGTTGGCGAGAGGCCAGAACCTCCTCGGAAGCTGGGACATATCTGCACGCTGGATTTTTCTGGCGGCAGGCTGCGCAGATGAAGCGGCGGCTTCAGAAAGCGCGGCATTGTCCGTCTCAGTCACGTCCGGCTCAGTTCCAGATGACTTGCTAACACCCGCTTCGTCATGGTCTGCCTCAGCGGCGGCATGAGCAGAATCTGGCTCAGTAATGCCCGGCCCGGCATCGGCTGATACCGCCGCGTCCAGCTCAGTGTCAGACGACTTGGTGACACCTGCTCTGTCATGGTCTGCCTCAGCGGTGACATGAGCAGAATCCGACTCAGTCACGACCGGTTCAGCATGGTCTGCCTCATCCGTGTTTGGCTCGGCAGTGACCGCTTCAACCACATCCGGCTCCGTGCGGACTGCCTCAGTCGCGCGCGGCTCAGCATCGTCGGTCTCTGCGTTGGCCGTCTCAGCGGCGATAGCTTCGGCAGTCTGAGTTTTTGGAATGGAAGAGGCTGTTTTCATCCTTTGGATATCCACATCGAAGAAAAATGCGGAGGCCATCCAGAACATAGCCGGGTTTCTTCCGGGGAGTTTGACGATAAACCCGTCGATCTGTGACAGGGGCCGCCCGTCCGGGAAACGTGTCTCTGAGACGGGAAGGCGCGCGGAGATGCTTCGTCCAAAGCAGTTAAGCACAGCGATCTGCTCAGCTATAAGGCTGCCGCCATCGTCGCGGAAAAAGGCCCACAACTGTACGGATGCTCCGTTTCCCACGGGGACGCCCCGCGCGTGGAGCTGGAGGATGCAGGAGCGGTAGTGGCGGCTTACCTTGATAAAGCCGATATTGCGTGTGCGTCTGCCGTTTTCATATTCATATAGATAAAATGTACCGGGATTCATAGATTACCTCTGATCTTGTCTCGTTTCAATCTAGTGTATTCAAGGATCAGGGAAAAAAGAACACGGTATGATGCGAGCTGACGGTGAGTGTCACGCGGCGCGAAGCCGCAGTTAAAGAAAGCCGTCAAATGGACATGCAGGCATGTCCGCTTGGCCCGCTGCTGGCGGGAATAAAGAAAGACAAAGGGAAAAATAAAATGTCTGAGAAAATAGAAGGATTTTTTGAAGAGCAGAGAAAGACTGATGAAAAATATATGAGGGCAGCACTTAAGCAGGCAGTGAAAGCCTATGAGCTTAACGAGACGCCCATCGGCTGTGTGATCGTACATGACGGGAAGATCATCGGAAGGGGATATAACCGCAGGAATACGGACAAGAATCCACTGGCCCACGCGGAGATCGCGGCCATCAAAAAGGCGAGCAGACGGATGGGAGACTGGCGTCTTGAGGACTGCACCATGTATGTGACGCTGGAACCTTGCCAGATGTGCGCAGGGGCAATCGTCCAGTCCCGCCTTACAAGAGTGGTGGTAGGCTGCATGAACCCGAAGGCAGGGTGCGCGGGTTCGATCCTTAATCTGCTGGATGTACAGGAGTTTAACCATCAGGTACAGCTTACCACGGGAGTGTTGGAGGAAGAATGCAGCTCCATTATGAAAGACTTTTTCCGGGAACTGAGGAAGAGACAGAAGATGAAAAAGATTAAAAAAGAAGGCGCGCTTTCTGCGGATCAATGATGATCTCAGGACAGCGCGCCTGCCTGTTTCCAGATACAACACGTTTATACAGAGTTTCGCTTGTTTTCCCGGAAAATTTTGGGCGACATTCCGTATACATTCTTAAACGCTCTTGAGAAATGGAGCTGATTTGCATATCCCACGGCGTTTCCAATCTCATTTACAGACAGTCCGGTAGTGAGCAGAAGCTGAGCCGCCTTGGACATGCGGTACTTGATCAGATATTCCTGAGGCCCTTGCCCGATCCTCTCTTTGAACAGCTTAAGGAGCTGATTGCGGTGAATATTGCATCTGGCGGCAATGGACTCCACGGAGATATCGTTCATAAAGTTCTTCTCAATATATAAAAATGCAGTCTGCATATAGTAATCGGATAGTGAGACATTGGCGGGCGACGGCATAGAGGTTCCTCCGGCCGCGCGGATAAAATAATCTGCAAACTGGTATAGTTTTGACATTTTATAAAAATGAGTTCCCTTTACCTCACCTGCCAGCTCCATCATAGTGTCTTTCAGTGCGTTTGCAAGGATACGGTCTTTTGGTTTATATATGGGGGATTCCTTGCTAAGTCCCGCCTCTTTTATGATCTCAGAAGCATAGATTCCGTCAAACTCGATCCATACATACTCCCAAGGGTGCTGTTTATCGGCCCAGTAGATGGTGACCCGCCCGGGAAAGATAAGAAATCCCTGACCTGTGTGGATTTTGAACTGCCTTTCTACCAGTCCGGTATCGTCGGCATTGAGCGTCCCCGCACCTGATATCACATAGTGAAAGAGATAATGATTTCTTGTACACGGCCCGAAGGAAGCGGCTCCGTCATTATCAGCGTATCCGCCCTGATAGGGGTTCAGGTCGAGAAAATTTTCATTTGGAAAGAGATAAAACAATCCGGGTTTCAATATAATCACTCCTAGCTGGACTTTTTCTCATTATATACCAAAATGCACATGGATGTATACCATTTTTTCATGCGGTGCATTTTGGTATAATTTTGCGTTCATGCTGATATGGTGGGACATGATGCCCATTGCTAAAATGTACCTACAATAACATGTTAAGGGAATGAGGGCTCTGCCGGCGGGCCTCCCAAATATCTGAGACTACTTAAAAGGGTCAATGACAAGGAGGAATTTATAATATGAACAAGTTGTGGAAAAAGGTAGTTGCAGCAGGTCTTGCGGGGGCAATGACATGTGGATTGGCGGCATGCGGTTCGTCGGGCGGCGGCAGCGCGGATTCCGGCAGTCTGGTGTTTATGATCTGGGATTCCGGGCAGAAGGAAGGTATGGAAGCCATGGCAGAGGCATATATGGCGGATTACCCGGATGTGAAGATCGAGGTACAGGCATCGGGTTGGGACGAGTACTGGACAAAGCTTGAGGCAGCCGCAAAGAGCAATTCACTTCCCGACATTTTCTGGATGCATTCGAACCAGATGTTTACATACGCTGACGCGGGAATATTGGCAGACTGTACAGATATTGTAAATGAGTCTGATTACTCGGAGATATCTGTGGAGAACGCAAAGGGCAGCGACGGCAAGATTTACGGTGTTCCAAAGGACAAAGATACTGTGGCGCTTCTTTATAACAAGGAACTTTTTGATCAGGCAGGAGTGGAGTATCCGACAACTGAGTGGACATGGGACGATATTGAGAGCGCGTCACAGAAGATCTATGACGCAACAGGAAAATATGGGTATATGGCATACTCCCATGACCAGATCGGGTACTGGAACTTTGTATACCAAAACGGCGGAAAGATCTTAAGCGACGACGGCTCCGAAGCGATGTACACAGAAGATGCGACGGCAGAGGCAATCAAATATTATGTGGGTCTTCAGGAGAACGACTGGTGCCCGACACAGGAACAGTTTGCCAATACAGGGGCAGCCGAGATGTTCTTTTCCGGGCAGGGAGCAATGTACTATGCAGGAAACTGGGATCTGGCTAACCTGTGTAAAACTTATGGCGACATGAATGGAAAGTGGGATGTGGCTGTTCTGCCAAAATGCCCGGATCCGGCTGAGGGAGACGGACGCGCCGTGATATCAAACAGTGTTTCCTACGCGACGGCGGCTGAGGGGAAGAACCATGATCTTGCCATGGATTTCCTGAAATTCTTAGGCTCTGAGGAGGGACAGCGGATTCAGGGAGAGTCCGGTGTGGCGATTCCGGCGTACAACGGCCTTGAGGATACATGGGTGCAGACATTTGCGGATCAGGGTTTTGAGGTAAATGTAGGAAATCTGATTGAGCAGTTTGATTACAGTGTGAAATATGTAAATAATGCTTCCAGACGCGTGTGGGAGCCGGAGGTAGAGCAGACGATGCTGGACATCTATGCCGGAACCCTGACCGTGGACGAGGGCATCGAGATAATACAGGATGAGGTTACAAAGGCGATTTCTGAACAGTAATATAGGAGGAACTCCTGATGAAGAAAAAAAGAGGATTACTTGGTCAGGATAATAAGTGGGGCTATCTGATGATAGCGCCCACCATTATCGGACTGATTATTTTAAATGTATATCCGTTCATTGATACGATCATCTTAAGCTTTTGTAAGAGCGGCGTATTCGGTGGACGGACCTTTGCCGGACTCTCTAATTATGTGGAGATGTTCTCCAGCTCAGAGTTCTGGCAGGCGGCGTGGAACACAATTTATTTCTGTATACTTACGGTGCCCGTGGGAGTATTCATCGCTCTGGTTGTGGCGATCATGCTCAATGCAAAGGTGAGGGGGAAAGTTGTATTCCGCGCGATCTTCTTCCTGCCGATGGTCGTTGCCCCAGCGGCGGTAGCCATGGTATGGAAGTGGATGTTCAATTCAGAGTACGGAATTATCAACACGGTATTCCATCTTAAGGCAAACTGGATCACTGATCCGAATCTGGTCATACCGACCGTCGCCATTGTAGCAATCTGGAGCGCCATCGGATATGACGCGGTGCTGCTGCTCTCAGGAATACAGAATATCTCCAAGAGCTATTATGAGGCGGCGAGTCTTGACGGCTGTACCAAATTACAGCAGTTCAGGTATATCACACTTCCCATGGTATCCCCGACGCTGTTTGTCGTGCTTATCATGCGCCTGATGGCGTCCTTGAAGGTGTATGACCTGATTTATATGATGATAGGGGAAGGAAACCCGGCCCTGAGCAAATCACAGTCACTTATCTACCTGTTCTACCGTGAATCCTTTATTAAAGGGGACAAAGGGTATGCGTCCGCGATCGTTATCGCTACGGTGCTTCTGATCGGCATTATCACGGCAGTTCAGTTCATAGGACAGAAGAAATGGGTTAATTACGAAGTATAGGAGGCGGATGAGATGAAGAAGAAAAAGACAATTTCAACGGTGCTGATCTATGCCGTACTTATCATCGGATCGCTTATCATGGTATTTCCGTTTATCTGGATGCTTCTTACGGCGGTAAAGACAAATGCTGAGGTTCTGCAGGTGCCGCCAACGATCCTGCCGCAGAACTGGGACTTTTCATCCTTTACAAAGGTACTGGATCTGCTTCCCTTTGGAAAACTCTACCTGAACACCGGACTGATGATCCTGTTCAGGGTAGTGTGTGCCGTGCTGTTCAGCTCCATGGCAGGATTCGCCTTTGCAAAGCTGGATTTTAAAGGAAAAAACATTCTCTTTACACTCGTCATTATCCAGCAGATGATACCGGGACAGATCTTTATTATCCCTCAGTATGAGATGGTGGCAGGTCTGGGCATGACAGACACGGTTTTTTCACTCGTATTCCCGGGTCTGGTAAGCGCGTTCGGGACATTCTTCCTCAGACAGACATATATGGGAATACCCGATGAGATCGCGGAGGCGGCTTATCTGGACGGATGTAACCGCTGGCAGACATTTACAAAGGTCATGTTCCCGCTGACAAAAGCGTCGGTGGCGGCTCTGGCAGTATTTACGGCGGTATTTTCTTATGCTGACTTGATGTGGCCTTTGGTGGCAAATACAAACATCAACTCAACAACCTTATCAGCGGGACTTTCAACACTGAACAGTCTGTCGAGCACAAATTATCCGGTGCTGATGGCCGGTTCACTGTTTGCCATGCTGCCCATGGTGATCCTGTATCTGATCTTCCAGAAGCAGTTCATCGAGGGCGTGGCAATGACGGGAGGAAAGTGATAGCTTTAAAGCATTGTGCATTATATTTAATTGCGAGGTACAGCCTATGAGATTAATCACATTACAGACACAGCATACAACTTACCAGATGGGCGTCAATGACCTTGGTTTTTTGCTTCATTTATATTATGGGCCGAAGGCAGACGGCGATATGAGCTGGCTGCTGACAGGCTATGACAGGGGGTTCAGCGGGAATCCGTATGACGCCGGTGACGACCGGACATTCTCGTTAGACGTGGTTCCGCTTGAGTATCCCTGTTACGGCAGCGGGGACTTCCGCAGTCCGGCGTTCAATATCAGAAACAGCCGGGGAGTGTTCGGAGCCGATCTCAGATTCAGACAATACGATGTCATATCCGGAAAATACAGTATCCCGGGGCTTCCGAACGTTTATGCCGATGACAAGGACGCTTATACCGTGGAGGTCGTGCTAGCGGATAAAGCTTCGGGGGTGGAGGTCGTCTTAAAATACGGGGTACTTCCCAAGCTGGATGCCATAACAAGGAGCGCCGTGGTGCGCAACAGGGGGAACCAGACCATATATATTGACAAGGCGGGAAGTGCATGTCTTGATTTTCTGAGCGGCGATTATGATCTTCTTCATTTCTATGGCAGACATGCCATGGAGAGGAATCTGGAGCGTGTTCCGCTGATTCATGGCAGACAGGACTTTTCGAGCCGCAGGGGAACGTCAAGCCATCAGCACAATCCGTTTTTTATTCTTGCAGACAGGGAAACGACCGAGGACTACGGCTCATGCTATGGGATGATGCTTCTGTACAGCGGAAACTTTTCCTGCGAGGCTGAGAGGGATCAGTTTCATCAGACGCGCATACAGACGGGACTGTTAGATGAGATGTTCGATTATCCTTTAGGCCCGGGGGAAGAGTTCTATACACCCGAGGCCGCGCTGGTCTATACACAGGGAGGACTTACAGAACTTTCGCACAAGTACCACCGGCTTATCAGAGAGCATGTGGTGAGAGGGAAATACAAGACTGGAAAGCGTCCGGTGCTTATAAACAACTGGGAAGCTACATATTTAGAGTTCACGGGGGATCAGATTATTGAGATCGGACGTCAGGCGGCTGAGCTTGGCGTGGATATGCTTGTTCTGGACGACGGATGGTTCGGGAAACGGGACACAGACGACAGTGGACTGGGCGACTGGTATGTAAATGAAGAAAAACTAGGAGGTTCGCTCAAGCGCATCGCTGACGCGGTCAACGGCACGGGAATGAAGTTCGGACTGTGGATCGAGCCGGAGATGGTCAATGAGGACAGCGACCTGTACCGTGAGCACCCGGACTGGGCGTATGTTATACCCGGCAGGCGTCCGGTGAGAGGCAGGAACCAGCTTGTGTTGGACTTCTCCAGAAAAGAAGTTGTGGATCATATATTTGAACAGATATCCGCAGTGATAGACGGAGCCAATGTAGAATATATCAAGATGGACATGAACCGCAGTATATGCGATGTGTTCTCGGCGGTAGAGGGATTCCAGAACTATGGAAAAATCATGTATGAGTATGTACTCGGCGTCTATGATTTCCTCGAACGATTGATACAGAGATATCCGGATATGCTGATCGAAGGATGCAGCGGAGGCGGCGGAAGATTTGACGCGGGAATGCTGTATTATACGCCCCAGATCTGGTGCAGCGACAATACAGATGCCATCGAGCGTATCCGCATCCAGCACGGGACTTCCTTCGGATACCCGATCAGTGCAGTAGGTTCCCATGTATCGGCGGCACCCAATCACCAGACAGGGCGTGTCACAGAGTTAAAGACAAGAGGCGTGGTGGCGATGGCAGGAAGCTTTGGCTACGAGTTGGACTTAAGCCTGCTGACAGAGGAAGAAAAGGCGGAAGTTAAGGAACAGATAAAAGACTATAAAAAATATCAGGCACTGATCTACACTGGAGATTATTACAGGCTCCACACGCCGGGCAAGGATACGGAGATAGCGGCTTGGGTGTTTGTGTCGCAGGATCGGTCGGAGGCCCTTTTGAACATTGTGTCATTGGACACCCACGGAAATGAACCGGCAAACTATGTCCGGATGAGAGGCCTTGATCCGGAGAAACCCTATCTGTGCGAAAGCACCGGAAAAATATACAGCGGGGCGGCGCTGATGTATGCGGGGTATCCCGTCCCGGTCGTGATGGGCGAATATAAAACATGGCAAGTCCATCTGACCATAGAGAAAGAGTCCGCATAAATATATAACCTCCAATAACGCTGCAAGCGGAAAGCTTTAGGGCGCCTGCATCCCTCGTAAAAGGGGTGTCCTCCTTTGCCCGGGCTTTCCGCTTCTGCGTAATCCACTTTTGTAAAGCATCTTTTTCAACCCTGCCGTTCTTCTTCAAGGCTCATACGAAATTCTGTGGGAGTACAGCCTTTTTGCTTCTGAAACGCGCGGGAAAAAGTTTTCGTATTGTTAAATCCGCACTCAACGGCTACTTGCACGAGAGGCATATCAGAAGCTGAGAGCAGTCCGCAGCTATAGCCGATACGGATTTCCCGAAGCAGTTCTGAGAAAGTCTGCAGAAAATTGTATTTTATGGTTTTGTGCAGGTAGGAGGTGCTGATGCCAAATGCGCGCGCCACTTCCTCCGGAGTTATTGGCTCGTCAAAATGCAGATAGATGTAATACAGGATATCCCATATTTCATTGTTGTACATCAGGTATCCGGCTTTTCCCTCCGATTCCATCCAGTGCTGACGCCGGAATTCTTCCGGTGTGATCCCCTTTATGCTTTTAAAAGAGCGGTAAAAGCTCTGCACAGTAGAAAACCCGGTGTTTTGGGCGATATATTTAATTGTAGGCGTTTTCAGCGCAAGGAGGATACAGGCGTTTCTGATCCTGATATCAGTAAGCAGCATATGAAACTCCATGCCTGTGTATGCTTTGAGGTTATCTCTTAAAATAGTGGTTCCCACACCTGCATGGCGGGATACAGAACTAAGGGTGATCTGTTCATTGAAGTGCTGATGGATATATTTTAATGCGGTTTCGATTATATTGTTGGACGGAGCAGGCGCCTTGTCTTTGCTGTTTTGCTGGGCGCGGTAAAACAGCATCATGAATTCAATCAGTTTCAGATAGAGCCGGGTCTGGCGTTCCGGGTCGTCCGAAGTAAATATAGTATACATGGAGTTAAAAATCGAACAGCATTCGTTATAGTCCTTTTCATTTAAAAGAATCGAAGGGGACTTTTTATTAAAGATAGCGTCTTTGGCAGCAGGCCAGATCACAGAGTAGTTGAAAAAATCTTCCATCGAAAACTCACAGATGAATCTTTTGATCGGACAATCCGGTTTTGTATGAAGGGTATGAAAATGCCAAGGCATAGTGACAGACACCCAACCCGGCCCTACAGGATACCGCGTGTCATTGATCACTTCCGTCCCCTCCCCTTCCAGAATCAGGCTCACCTCGATAAAATCATGACGATATACAGGGAATACATCTATCATATCCTCGCGGTTAATATAGCAGCTGGTCTTAAATTCATTAAAAAACTCGTCATTCCTGTAATATAGCGGTATCTTGGGCATTCTCAGCAGGTCTCCTTCTGTAATGTTAATAAAAGTACATAATATGTCCCTTAAAATGATGTTGTTATTATACAATATTTTTCACGAAATGTTAAACAAATAATTATGAATAATTGGAAAAAGTCAGAGAGAAAAGATGAAATGTCCGATTTGTTCTGATGAGAAGGTTAAAATATAGACATATTGACATGTCAAAATATTATCATCAGGAGGAATGTTATGCAGCGTTCAAACAAGAGAGGTGTTGTCCAAGCCGTCATTTCCGGCATACTGTGGGCGGCATATTCCGTGACACTGTACAGTTGGCTGAGTCCGTATAACGGAGATACAGGAACGCTTGACAGTGCGCAGGGGGTAATGTTTATCATTTTGGCCGCCATCGGGATCGCGTGGATTGACGCTTTGATCACGGCTGTTTTTGAGGTGGGGTACTGTATTCAGCAAAAGAAGTTTCACGAATTTAAACGGCTTCTGCCGACGAAAGCTTTTTTCAAAATTATGCCCGCAGCGCTTTTCGCGGGGCCGCTTGGACTGGTGCCATTTGCGATTGCAAGCCGTTACTCGGTATCAGTGGCCACGTCCATCAGCGCTTTTTACCCGGCGCTTGGATCGGTCATTGCCATGTTCTGGTTTAAGGAAAAACTCACGGCGGTTAAGTTCATTGGCATACTGTTTGCAATATCGGGTGTGGTCGTGGTGACAGGCTTTTCAGGCCTTCATATTATAGGCATTTTGTTTGCGGTTTTCGCGTCCGTTGGATATTCGCTTGAACTGGATTTTGGATACCGGCTTATGTCGGAGGACGTCGATCCGGTTGTATCGCTTGCCCTAAAGCAGATGGCGGCGATCATGTTCTATACGCTGATGCTGGCGGTTCTGCTTCTCATCCCGGGGAACTTTGATTTCTTTGTAAATCTTGTAAAGAGTATTGATTTCAACTCGGGATATGCGTTTACACAGGGGATGATGGGGAATATTCCGCTGATTATGCTTGTATTCTGCCTTGCTTCTTTCTTCAATGCGGCGGCATATGTATTTTACTTCCGCGGAATGAACAATGCAGGAGTGAGTACCGCATCGTCATTAAATATTGCGTATGGGATATGGACGATCGTTATACTGGCGCTTCCGCCGTTTTTTACAATGCCGTCGCTGTCTAATCTGATCGGCGCGGTACTGACCTTTTCCGGCTCCGCCATCGTGATCTTTGAGTCGGGACGGATTGAAAAATTACAGAAATCACAGATAAAACAATAAGTAACAGGAGGAGAAAACATTATGGGACGACTGGATAATAAAGTGGCAATTATAACAGGTGCGGCACAGGGAATAGGCGAGTGTACGGCGAGATTATTTGCGAAGGAAGGAGCAAAAGTAATCATCGCGGACTTGAATGAAGAAAAGGGGCGGGAGATCGCTCAGAGTATCGGCCCGGACGCACGTTTCTTTAAGCTTAATGTAACAGATTACGAAAACTGGAAGGCCTGTATTGCTTACACAAAGCAGGAATTTGGCAAGCTGAATGTACTGATCAACAATGCCGGTATCTCCTACAGAAAAGACATTGCAACGACATCTGTAGAAGAATGGGACAGGACGATTGCCATTAATCAGACGGGGATATTTTACGGAATGCAGCTTGCGATTGAAGAGATGCGGACTAACGGTGAGAAATGCTCGATTGCTAACGCCTCGTCCATTGAGGGGTTGGTGGCGGAATCCGCGTTCTTTGCATACTGTGCCGCAAAAGGAGCGGTTACGCTGATGACAAAAGCCGCCGCGCTTTACTGCGGAGAAAACCGCCTGAGTATCCGTGTGAATTCTGTACATCCCGGCTATATCATTACGCCTATGGCTTACGATGATGCGCGCCAGAACGGACAGACAATAGAGGAATACTCAAAGGAGTTTATTGGGAAGCATCCCATAGGATATCTTGGAAAGCCAGAGGATATAGCGTATGGATATGTTTATTTATCTTCCGATGAGGCGGAATTTGTATCAGGTACATCGCTAGCGATCGACGGCTGCTATACAGCGCAGTAGGAGTGGAAAGGGGCGGGTAGTTACCCGCCTCTTTGCTTATTAAAATGAGGAGACAATCAATGAAAAAGATAAAACTGAATATTGATCCTAAAATATTTGTCCCTACTTTACTCATATTCATTTTAATGTCCTTGGTCATGATAATAAGTTCTGAGAAAGCATACAGCTTTTTAAGCCGTCTTCTGGATTGGATTACGACAAACTTCGGATGGGCCTACCTTTGCATTTATATAGCAAATTTTGTGTTTCTGGGTTGGCTGGCTTTTGGAAGGTACGGGAAAATCCGTTTCGGCAAAGAGGATGAAAAACCGGAATACGGGAAATTTGCGTGGATCTGCATGGTATTTACAACGGGAATCGATGCCTCCATTATGATTATGAGCCTCTTTGAACCGCTGCAGTACCTTCAGGCCCCACCCTTTGAAGTTGAAGCGTTCACGGATCAGGCCTATGACTATGCTCATATGTACGGGCAGTTTCACTGGGGACCGAGCGCATGGATGATGTATATACCAGCCACGATAGCCATTGCCTATGTGTTGTATGTGAAAAAGGGAGATACGACAAGGGTGAGCACGGCGTGTGCGGCGGCGTTTGGGAAGAGGGAGAGAAAATGGCATAAATACGCTCTGATCCTTATTGATATATTTGTAGTCTTTGGGATCATGGGCGGGATCGGGGCGTCTATCGGTCTGGAGATTCCTGTAATATCACAGATTATTTCTACAATGATCGGAACAGAAAATACAATGGGCATGAAACTGCTTACGCTGCTGGTGCTTCTGGTTCTGTTCGGCGGTACGGTTTACATGGGATTGGATAAGGGCATCCAGAAGCTTAGCACGATCAACATATATGTGGTACTGGTCTTTCTCGGAATCATGTTTCTTGTGGGACCGACCCTTTATATTATTGATTCTGAAATTAATTCTGTGGGAATGCTTTTTTCCAATTTTATCAGAATGAGCACCTATACTGATCCGAATGTGCAAAGCGGGTTCCCGCAGACATGGACAATGTTTTACTGGGGATGGTGGCTTGCGTATATGCCGGTGATGGGATTATTTGTCGCCCGCATATCCAGAGGAAGGACGATCCGGCAGGTGATCACCGGAGAGGTTATATGGGGATCGCTGGGATGTATGTCTTTTTTTGCGGTGATGGGAGGATATTCTCTCTACCTGCAGAAAACAGGTACGATAGATCTGGTGTCGATATTAAATGAATATGGACAGGAGGCGGCAATTACAGCGGTGATCCAGAGCCTTCCGATGTCGAAAATTATGCTGGCAATATATTGTGTCTCATGCTTCATTTTTCTGGCGACAACTGTGAGTTCTTCCGCGTTTATCATTTCGTCAATGACCAGCAGAAAGCTTACCGGCTATGAGCAGCCTGCCAGATGGAACAGGTTGCTGTGGGCCGTTGTGTTCGTCGTTTTTTCAGCGGGTATTATGATTGTGGGGGGATTTGAGACCATACAGGTCGTCTGTGTGATCGCAGGATTTCCTTTGATTCTGGTGTGTATTATCTTAATGAAAAGTATTTTTAATATGGTTCGGGAAAAATAGAAAGTCTTCATTTCTTTTTCGTGCATTGCGCTTCGAGCATGACCAACAGGCGTTACCCCGGCAGTTAACTCAGTCCAAGCACCCTCACGGCACCCGGGAGCTCCTGCTTAGTGCTGCTCCGTTCCCGGCCTGACACGGTTCACAGGTTCCCGTCGCGTGAGACCCGGACATCAACGCCACTTTCCGGGGGCAGCTCTGCCGGCTGCCGCCCTCTGCGCAATATCACCCCTGCTATAGCGGATTGCAGGTACAAGGTACCGCTAACACCCCGGCTGCACGAGTCTTAATTTTACACGGGTTTTGCGGAAATGTCAAGATGCGGAAAGCCACCTGCTAAAAACGTATTCGGAGCGGATGAAGGGCTGCCGGGATTCCGCTCCAAGGAATAAGGAAAACTACAGGTTCCAGTTATGTCCGAAAAGCAAGGACTGCCGATGGACAACTTCCTTCGGTCAGACAATTCCATCGTCAGTCCTAAGGGACATATCCGGAACCTAAGTTTTCCTAATACCTTTCCGAAGTCACCCGAACAGCTCCCTCATCCGCTCCGAAAGGGTTTTCAAGCCGTAGTGGCCTGTGTTTGTGTCTATTCGATTTGGCGGCATTTTCGCCTTGTAAGGTGCAGGAAGCGGTCGGTGAATTGGAAGAAAAAGTCAGCGGTGAGGAGGCGCGGATTCCGTAACGAAACAGCGAAACCTGCCCCGCCGCTGACTGCACTTCAAAATCTTCACCGCTTACGGACACAACCCGAGCGCCGCTTGCCCCATATTTCAATTAATGGTAGAATCTCTGTATGGCGGTTCAGATATCATACGCCTTTGCTGAACACGATTTTCGGTCTGGGAGGCTCATCGGAATGTTTCGTGCGCCGGAGCGCTGAAAGATGATTTGGGCAGTTCGCGAAGGATAGGGTAAAGAACAGGCTTATGATATCTGAATCGCAGACAAACGGAACGGAGCGTTGATGATGAAGGTGCTTTTAGCGGCGGTGAACGCCAAATACATCCATTCGAACCTCGCGGTGTACAGTCTGCGGGCATACGCCCTGCGGCACAGTGGGGAGACCCGCCCGGAGGAGATCGGGATCGCGGAATATACGATCAACCAGCCTATAGATGAGATCATGATGGATATTTATGACCGGAGACCGGACATTCTCTGCTTTTCCTGCTATCTGTGGAATATCTCGTATGTGGAAGGTCTGGTCAGGGAGATCCCTAAGATTCTGCCGGGTGTAAAGATTTGGCTGGGCGGCCCGGAGGTGTCCTATGACGCGGGCGAGACGCTTCAAAAATATCCTCAGGTGACATGCATTATCCGTGGAGAGGGCGAAGAGACATTCGCAGAGCTTATGGCGGTTTACCGGGGACAGTCCGGCGGAGCGCATGAGCTTCTTAAGATAAAGGGACTTACATTCCGGGACGGGGACGGCTCTATTGTAGAAACAAAACCCCGCCCTGTCATGGATCTAAGCCGCGTTCCCTTTGTGTATGAGCATATTGAGGATTTTCAGAACCGGATCATCTATTATGAATCGAGCCGGGGGTGTCCCTTTTCGTGCAGCTATTGTCTGTCCTCTGTCGATAAATGTCTCAGGTTCCGGGATATAAGTCTTGTGGAGAGAGAGCTGCAGTTTTTCATAGACCATGAGGTGCCGCAGGTGAAATTCGTGGACCGGACATTCAACTGCCGCCATGACCATGCCATGGCGGTGTGGTCGTATATTAAGGAGCATGACAGGGGGATTACGAATTTTCACTTTGAAGTGGCGGCGGATCTGTTAAATGACGAGGAGACTGACCTGATCTGTTCCATGCGTCCGGGACTGATCCAGCTTGAGATTGGTGTGCAGTCGGCAAATGAGAGGACGATCAGTGAAATACAAAGAACGATGAAATTAGCTCAGGTTAAAGAGCGGGTGCTGCGCATAAAGGAGAGTGGAAATGTGCATCAGCACCTTGACTTAATCGCGGGACTTCCCTATGAGGATTATCATAGCTTCGCCCGCTCCTTTGACCTTGTATACGGCATGGGGCCGGAACAGCTCCAGCTCGGATTTCTCAAAGTGTTAAAAGGCTCCCTTATGTATGAGAGGGCAGAGGAATACGGTCTGCTGTATCAGGAGCGCCCGCCCTACGAGGTGCTTTCCACAAAATGGCTGACTTACGGGGATATCCGGCGTCTTAAGCAGATTGAAGAGATGGTCGAGGTGTATTATAACAGTGGACAGTTCTGCAATACGATAGAGCAGCTTGAGCAGGAATTTCCTTCACCTTTTGCCATGTATGAGGCGCTGGCGTCATATTATAGAGAGAACGGACTTTTTGGGGCACAGCATTCCCGCATTGCCCGGTATGAGATTTTACACCGCTTTATCCCCGCCAAAAAGAGGGAAGAATATCTGGAGTGGTTGACATTAGACCTGTATTTGAGGGATAATGTGAAAAACCGCCCGTCATTTTTAGGCGAGGGCAAAGTCACAAAGGAAGAGGCAGCCGCATTTTACAGAGAAGAGGCAAGAAATCCCCGCTATCTGAAGGAATATGAGGGATATGACAGCAGGCAGATGCGGAAAATGACACATCTGGAGTGCATCCACGGACAGACGGCCTTGTTTGATTACAGGCAGAGGGACGCCCTGACGGGAAATGCGCGTATCTGTATTATAGAAAATATTTAGAGGCGGTGTACGCGGCGGATATGCGGATGTGATATATAGAAAGGAAAATGCAGGATGAATTTTTTTGATAAAAGAGTCAGACGGATTTTATCTGTTGTGATTATCATTATTATTTTAGCAATGGTGCTGACGATGGTACTGCCATATATCAATGGATGATAACAGGCCAATGCGGAATATGTGACAGGAGAGAGTGAGAGTGACAAAACCCGGGACGAGTAAAAAACGGAAAAAGCCAGCATACAGCAAAAAAACAGTCCTGTTGATTGCAGGGTTGGCATTGTGCGCCTGCGCGGTCATTGTGGGACTCAATGTGGTGTTCTACAGGACGATCAAAGCACATGATCCTGACACCATTATCTCCGGTGTGAAGATCGGTGATACAGACGTGTCGGGGATGAATGCGGCTCAGGCAAAAGAGGCAGTGACGCAGGCGGCACAGGAATATTCCGGGCGGAAGCTTGTTCTCAGGCTGGCGGACGGCCAGCAGACAGAGGCGACACTGGCGGAACTGGGACTGACCGTGCCTGATCTGGAATCCGCCGTTAAGAAGGCAGTGGCTTACGGAAAGGAAGGCAGCAGGGCCGCATGCTATAAAATATTGAAGAGCGCGGAGAAGGGGGAGAATAACAAGGTTTTCCCCATTACCTTTGCAGTTGATGAGGAGACTGCGGGAAATGTGCTGAGGGAAAGGCTGGGAGGACTTCTGCCCCAGCCGGAGAACGCAAAATTAACACAGGGCGACGGGGCGGGAATTGTCACGGCGGATATCTCGGGCAAGAAGGTGGACGAGACGAAGACCGTGGCGAATATCAATGAAGAGATCGCGGACGGCAAGACAGCGGACGGCACTTCGGTGGATGTGGACACAGAGGAGTACAAAGCAGATATCACAGCCTCGGATCTTGAAGGGATTACAGATCTGCTGGGGACTTATACGACATATTATGGGGACAGTGGCAACGGCAGGAAGATGAATGTAGAGTCCGGGGCCGCTCATATCGGCGGAACACTGGTGGAGCCGGGGGAAGAGGTGTCAGCGGATGCACTTATGGCGCCGTACACAGAGGAGAACGGGTATGCGATGGCAGCCTCCTATGAGAACCGTCAGGTTGTAGAGTCCATGGGCGGCGGGATCTGTCAGGTATCAACGACTCTTTATAACGCGCTCCTGCTGTCAGAGCTGGAGATCACAGAACGGTACGCACATTCCATGCTTGTTTCCTATGTAGAGCCATCCATGGACGCGGCTATCGCGGATGATGTCAAAGACCTGAAATTTAAAAATAATAAGGATGCCGCCGTCTACATAGAAGCTGTGTGTGCGGACGGGTACGTCACCTTTAATATTTATGGAAAGGAGACGAGGCCGCAGAACCGTACGATAGAGTATATCAGCGGGGAGCTCGGCACAGTAGAATCTGACGAGACACTGTATGTGGCGACAGAGGAAGCTATCGGCACAATGTACACGCAGAACAACGGCAGGACAGGACTGGAGGCGCAGCTCTGGAAAGTCGTCTATGAAGACGGCGCGGAGGTAAGCCGCGATACCGTCAATTACAGCTATTACATGGCCTCAGGAAAGACGGTGGCCGTGGGAACCTTCACGGATAACGCGGAGGATTCGGCGAAGATCAATGCTGCTATAGAGTCGCAGAACGAGGAGACGATTCAGGCAGTGATCGCGGAGATTGAGAACGCGCAGGATGGCAGTGAGCAGTGAGCAGCCAAGACTGGGGCGCGGACGGAGAGTAGAGATGAGATATGGGAAACTGACACAGACTGCGTGGAGGCGGTCTGTAAGGAGGCAATTATATAGAGAGGGACAAAAAGCTTTGCTCCAACCGTCTCCTTTTGAGACGTGTTCCGGCCTCTTATGCGGGGGCGGTTCTTCGGACAATGCGCTATCCCCGGGAGCTACGGTGGAAACTTTAGGGGCAGGGGCAGACGGCGGGAACTATTTTTTGTGGGCGGACGCACATGCGTCAGGCACTTCCCCGCAGACCGGGTACTATGCGGTGCTGCAGGCGGCAGGGGAGCTTGCGGCAAAGGGCGTATCTCCCGAGCAGATATCGGTACGCGTCCTGTTTCCGCCGGAGGCGGAGGAAGCGCAGCTTAAAGCCGTCACGGCGGGGATCGTATCGGCATGCGACAGGCTGGGACTTACGGCAGGTTCCTTTCAGGGAGAGACAACTTTCGCGGCAGCGGGCGTTACAGTGTTCGTCACCGCAGCGGGTGCGGCTAAGAAGCGGCGGTTCATATCATCCGGAGATACAGGAACCGCCGGGGGGACTGCCGCCGCCCAAAACCCGGGAATATCCGGGCAGAAAAACAGCGGACAGGACATCTTGCTCTGCGGCTATGCAGGACTGGAAGGGACGCTGCGCATTTTAGACGAGGCGGAGGAAGAGCTGGGGACGAGGTTTGTGTCCGCTTTCCTTGCGCATGCCAAAGAGCTTTTAAAAGACCTTGTGACGCCGTCACAGCTCCTTGCCCTGTACGGAGATGGGCAGTACACCAGAACAGCGGCATCCTGTGTGACAGCGATAAGTCAGATCACAAGCGGCGGCATTCTGGCGGCGCTGTGGGAACTGGCGGAGACATTGGGGACAGGCTTTGAGATAGACATGTCTGCGATCTCCCTGAGGCAGGAGACAGTGGAGATCTGCGAGTTCTACCGCCTGAACCCGTACCAGATAACCTCGGCGGGCAGCTTTCTGATCGTGACAAAGGACGCACAGGAGACCATAGACATCCTTGAGCGGGCAGGAGTCCGAGCCGTCAGGCTTGGGGTCACAAAAGCGCAGAATGCGCGGGTGATCACAAGCGGAGAAGAAGTGAGGTATCTGGACAGACCCGCGCCGGACGAGCTGGCAGTCTGGATGGCGGACAGGAAAATGGGTATTACTAAATCAGTATAAATTAAGAAACGAGGAGGCAGATATGATGAATGAAAAGAGAGAAGCATTAAGGATTGAGATATTAAAATATATCGAAAAGCACAGCAGAGTTGACTTGGGAGAGCTGGCGGTTCTTATGGGTGTGGATGAGACTGAGGTGGCAAATGAGATCGCGGAGATGGAGAAGGAGAAGATCATCTGCGGATACCACACGCTCATCGACTGGGATAAGACGGGGATGGAGACGGTGACAGCGCTCATTGAGGTGCGCGTGACCCCGCAGAGAGACAGGGGTTTTGACCGGATCGCAGAGAGACTTTACAATTATCCCGAGGTGTATGCGGTCTATCTGATCTCAGGCAGCTATGATCTGCTTGTGACGTTGGAGGGAAAGACGCTCAAAGAAGTGTCCCGCTTTGTCTCTGAGAAGCTCTCTCCTATCGACGGAGTCTTAAGCACGGCGACGCATTTTATTCTTAAGAAATACAAAGACCACGGAACAATCATGGTTTCGAAGAAAGAGTCGGAAAGGATACCGGTGACACTGTAATGAGAAATTTGTTGGCAAAAAAGATCATTGATATACAACCTTCGGGGATTCGCAAGTTCTTCGACGTGGCAAATGAGATGGAAGACGTTATCTCTCTGGGAGTGGGGGAGCCAGACTTTGACACGCCGTGGCGCATCCGCGAGGAGGGGATCTTCTCGCTTGAGAGAGGAAAGACATTCTACACTTCCAACGCGGGTTTAAAAGAGCTGCGTCAGGAGATTTGTAATTATCTGGCACGAAAGATTCATGTGTCCTATGATCCCATTAAGGAGACGCTGATCACCGTGGGCGGCAGCGAGGCGATCGACGTGGGACTGCGCTGTATGCTCGATCCGGGCGACGAGGTGCTGATTCCCCAGCCAAGCTATGTCTCCTATCTGCCGTGCGCGGTCATGGCGGACGGAGTTCCGGTGGTCGTGCCCCTCCAGTATGAAAATGAGTTTAAACTGACCGTAGAAGACCTTGAGAAATATACGACACCCAAGACAAAGATCCTTATCATGCCTTTCCCCAATAACCCGACCGGTTCTATCATGACAAAGGAAGATCTGGAGCCTGTAGCGGAGTTTATAAAAGAGCATGACCTGTATGTGATGTCAGATGAAATTTACTCAGAACTTACATATAAGACGGAGCACGTGTCCATTGCTTCCCTGCCGGGAATGAGGGAGAGAACGCTTGTCATCAATGGTTTCTCCAAAGGCTTTGCCATGACAGGCTGGCGTCTGGGGTATTGCTGCGGCCCAGAGCCTCTTATTGAACAGATGACCAAGCTCCATCAGTTTGCCATCATGTGCGCGCCTACGAACAGCCAGTACGCGGCGGTGGAAGGTTTGAGAAACTGCGGGGACGAGGTCGAGGAAATGCGGAAATCCTACGACCAGAGAAGGCGGTTCCTCATGCACGAATTCGCCCGCATGGGGTTGGAATGTTTCGAGCCTTTCGGCGCGTTTTATGTGTTCCCGAGTATTCAGGAATTCAATATGACGTCCGAAGAGTTTGCCACGCGTCTTCTCAATGAGGAGAAAGTGGCGGTCGTTCCGGGCACTGCGTTCGGAGAGTGTGGGGAAGGTTTCCTGCGTATCTCTTACGCGTATTCTCTGGAAGACTTAAAAGAGGCGCTCGGACGCGTCGGCAGCTTTATCCAGAAGCTTAGAAATGAGAGAGCATAAGCCATGATCAATATTGTACTTCTTGAGCCGGAGATTCCGGCGAACACAGGAAACATCGGCAGGACATGCGTGGCGGCGGGCGCAAGGCTCCACCTGATCGAGCCGCTGGGATTCAGCCTTTCAGAGAAGGCTCTAAAACGTGCGGGGATGGACTACTGGAAAGATCTGGATGTGACCACGTACATTGACTATCATGATTTCCTTGAGAAAAATCCCGGGGCCAGAATCTATATGGCGACCACAAAAGCGCGCAGGATGTACACGGAAGTCTCTTATGAGCCGGACTGCTATATTATGTTCGGCAAGGAGAGCGCGGGGATTCCCGAGGAACTTCTGGTCGCCAACAGGAAAAATTGTGTGCGCATCCCCATGATGGGAGACATCCGCTCACTGAATCTGGGAAATTCCGCGGCCATCGTCCTCTATGAAGCCCTGCGGCAGAATGGGTTCAGAGGGATGGAGACAGAGGGGAAGCTGCACCGGCTGGTGTGGTGACTCATTCATAAAAGTCTCTTGTACCCTTTGATGCTATGCAGGTTTGGGCAAAAGTGGTACATTCAAAAAACAGGAGAGAGGGGGCGGACACGGCGGACAAAACAGCGACAGGATGTAGCCCGCCGTATGAGGTTAGGCGATGAGTACGTTAGTTACAATGGAAGCGACAAGGATCGGAATCTGTGATGATATGCCGCAAGTTGCGAGAGAACTGGAGAATATCGTGTCCGCCCATCTGGACAGCATTGGATACCTCTATAAAACGGAAAAATATTATAATGGAATGGATGCGCTCAGTTCTGCGGATGCGTTGGACATCCTGTTTCTGGATATCGAAATGCCAGATATGGACGGCATCGAGACGGGAAGAAAGGTGCAGGAGCGTAACCCTGAATGCAGGATTATTATGGCCACGGCCAGAACCGACCGCTTTAAAGAGGCGTTTAAAATCAGGGCGTTCAGATTTATCACAAAGCCCTTTGACAAGGATGAGATACAGGCCGCATTGGATGAGACGCTTCAGTCTATGCTTGGGATCGGAAGAATACGCATCCTGATGCAGCTGTATCTGTCGTGGAGCCCACTAGTACGTGAGATCGGGCAGAGCATAAAAAATACATCTTCAAGGCTACTGGAAAGTTTTCGAAGACAAACAGTAACGGATGAAGATGTACTTTACATTCATCGATACACGGCAGTGTATCTTGAATAACAAGGTAATTATACAGCAGGTGGTGGTAGAATGGAATAGGAAATGAACGAAAAAATGATAAAACATCAGACTGAGGGGTCAGTTTGACTATAGAGTGTGGATAACTTTTGAAAAAATGAGGAATTAGCGAAAAGATATCCACAAAAGAAAAATTCGGGGCGGAGGAATCTTATTATTCTATTTTATTCTTTGGCGCTGCAAAAAAGGAAAATAAATTGCAAAAGAGACATCTATATGCTAATATTAGTATGTGGTGAAAAAAGAACAGGCAATAGCACCCTTAAAAGGATGTTATTAGCCTTTTTTTGTTTTAAATCCAGATATTTTTCTGAATGATGGATTTGATTGGTATGAAGAGGGGGCGAAGAAACGTTTGATTAGGTTATAGAAAATTTGTTGAAAGAAAAGAGATTACTTATCCGGAGTATTGGTAAAACTGTAAAGGGAGTGTACATCTTTAGCTTGTAATATTTGTAACAGTGTGTTAGTATACTTGTAAAAAATGCAGTAGGGGGCTTATAATCATGAATCCATTAGCCGCATATCAGTTGGCGCAGTCCAGACAAAATGAGAAGAAGCGGATGCTTTTACAACCTCAAAAACGGCGGCGTTATATGGAGGCGCAAAAGCGCCGGAAAAGCCTCGAAGAGTATGAATTGAGATTGCGTACTGATTATTGGCTAAATTGATTATAAGATGGATATTTCTACCTGATTCCGGAGAGAGATTATTTCGGTGCAGGTAGATTTTTTTGCTTTTTTGGCTTATATAATCACAAAAACAAATAAAATTCGAGGAGAAAGATTATGGAGAATGTTATATATATGGATGAATTGAAATATGTCCCGTACCACAAGACAGGGTTTAAGATTCTCAGGAAGAGCCAGCTTGAAAATATGTTTCCAAGCTACGAAATGATTTTGGAGAGAATTGAGAATCACAGAAAAAGTCTGGAAAAGATGGGGAGAGGATACGAAAAGTTTGACAGTCAGTTTAATTTGATGTATGATAATGTCTTTTCTATCCTTGGAAAGCGTGGCAGTGGAAAGACATCTGCAGTCTTTACAATTAAAAGTTTGCTTCAAAGCAAAAAGAAATATGATCTTATTCTTCCGATCGTAATGCCCGAGGTGATTCCGCGGGAATGTAGTATGATTGGTTGGGTGCTTTCCCTTCTTGAGCAGACGGTGGAGGAATTGGAGAACAAAATGAAGGAACTGGCAGGGAACGGAACCGGATTTGAGGACTGCATGTGTTCTCCGAGAAAAGGGTTGCGGAGTGAATATAATAATATAAAAGAGCTGTGTTACTCACAGTTTTATAATGTGGACAGTACGGAGTCCCTGTGGAATGTTATCGTTAATACAGAGAAAAAGACGCAGAATAGCTTTGATTTTTCCAAAAGTCTGGCCAAGTTTTGGAATTCTTTAAAGCATGCGCTCTGTAAGGTGCATGGACTGACGAAAGGGGAAGAGCCTCTGATTTATATATTTTTTGACGATGTTGATCTTCTGCCTGATCGGGTAATGGATTTGTTCTTTACTATTATAAAATATCTGTCTCATCCCAATCTGGTCGTGTTTGTAACAGCAGATGAGGAACTTTTGTATGATGTTATAGAAAATGAAATGAATGAACGCCTTGGAAAATATAAAGAGGTGTCCGTATATGGTTTGGCAAGCGTAGGAAGTTGGCCATATCGATTCGACAGACCGGAGAATATGGAGGCACGGATGAAGCTGAGGCATAAATTGCAGTTGATGAAGGAAATGCCAAAGCTCTATGGAGATAAAATCCTGCCACCTTCCAGCAGGTTCTATCTTGAGACGTTTGACACGAGCAGCAAGGGGACGTTTATAGAGCGGTATGATGAAGACGGGAGCGGGATTACTCTGGAAAAATTTATGCGCAGCCAAATAAAAGATTATCTGGCGGAAAACAAATTAGATGTTAAAAAGGATAATTTTCTTATATATAAGAGTAAGTTTATAAATACATATTTTGATTTCTGGGGTGAAACTTCGAGACAGCTTGCTAATGAATGCCTGATTGTAGAAGATTTTTTTACTAGGCTTAAAACCATCCGGGAGAAAGTTGTAAACAGATATGATATGAAAAAGTCATATCTGCATGAGTTGTTTTATGCGATTCATTATTTTGTTTACAACACACTGAATGCATATGGGAATTTAGGAATGAGTAGTTCAGAATTGAAGAATATGGTAAATAAAATGGTTCTTTACAGACCAGACAGTTGGGGAATCTATATGGATTACCAATATCTGAAAGAACGTGTGCAGGAACGGTTGGATAGTGACGAGGAGGGAAATGTAGAGAATATTATAAAGGAAAATATGATTTTTTTTATTCTTATGTTTTTTGTAGAGAATATTCTTCTTCTGGAAGCAAAATGCGGAAACATCTCAGACAGATATCGCAGAAAATCTATACACGGACAGGCAGAGCTTGTGGAAATCTTGGACAATATTACACAAGGCAATGCCTCTCTTGTCTGTCGCAATGCAATGAACATGAATGCTTTTTTGTATGTATATGGTTATATTTTGGAAAGACCAGAAATATTAATAAACTTTAAGTTGTTAAAGCCGGATGAGGCGAGAAGGTATTTTGATGCTCTGCCCGATGATGCTGGAGATATGCAGAGACCTCTCGAAATTCATATCAGAGAAAATCCGTTTTGGTTTGAGACAATGGTCAAAACTCTTTTTTTGATAAATGAAAATATATATAGTATTCGTAGAAAAACGTTGCCGTACTACAATATTGTCAGTCAGATCAATCGTTACGATCCCTTCTTTGTCAAAATGATGATGGATTTTCGGGCTGGATTCATGAAAGTGGCTATCCACAATGCTTTGGATGAAGAAAGGGGCACGGCCATAGACAGATTAGAGGGGGAATTGCGTAATGTGATAATAAAGCAAAGACAAGTAGGGAAAAAGATGGATATAACATCTATAATAGATGCTAAGTCTACTTTTAATTTGGATAAGCTGGAAAAAAGTATAAAGAGTTTTTGTAAGCGTAGCAGAATAAAATATAAGGAAGAGTTCCCGTTTGTTTATCTTTTGAGTAAGAAAGCATATTCAGGAATATTTTATGATTTTTTGGACATTACAGAGGCAATGAAAGCTGTGGAGTTTACAAAAACCTTAGAGCGTATCTGCGAAAAATTGAAAGAGGAGTTGGTTACTTTAGGACTTAATTTTTCATACTATAGAGTAACTGATGAGCATAAATTTTTAACGGCTCTGGATCAGACGAATTTAAAGATTGACATAGTAGAAGATTGGGGAACGGGGGAAAGAAAGGGATTATATGTAAATACAGCTAGGATGGCAGTCATTTTGAAGAGATTATTGCAAGGAAGATTTGAAGCTGAATATGAGAATTATAGTAAAATAGACTCATGGGAGGACGAAAGTGAAGATAGGAAGAACCAAGCCTTTGTTCAGTTGACTTCATCGCTGGAAATTGCACTGTTCGGTCAAGAGGATCAGCAGAAAGGAATAGAATTTCTTGCTCTTTATGGTGCATTAAGCTATGTGAACAGACTTTATCTTAGAGCGTATCTGATTGATGCGTCTCAGAATAATACACTGGTAGACAGGCATCATATGCCGTACAAAACGCTGTATAATGAACTGATCAGCATACTGCGTAAGAATAGAGCAGATTATATAACTATAATGTCTCGGCAGTATATAGAAGATGGAGTGACCGAATATTATGATGCATTGATGAGGAATGAGGAACATGGATAAATTCAGGATGCACCAAATTTTGAATGTGCTTCTTCTCCCATATCGGGAGAAAGAGTTTGAACGCGCTGAAAATGATATCATTGCAGGGGCGAGAAGAGCTTTTGCTGCGCTTCAAGGTGGAGAGGATCTTACACTATACGGAAGGATGTATCTGGAGCAAGAGTACTATAAGGCAGAGCTGAAAATTATGGAGTTCCTAAAACGGCATCCGGAGCTTAGAATTAGTGATATCGACGATTTTAAGCTTATTTTGGATCTGTTTTTTCCAGAGGAAGAGATAGCAACAATGTATCATAATTGTTTGAAAGCAAATAGAATGTGCGTTTATGAGATTGACAGATTCTATCTGGAGAATCTTCACAGAATTGCCGTGTCTCTGATTACGTTCCGCGATGGGAGGGCGGCGGTGAGAACGTGGAAAAATGATCCTGAGAACGGGAAAAAGGATTTGTTTGACTATCCAAATGTGTTCGCCAAGGTAGAGATATGGAATCTGCTTTCCAGAATGATTGTACCAGATATTGTGATAGCAGCGTTTTATGTAGAGGCTGGGTTGCGCTGTGAATGCTATCTCTATAATCAGCAGGGTGGCATATATTTGGCTGATAAAACGCTGGAAAGTGTGCTGAACAAAGGTGTGGCGGAGACACATTGTCATTTTAATGCAGGACTGGAGTACGTGTATCTCTGGCAGAAATATATGGATCTACGCTTTTGGGGAAGTATTATTGACACAGAGGAAAAATACAGGGAGTTTTGCGCGAAGGCAAAAGTTAGTTTTGGGCTATTGCTTTATCGTATTGTATGGGCTGAGTATTTTGGAAACGAGAACAAAACAGAATCTGGAGGATTTTATAAAAGACGTATATGAGCAGGAATATGTAGCAGTTATAGATATCCTTTGCGCTCTGTTGAAGGGAGAGGAGATAAAATATACAGAGGATTTACCCAAAATACTGCGGATGAGTGAACAGCACATCAGAGAAGAATATGGGCAGGCGCAGGAAATGGATTACCTGTTGTCCGGCCTTTATAGAAACTACCGAGTATACCAAACGAGCTCAGAAATGATTCTGCTGTTAAAGAGTCTGTGGTTTTTTAAGGATAACCCTGAAAAAAATGAACTGAGGCATTTGTTTGTCCAGTATTTAAGAAGGAAGAATAGATTTTATTCCGGTATAATGCAAGAGAATCAGATTCAGGGGCTTGCTAATTTTCGAATGTATTATGGCGAAATGACGAAGCGAATGGCAATCATGAGCCAGACAGAGGGATGCGGGTTGATTTTTAAGAGTTTTTCTTCTAATATCCATCTAAGGAAACTTGAGGTCAGGATATCTCCAGATATGAGGATACTTGACAGCGGAATTCAGAAGGGGCAGTTGGAATATGAACAGGTTCGCTATGAAATGAAAGCAGATATTCTGAAGCGCGTCCGCATCGTGTTGGATGCATATCGGAAAAATCTACTGGAGACAGCAGGTATATATGATTGGAAGCTTGGAATGCAGGTTGATTTTTCTACGCTTGATTGTCAGTGTAGAGAAGGGAAGAGCGCTGTGCCTTCTATAGGGATTATTTTTCACTTTAATAAAAGGAATTATGTAGATAACCGGGTGGGAAGTATGTGCTGGGTGCGGGATGCCGAGAAGGCGGCGATATATTCTAAGCATATTATTATGTGGAGAAGCGTCATGACAGCTCAGGCGACAGCGATTGAAGAATTGCGCTCGCAGATACCCCTTCTTGGAAGATATGTCGTTGGGATAGACGCTGCCTCGGAGGAAAATCAAGCGGAACCGTGGATTTTTGCACCTGTATATAATGCCATCCGAAACAGAAGCATTACCCGGCCTGTGATTGAGGATATGGACGGAAAGATTGAGCGGTTAAATAATATTGGATTTACTTATCATGTTGGAGAAGAGTTCCGACATTTACTGTCTGGTCTGAGACATATCGATGAAGTTATTGAACACTTTCACTACAAACCGGGTGATAGGCTTGGTCATGCGGTCGCGCTAGGAGTGGACGTGGAATATTGGATGAGGCGCAATGCAGTGGTAATAGTGCCCGTCATGGAACATTTGGAAAATCTGCTTTGGCTATGGGGCAATATGGTATACGAAAACTGGGTGATTGGAATTGCTGTCGAGGCGCTTGAGGGGAAGATACTCAATTTGGCAAAGATGATATACGGTGATATCTCAGGAATGGAAGTACATATCCTGTATGATGCATATAGTGAAAAATTTAATCTGAATTATGAAAGGATTTTTGTTAAGATTAAAGAAAAATATATTTTGGATGAACCTAGGGAAGAGAATGTATCCGCTAATGGGCTTCATCATTTCTGCAGGTATTATAATACAAGCAGTCCTTTTGGTGTATTGTGGACAAAAGAAAAAATATTCTGTACCTTTTTTTGCCCGCTCTATTTCAGAAGGTTTCAGAAGCCTATATTTATAAATGTAGATAATGAAGAATTTCAGATGCTCAAAAAGGTGCAGGAATATGTGATACAGAAGGTTGAGCAAAAAGGGATCTATGTGGAGGTTAATCCGACGTCTAATACAACAATAGGAGACATCGAAGCTCTGTTCAGTAACTACATTTTGAACCTGAATTCAAAAGGATTGGATAATTCACACGGGAAGAAACATGAGGTGCTTGTGACAGTAAATTCGGATGATCCGTTAATTTTTAACACAAATTGTGAGAATGAGCTTGCATATTTGTATCACTGCCTTGTACATAAAAACTACAAAAAAGAGAGTATTCTCCAATGGATTGACAAAGTACGTCAGGCAGGAATCGACAGTAGCTTTGTCAAAAAGGAGGTTCTTCCGTCAGTGCAGTATAAAGAAATTACCCAGACGCTGGAATGTATTGATGATTTTTTAAAACTGAAAAGATAAAAAGAATATTATGTAGAGGGATATTATGTGGTTTCAGAAGGAAAAAGAGGTATTAAAAGCAAACGAGAGAGCGTTTGACAAAGCACGAGAGAATATTTTTGATGAGTGGAAGAAAGAATGGGAGAAACAGATCACATCCCGTAGCAAGTCTAGTAGCAAAAGAGCAGATAGGGGCCAGCGTCGATTTAGAGAATTTTTTGAAGTTAACTATGAACTGGTAAAATGTAAGGATAAACATAATAGAAAGAAAAATTTCGGAAGGAAACGACTTTTTGTAGGAGTGCTTCTGCTGGGAGTGTTGGTATACGTTGCTTTAGTAATATTGATTTTTAACCACCAAGAAAATCTATGGATGTCTCTGGTTGAAAAAGGAACTGTACTGATACCTATCAGTTTGTTATGCATGGCTGTCTCAAAAAGCCTTGATATACGTAAATACCAAGAGGCATGGCTTCGACATTCGAAGCATAAGTACCAATTGGAAAAAGAAATGATGAAATATATTTATTATATGGAGCCATACAAAGGTTTGAACAAGAACTGTGTCTTTATGTATAATATATTTGCAATATGGGATGGAAATCACAGAAAATTCGCAGAAAATATGGAGAAAAAAGAAAAAGATCTGATGGAAGGCCTGTTAAAGCAGGAGACAGGAAAGAAGAATTAATCCCTTATTATAATGATGGTTTGTATGGAAGACTTGGTGATAAATTTCTAGCCAGACTGAAAGCCAAAGGACAAAAGCTTTGTATGTCCTTATTCATGATGACGCCACCCTTGACACCCGCCCCTTCCATATGCTAACCTATTCTATAGATTAAAAAGAATCAAGAACAGCAAACGCAATGAGGAAGAGAGTAATCTGCCGGAGATCCTACAGAGAAATCCCGGGTGCTGAGAGGGATGGACGGAAAGCAGATGAACATGGCTTCTGAGCAGCACAGGCGAGCCTTTGGTAAGCCTGTGAAGGGTCCGCCCTTTACAGCGGGGAGTGCAGATCAGGCACTCGCAGAGGTCTTATCCGTGAGGATGAGGCAAAGAGAAGTGGTAACACGGTAATCACCCGTCTTCTTAGGATTAAGAAGGCGGGTTACTTTATTTTAAGGGAGGGTAATCATGTCAGAGAAACAGAAATACTACATCACAACCGCCATTGCCTACACGTCAGGCAAGCCGCATATCGGCAACACTTACGAGATCGTACTGGCGGACGCGATCGCGCGCTATAAGAGGAGTCAGGGATACGATGTGTTCTTCCAGACAGGAACAGACGAGCACGGCCAGAAGATTGAACTGAAAGCGCAGGAGGCGGGCATCACGCCAAAGGAATTTGTAGATAATGTATCCACGGAGATCAAGCGGATCTGGGATCTGATGGACACGTCTTATGACAAATTCATCCGCACGACGGACGAGGATCATGAGAAGCAGGTGCAGAAGATTTTCAAAAAGCTGTATGAACAGGGAGACATTTACAAGGGTCATTATGAAGGAATGTACTGTACGCCTTGCGAGTCTTTCTTCACGGAGTCCCAGCTTGTGGACGGGAAATGTCCGGACTGCGGGCGCGAGGTGCAGCCTGCGAAGGAGGAAGCGTATTTCTTTAAAATGAGCAAATATGCGGATCGTCTGATCGAGCACATCAACGCGCATCCTGAGTTTATCCAGCCGGTATCCCGCAAGAACGAGATGATGAACAACTTCCTTCTTCCGGGACTTCAGGATCTGTGTGTATCCAGAACCTCTTTCAAGTGGGGAATCCCGGTAGACTTTGATCCGAAGCACGTTACCTATGTGTGGCTGGACGCGCTGACCAACTATATCACGGGGATCGGGTACGATGCGGATGGAGAGAGCACAGAGCAGTTTGCGAAGCTGTGGCCCGCTGACCTGCACCTGATCGGAAAGGATATCATCCGATTCCATACGATCTACTGGCCCATCTTCCTGATGGCGTTGGGACTTCCGCTTCCGAAGCAGGTGTTCGGACATCCGTGGCTCTTACAGGGGGACGGCAAGATGAGCAAGTCCAAGGGAAATGTACTCTATGCGGATGAACTGGTGGATTTCTTCGGAGTGGACGCGGTGCGCTACTTTGTGCTCCATGAGATGCCATTTGAAAACGACGGCGTCATCACATGGGAGCTGATGGTGGAGAGACTGAACTCTGACCTTGCAAATACGCTCGGCAACCTCGTGAACCGTACCGTTTCCATGACGAATAAATATTTCGGCGGAACAGTGGCAGACAAGGGAGCGGCGGAAGAAGTGGACGCTGACTTAAAGGCTGTGATCGACGGCACTCCGGCAGCAGTGGAGGCGAAGATGGACGGTCTGCGCGTGGCTGACGCGATGACAGAGATATTCAATCTCTTTAAGCGCTGCAACAAATATATTGACGAGACAATGCCGTGGGTGCTGGCTAAGGATGAGGCGAAGAAAGAGCGCCTTGAGACGGTGCTCTGGAACCTGATTCAGGGGATCGGGGCGGGCGCGAAGCTCCTTGAGCCTTTCATGCCGTCTACAAGTAAGAAAATATTAGAACAGCTCGGAGACGGGCATGTGACAGAGAAGCCGGAGATTCTCTTCCAGAGACTGGATCTTGAGGAAGTGATGAAGAAGGTTGAGGAACTTCATCCTGTGGCGGAAGAAAATGCGGCGGAAGAAAGCTTAGTGGGAGAAAATGCAGCGGGAACAGATGGGGCAGGAGCTTCGGATGAGGTTGTGATCGACATCGAGCCGAAGGAGGAGATCACCTTCGAGCAGTTTGGCGCGATGCAGTTTCAGGTAGGCGAGATCATTGCCTGTGAGGAAGTGAAGAAGTCGAAGAAGCTGCTTTGCTCTCAGGTGAAGATCGGGAGTCAGGTCAAGCAGATCGTGTCCGGCATCAAAGCGTATTACACCCCTGAGGAAATGGTCGGGAAGAAGGTCATGGTTCTTGTGAACTTAAAACCCGCGAAGCTGGCGGGCGTTCTTTCAGAGGGCATGCTGCTCTGCGCGGAGGATGCGGAAGGAAATCTGTCGCTTATGGTGCCGGAGAAAGCGATGCCCGCGGGAGCGGAGATATGCTGATCAAAGGAAGAATAAATTATCTATAAAGCATTTAACACTTTAAGCAGTCTGGAATTATCTTCCGGCAGCATAATACAGAAGCGTACGAACTCTCCGTCAAGGCATTGGAAGGAAGAGCAGTCGCGGATCATAAGGCCGTCTTTGATACAGGTTTCAAATGTGTCAAAGGCGGTCAGTTCTTTTTTTAAGACCTTCACGAGCAGGAAGTTGGCATACGGCCTGTATACCTTGAAGGCGGACATGCCCTCTAAAGTCCCATACATTCTCTCCCGTTCGCTTTGTATAAGCTCCCGCGTCCTGCTGATATATTCTGCGTCCTGAAAGAGAAGCTCCCCGGCGAAAGCGGCCATGCTGTTTAAGGACCATGGGATCTGCCTGCCCTTCATTTTCGCAAGAAGAGCGCGATTCCCAGTGACCGCGTATCCCAAGCGCAGTCCCGGCGCGGCAAAAAATTTGGAGACGCCTCTTAAGACGCACAGATTGTCAAAGCTTCTTGCAAAGGGCATTGCGGTCACTGATTCGATATCTGGCGCGAATTCCACATAGGTTTCATCAATCATGACGAAGATGTCCTTTGCAGAGCAGAAGGCCAGCAGGTGTTCCATGTCGTCCTTAAGGACGGCAGTGGAGGTCGGATTGTTCGGGTTGCAGAGGATGAGAAGATCATATGCGCCGGATTCGAGCGCGCGGCAAAGCTCATCCACATTCAGGACAAAATCCTGCTCTTCCCTGAGATGGTAATAGTCCTGTACACTTTTTGAAAATGACAGCTCCCTTGAATATTCCGAGTAGGTAGGGCCGAGGATCAGCGTCCGTGAGGGGGTGCAGGCTTCGATCAAAAGCGAGATCAGTTCACTGGAGCCGTTTCCCGGGAGGATAAAATCAGCGGGGATGCCGCAGTAATGTGATATAACGCCGCGAAGGGCGGTATAATCTCTGTCAGGATATGAGGAGAGGACGTCCAGATGCGAGGAAAGCGCCTGTTTTACCCTTTCAGAAAGGCCGAGAGGGTTTACGTTTGCCCCGAAGTTGATGATGTCCTCTTTTTTTAATTTATAATACTCACAGATCTTTTCTATATCGCTTCCGTGAAAAACAGGTCTTGTGTTCATTGATACTGTCTCCTTTGTCTTAAACCGATCCGCAGGGCGGTAAAATTATCTGAAAATTTATGAAAGTACGCCATAGATAACAGCCATCATGGCGATTCCGATCAGCAGGCTTAGTGAGTTGATCTGAGCAGCTTTCCCGCCGTCTCCCCCGGCATTGACCGTAAGCAGAGGAGCAATGCTTGCCACCGGAGCCATCAGAAGGACACATATTGCCAGACGGATGTCTTCGGGGAAAGGGACGAATAATATGACTCCCCCGGCGACGAGCAGAACGGCGGCATAACGAAGCGAGAAAAATTTTACAAGGGTGCGCAGACTTTTCTTATCTAAGGACAGCTCAAACAGGATGCCGATACTGAGCATTGCCAGAAATGCGTTGGCGTTTCCGGCAACCTCCGCAAGCCTTAAAACAGGTCCCGGGAGGCGGATATGGAGCGCCGCCAGAAGGAGCATGATAAGGTATGCGTCCGTGATCGGAGAGCAGAACAGCTTTTTCAGCAGAAGCTTTAAAGAGAAGCCTCCGCCCTGTCCCTTGCGGCTTTCGGCGATGCTGTAGTCCACCCCGTAGAGGAAGATCGCCACAGAAATGTCAAAAAGACACAGCGCCGCGAATCCGCTGTCCGAGATCAGTCCGGTCAGGAAAGGAATGGCGAAGTTCCCTACATTAAAGCTGTTGAAGCTGAACAGGAACAGAAGCTGATCGGAGGCGCCGGATTTCCTTGTCGCCACCATCCCGATCACCATGAGGATACTGCATGTGGCGAAGCCAATCAGGAAACACCAGAGAAACGACGGCTGGAGTTCCAGAGCTTTCAACCCGTTCACAGCGGCGGCGGGCATCGTGATATACAGGATCACGGATTTTAAGAACCCGGCGTCTTCCGTTTTGAAGATACCGAGCCTTTTGAATCCGTATCCTAAAAATAATAGTGCTGCATATACAATCGTCTGTGACGCTACATTGCCCATGTAAATTCTCCGTTCTGCTCCGCCCCTGTCATTCCGTGGGGCGGGAATACTTTCATCTGATATATTATAGCAACAAGGCAGGGTTTTCAATGCAAGAATGAAAATATCAGTAACAGCTGTTTGATTCTCCGCTTCCAGACATCATCACAAAGAAATGCTATCGAATCAAATGGCTGAACTGTAGCAAATATCACGGTTTGCGGCATATATACCCTTGTAAAGAGAGGGTATGAGCATGTATTATTAAAGAAGTATTATAAAATGGAGGCGTAAGTTATGTTAAAAGCAGTCTTTTTAGACTATACGGGAACCATCACCCGGGAGGACGGGGCGGCGTCCATGGAGATGGTGAAGCGCTGTTACATGAACAGCGACGCCAAAAGTCCGCAGGAGACGCTATCATACTGGTGGGGCAACCTGAAAAAGTATGAAGAGGAAAGCTATCTGGACGACTTTATTACAGAGGATGAGATCGTGGATAAGCTGTTGGAGCAGTTTGAGCGGGAGCTGAACCTGAAAGACAATAAGGCAGAGCTTCACGCGCTCTGCAATGAGCTGTGGTCAAAATCTCCTGTTTTTGACGATGTGAAGGACTTTTTTGAAAAATGCCCTCTGCCAATCTATGTGGTGACGAACAACGGCGCGGAGTATGTTCAGGTGGCGATGGAGGACAATGGACTTCATCCGGCGGGAATCATATGCGGCGACATGGCAAGGGCATACAAGCCGCACAGAGAGCTTTTTGAGAAGGCGCTTGAGGTCAGCGGATGCAAGGCCGGGGAAGTGATTCACGTGGGAGATTCCGCTGCTTCTGACGTAAAAGGCGCGCAGAGCGCGGGGATACGGCCCATCCTGTTGGACCGGACGGGAAAGAAGACAGTTCCGGGAGTGACGGTCATACAGAGTCTTGCAGAGTTGACAGAGATACTTAAGAAGGAGCAGACAGAACAATAGGTACGGGACAGTAGAGATAAGACGGCGGGGATAGGAAGGGTTACGCTATGGGCGGTTTTGATTTTTATAAGCGGGCGCGTATCGTTTGTCTTGCGATTCCTTACGGAAATGTGGCGAGCTACGGGCAGATTGCCCTTTTGTGCGGAAAGCCGAAGAACGCCCGGCAGGTGGGATACGCGCTGAACCGGGGAAGGCTGGGAGACGATATTCCCGCTTTCCGTGTTGTGAACTCACGGGGAATATTAAGCGGGGCAGCGTCCTTTGAGACGGCGGATATGCAGAAGCTTCTTCTGGAGAAGGAGGGCGTTGAAGTGGAATATGCGGAGGACGGCCTGCGGGTCGATCTGGGGCGCTTCGGCTGGAAGAATACGATAGATGACGCGCTGCGCTTTCAAGAGATATTCAAGTCACAGGGAATCTGACGGGCAAATATAGCGGCCCGGGCATTGCCTGATATTTATGCTCGCTGATGGCGATACTGCTGTAAGGGAGATTAACCGTAAATATATTGTAGTAGAAAGGAAATTGGTAAAATTATGTACAAGGCATCAGAAAAACGGTATGAAAAAATGGTCTACAGCCGCTGTGGGGAAAGCGGTCTTAAGCTGCCGGAGGTCTCGTTGGGACTGTGGCACAATTTCGGGGATATTTCTGCTTATGAAAATATGAGGCAGATCTGTTTTACTGCATTTGACAACGGGATCACACACTTTGATCTCGCCAATAATTACGGCCCGGCTCCCGGGAGCGCGGAGAAGAATTTCGGCAGAATTTTAAAAGAGGATTTAGGGCAGTACAGGGACGAGCTTATCATCAGCACGAAGGCCGGATATGAGATGTGGCCGGGGCCGTATGGGGACTGGGGGAGCCGGAAGTACCTTCTGGCAAGTCTGGATCAGAGCTTAAAGAGGATGGGACTGGAGTATGTAGACATCTTTTACCATCACCGCATGGATCCGCAGACGCCGCTTGAGGAGACGATGGGCGCGCTGGCACAGGCAGTTTTTTCAGGGAAAGCGCTGTATGCGGGACTCTCCAATTATGACGGGGAAACGATGAAAAAGGCGTGTGACATCCTAAGAGAACTGCGCTGTCCGTTTATCATCAACCAGAACCGCTATTCCATCTTTGACCGCACCATTGAGAAGAACGGACTAAAAGAAGCGGCACAGGACTGCGGGAAAGGAATCATTGCTTTCAGTCCGCTGGCGCAGGGACTTCTGACAGACCGTTATCTAAACGGTGTGCCGGGGGACAGCAGAATCCGCACGGACGGAAGATTTCTTAAGGAGGACGCGCTGAGCGAGGAACGTCTAGGACAGATACGCGCGCTCAATGATATCGCCGCGCAGAGGGGACAGAGCCTCGCTGAGATGGCTCTGAGCTGGGTACTGCGGGACGGCGTTGTGACAAGTGTGCTGGTGGGCGCGTCCAGACCGGAGCAGGTGTTGGATAATATTCGCGCCGTTGAGAATACGACATTTACGGAAGAAGAGTTAAAGAAGATAGATGAAATATGATCTGACAAAAGGAAATGTAACGACAACCATGCTGCGATTTGCGGTTCCCATGATACTGGGAAACGTGCTGCAGCAGTGCTACAATCTGGCGGATACATGGATCGTGGGAAGATATGTAGGTTCGGGCGCTCTCGCCGCGGTGGGGAGCGCTTATACGCTGATGACGTTTTTAAACTCTCTTATTATCGGCATGTGCATGGGTAGCGGCGCACTCTTTTCCATCAGCTACGGACGGAGAGATATGCGCAGGATGAAAGAGTATATCGCGGCGTCATTTGTGCTCATACTTGGTATTACCGCCGCGATTACGACGGCGTCATTTCTTCTGCTCCACCCGATCCTGAGAGTTATGCAGATTCCGGCGGATGTATATGATATGATGTTCTCCTATGTGAAGATTATCCTGTATGGGTTGGTGTTTATTTTTCTGTATAATTACTTTTCATTTCTGCTGCGCTCAACAGGGAATTCAGTTGTTCCGCTCATTTTTCTTGGAGTGAGCACGGTGTTAAATATTGCGCTGGACTATATTTTCGTGGCAGTGCTGGGCCGGGGAGTGGAAGGAGCGGCGGAGGCCACGGTGATCGCCCAGATCATATCCGGCGTGGGAATCGGGATATACAGTCTTGTTAAAGAGCCGGTTCTGCAAAGGAACAGACGAGAGGACGGGGCAGGGGAATCAGAAGGTCAGAAGGCGGCTTGGCCGAAGAAGCGTATCCGCATCCGCGCGGCGGTATTCGGTGAGATATTCTCCTACTCAGCCGCCACGGGCATCCAGCAGTCGGTTATGAATTTCGGCATCCTCATGGTACAGGGGTTGGTGAACAGCTTCGGCACGGCAGTCATGGCGGCGTTCGCGGCAGGGGTGAAGATCGATACCCTTGCTTATATGCCGGCGCAGGAGTTCGGAAATGCCTATTCTATCTTTATTTCGCAAAATTACGGGGCAGACGAAAGGGACAGGATCAAAAAAGGAACGAAAAGCGCGCTGATAACGGTACTTGCATTTTGCCTCGTTATCTCGGCGGCAGTCTTTTGGCTGGCGCCGCGGCTCATGGGTATCTTTATCTCGGCTGAGGAGACAGAGATCATCAGCATCGGCGCGGGTTATCTGCGGATTGAAGGCGCATGCTACTGCGGCATCGGCATCTTGTTCCTGCTGTACGGGTATTTCCGAGCTGTGGAGCGGCCCCGGATATCGCTTCTGCTGACAGTCATCTCCCTTGGAACAAGAGTTGTACTTGCCTATGCTCTCGCTCCGGTGTTCGGCGTGGGCGCGGTCTGGTGGGCCATCCCCGTCGGATGGGCGCTGGCGGATGTGACCGGGGCAACGCTTGTGCGGAATCTCTTGAAAAGCCTTGAAAATAGAGCTGTCAGGGAATATAATTAGAAAAACGTCGCATAACATAAAAATATCATGCAAAAAACGTCGCAAAAATATCAATATTTTTTAAGAAAACGTCGCGGGACAGTATGAGGACATAGGAAATATGCTGAAAAGAAAGATATGGGATTATCTGAAATCATGGAAAGAAGACCCGGATAAGAAAGCGCTGCTTGTCACCGGAGCAAGACAGATTGGTAAGACATACATTATACGAAGGTTTGGTCAGGAGAATTATAAAAGTTTTATAGAGATTAATTTTGTTGAAAACGAGATGGCGGCTAAGATTTTTTCCGAGGTATCAAATGTAGATATGATCATTACGAACCTTACGGCCTATACAGGGAAGAAAGTGCTGCCGGGAGAGACGCTGATCTTTCTGGATGAGATTCAGGAGTGCCCGCAGGCAAGGACTGCCATCAAATTTCTTGTGGATGACGGACGTTTTGATTATATTGAATCAGGCTCCCTGCTTGGCGTGAATTATAAAGAGGTGCGTTCATATCCCGTGGGTTATGAGGAAATATATCACATGTACCCTCTGGATTTTGAAGAATTTCTGTACGCAAACGGGGTGACAGACCAGACGGTAAAATATTTGGAGACGTGCTGGCGCACACTCACCCCGGTCAGCGACAGTGTGCATGAAACAATGTGCAGACTGTTTCAGTATTATGTGATCACCGGGGGGATGCCCGCAGTCGTGAACAGATTTGTGGATACACATGACATCGGACAGGTGGAAGAACTGCAAAAGGATATTCTGGAATTATATCGTCAGGACATCGCAAAATACTCCCTTGATGACAAGGCTAAGATAAAGGATATTTTTGACCGGATACCCTCTGAATTAAATGAAAAGAATAAACGTTTTATTCTGGCAAATATGCGTAAGACGGCGAGGATGGAACGGTATGAAAATTGTTTTCTATGGCTGAAAGACGCGGGGGTTGCCCTGCCCTCATATAATGTCACAGAGCCGTCGGCGCCGCTCAAATTGAATGAGAAACGGAACCTGTTCAAATTGTTTATGGCTGATACCGGACTTTTATGTGCGGCGAGCCTTGGAAATGTGCAGTTTGAAATCCTGCAAAAGAACATGGATGTGAATATGGGAGGAATTCTGGAAAATATCTTTGCCCAGATATTCACTGCGAACGGCTTTGAGTTGTATTATCTGGATAAGAAAAACAAGGGTGAGATTGATTTTGTTCTTCAGAAAGGGAAAAACGTTCTCCCCATCGAGATTAAATCGGGAACCTCATATAAACAGCATCCTGCCCTGAACTATGTAACGAAGGTGGAAAACTGGAACATAGAAACAGCGTATGTCTTCTGTCAGGGAAATATTGAGAAAGAAGAGAAAGTAATTTACCTTCCATGGTATATGGCCATGTTTTTAAAGCAGGAGAAAATCGAGAGAGGGACAATAGTGGACGTTGACCTGAGCGCGCTGTCATCCTTTGGCGGTCAGGATTTTTAAGGGAAAGGGCACAGGTATGAACCAGATTTTCCAGAGTATTTTTAAAGCTGTCCATGAGGGGAAATGGCTGAGCATTGAATATCGGAACAAGAAGAATGAGACGACATGCTACTGGATTGCCATAAACGGAATCAATGTACAATCGCGCAGTCTGAGTGTGGAAGGATTTCATATTACGGAGCATACAATCGCGCAGTTTGACATGATTTATATTGATTCTATTTTGTCAGCCTTTGTCGTGGAGGCTTCTTATTATAGAAGAAATGAGAAACTCGTCCGGGACATTGAAGAGAATCCCGAAAAATATGAGCCGCTCTTTGGCAAGACTGTGAATCTGAAAATATTAAATTATCTGATCGACTGCAGCCGTCTGGACACGCAGGTATATCAGAGTGATTATGCTCTGATCAGCCATCTGGACGGAGAGTGCTTCCGGGGAAAAGAATACCATCTGAGTGAGGAGCAGTTTTCGGAGATGGTCAGACAGTTCCAGAAGGAAAGCGCACAGACAGGGAAAAGGCAGGGCGGCTGGCAGTACAGGCAGCTTGCCATGAACGAGCTGAGCGTTGTGGTCAGGGGAAGAGGCGGAAAGAAGGAGGCTCTCTACGTGATGGCCTACCGGAAGTTAAATCTGGACGTGCGCAGACGTGCCCTCAGGCCGGACGACGATATCACCATATGCCGCGAGTTTACGATAGACGGGGAGAAGCAGAGCATCCGTAAATATATGGACCCGGCGGACTATGACCTTCTGGAAGATTTTGAGCAAAACCGTGAGACAATCAAAGACCGGATCACTTCATACAGCCGGCTCGCGCAGGGCGTGGACGACCGCCCGTATATGATCGCGCTGGCAAGAGACGTGAAGGTAGATCTGAACACAGAGTACCAGTCCATCATAAAGAGTATCGAGGCGGGAGAGGAGACATATCCGGTCAAAGGATTCTTCGGGAAACTTACGAACAGGGCGGTGCGCAGAAAGGTGTATCCAATCACATTGCTGGAGCGCCGTGCCAATCTGGATCAGCTTCTTGCCATCCACAACGGGATCAAATATCCTCTTACATATGTTCAGGGGCCGCCCGGGACGGGGAAATCATACACGATCGTCAATACCATTGTCACAGCATTTTTTAATGAGAAGACAGTGCTTTTGTCTTCCTATAACAATCATCCCATCGATACGGTGGTGGAGAGCCTGAAATCCATCTCATATAAAAAAGACTATAAGATTCCATTCCCAGTGATACGGCTGGGGAATACAGATGTGACGAAGGCCGCGCTGCGGGAAATGAAAAGCCAGTATGAAGAAGCAGTAAAATATAAAGTGTTCGAGGGTACGCTGGAAAAGAACCGGGAGAAAAAGGCGGAACGCATGGACCGTCTGACAAAGCTGCTTGAAAGGTACGAACGAAAGCTTGATCTCGAGGAGAGGAAAGAGACAATCGAAAGCCTGATGGAGCACAGCCGCCACCTGACCTTTCAGACAGACCTTCAGGGGAGGCAGCTTGAAGAAGTGAAAACGCAGTTGGCTAAGCTCGGGGAGATTACGGACGGGCAGGCGCTCTCGCTCCTGGATGACGATGAGCAGGAGTTTCGGAAGTATCTGAATTTTACTTCCATCCGTTATCTGAAAAGGCTCGGGGAGCCGAAGAATAACGATTTAAGAAATATCCTTGAGATGGAAAATGAGGACGAGCGGGTGAAAGCGTTCAATCAGTATATCGGAGAGACAGAAAATTTAAAAAAATTTCTGCGCATCTATCCCGTCGTTGCGACCACCTGTATCTCCGCGCATCGTCTCGGAAGTCCGCAGCCGCATTTTGACATGACCATCATCGACGAGGCCAGCCAGTGCAACATGGCGATGTCCCTTCTCCCGGTTCTCAGGGGACGGAACCTGATGCTTGTAGGCGATCCCCAGCAGCTAAGTCCGGTGATCCTGCTGGATGATAAGGACAACGCGATCTTAAAACAGCGTTATCAGGTGCCGCCGGAGTACGACTATGCGGCCAACTCCATTTACAAAGCATTTCTGGCAAATGATTCTGTCAGCGAAGAAATCCTGCTGCGCCATCATTACAGATGCTGCCCGGCGATTATATCATTTAACAATAAGAAATATTATAATGACAGGCTGAGTATCGAGAATGAGAATCGTCCTGAGCAGCCGCTTGTCTATGTCGATGTGGGGGATAACCGGACAGACTACAAAAACACGTCTCCCCGGGAAGCGGAGGCAATCGTGGAGTATGTGCTCCATAACCGCGATAAAAAGATCGGGATCATCACGCCCTTTGCCAATCAGAATGCCCGCATCCAAGAGATGCTTAAGGAGAGCGGGATCGAAGATGTGTCCTGCGGGACGGTACACGCCTTTCAGGGGGATGAAAAGGATATGATCCTCTTTTCTACCGCTATCACGGACCAGACGTCGCAGAAAACATACGACTGGCTGAAAAATAACAGGGAGCTTATCAATGTGGCGACTTCCCGCGCAAGGGACAAACTGGTTTTATTCTCAAGCATGAAAAACTTAAAAAGGCTTCATGATGAGGGGCAGAAGGACGATATGTATGAACTGGCGGAATATATAAGGACAAACGGGAAATATCAGGTGACTGCCGATGAAGTACATTCCCGCGCGTTGGGGATCAAGCCATACAGTACACAGACCGAGGAAGCATTTTTCGTGAGCCTGAATCATGCCCTTGACAACATTATCAATGAGGGGAAAAGATGTACCGTCAAAAAGGAAGTTCCCATCGCTCAGGTGTTTCAGGAAAATACATCCCACGAAGGACTGTTCTTTAACGGGCGCTTTGACTTTGTGATCTATGAGCGGAGATACGGCGGCGCGGAGATGCCGATACTGGCAGTAGAGCTGGACGGAAAAGAGCATCAGGAGGAAGAGCTTGTCCGACGCAGGGATAAGCAGAAGGAAAGCATATGCAGGGCGCACGGCTTTGAGCTGATCAGGGTAGAGAACTCCTATGCAAGACGGTACTATTATATCAAAGGGATTCTGGAAGAATATTTCCGCAAGCTGCGGTAAATCAATTATAAGAAAAACTGCTTGACATTGACGTTGCGTCAACAATTATCATTAATGCAGAACACCACATCATAGGAGGAGATCTGGTATGTACAGCATTGGCGAACTGGCAGAACTGGCGGGAGTGAGCGCGCGCACTCTGCGCTATTATGACAGGGAGGGACTTCTGAAACCGTCCTTCGTGAATGAATCCGGATACCGCTTTTATGGGGAGAGAGAAGTGAATCTGCTGCAGCAGATTCTGTTCTACCGGGCGAGGGGACTGGAGTTAAGGGGCATCAGACAGATTCTTTATGAAAAAGACTTTGACGTTATGGGAGCTTTGGAAGAGCATCTCCATGCCCTAGAGGAGCAGAGAGAACGTACCGATGCTCTGATCCGGATGGTGCGGCGTTCGATCATGTCAATGAAAGGAGAATGTACGATGAGTGATAAAGAGAAGTTCGAGGCGTTTAAGGAGGGTCTGATAAGGGAGCATGAAAAATTGTACGGCGCAGAGGCCCGGGGGAAGTACGGTGATGAGGAAGTAGATGACGTGCAGAGGAAGATTCTCAATATGTCTGAGGAAGATTACGAAAGATTCCAAAATCTGGGCAATGAAATCCGTGTCAGATTGAAAGAGGCGGTACTTGCGGGAATAAAGCCGGACAGTGAGGAGGCAGGGCGCATTGTCCTGCTCCATAAAGAATGGCTGGGTATGACATGGAAGAAATATACAGAAGAGGCGCACCGGGCGATTGCTAATATGTACATTGCTGATGAGCGATTTAAGCTTTACTATGATCAGGAGGTTCCGGGATGCGCGAAGTTTCTTGAAGAGGCGGTCAAACATAAAATATAAACTTTTGCCATTCCCCCGTCTACATATGTATTTTCTCCGGTGATAAAACCCGCTTTATCGGAGCAGAGGTACAGCACCATGTTAGCGATGTCGGCCGGATTTCCCACCCGGCCGCTCCGCTTTTCTCAAATTCTTCTGCAATACATTTTCCGATGCCATTCCCGCCGCTTATGCCGTCTGCATTTTAGCCAGTTGTTCTACCTGTTCCAATGTCAGACTACAATATCTCGCAATCTCTCCATTTTCCAGCTTTCTGTCCTGTAACATTTTCAACGCAATTTCCTTCTTTTCATCTTCGATTAAATCTTCAATTAAATCGTCCATAATCTTAGACATATCAGCTACTCCTTTCTCGTCTTCCTTAAAATACCTTGTCTTATCCGCTAAAACCTTAAAATACATTTCGTCTGGATTTTTACAAGCGAAATCGTGCATAAGCCGTCCTATCTTTCATACTAGCATGTTCTTTCTTTCCCCGCAATAATTGCAGTTTTCCCAAGATACGGCTACATCGGGATATCTGTTTTGTACAGAAAAAACGGATGATGAATTGGAAGAAGCAGTGAGCGGTGGCGAGACCTCTCCGTGACCGCTGACTGGATTTTAAAATCCCCTCCGCTTTCAGTCGTTATCACAGAGAAATGCCGCCAAATCAAAAGGCTGAACTGATATAGTCTGAAAATAAAGGGGATTTTAACTATTGACAAAAACCGGGGGGGGGGGGGGAATAATGGTTTTTGGAAAAAAAAAGG
>ERZ1643251.448-NODE-448-length-60769-cov-11.389992_pt1 | contig 60769 bp, 47 predicted proteins | sample MGYA00579261_ERZ1643251 | MGnify/ENA primary metagenome ERZ1643251 (study PRJEB29033, sample SAMEA4952267) | chicken gut metagenome | biome: Broiler Chicken; feature: Gastrointestinal Tract; material: Caecum | place: Ireland | collected 2018 | study: Broiler...
ATGACGCTGATCTTGATCTCGCTGGTGGAGATCATGTGGATGTTGATGTTCTGGCTGCCGATGGCCTCGAACATGCGGGAAGCCACGCCCGGGTGGCTCTGCATGCCTGCGCCGACAACGCTGACCTTCGCACAGTTCTTGTCGACCTTGATCTCGCCGCCGCCAAACCGGCCCTTGTGCTCCTGCAAAAGCGAGAGCGCGCTTTCGGCGTCGTCGAGCGGGACGGTGAAGATCAGGTCCTTGGCGCCGTCGGTGCCGGAGCTTTGCAGGATGATATCCACGTTGATGTTGCGCTGCGCGAGCAGGCTGAACACCTTGAAGGACATGCCGGGCACATCCGGCACCCCCAGGATCGAGATGACTGCGACGTTGTCGTCCTTGGCGACGCCTTTGATGAGCATACCTTCCACTTTCGTTTCCTCCTTCACGATGGTTCCCGGGATCGGGTTGATGCTGGAGAGGACCTCCAGCTCGACGCCGTATTTTTTGGCCAGCTCCACGCTGCGGTTGTTGAGCACCTGCGCGCCGAGCGAGGCGAGTTCAAGCATTTCGTCAAACGTGATCTCCTTGAGGCGGGTGGCCTTGGGGATCTTGCGCGGGTCGGCCGTAAAGACGCCCTCGACATCGGTATAGATCTGGCAGCGGTCGGCGTGCAGCGCCGCGGCCAGCGCCACGGCCGAAGTATCGCTGCCGCCGCGGCCGAGCGTGGTGATATCGTCCGAGCGGTTGAGGCCCTGGAACCCGGCCACAACAACCACGCGGTTGCGGGCGAGCTCGCTTTCGACGCGCTCGGTGTCCAGGCGCTTGATGCGCGCGCGGGAATAGGCGCGGTCGGTGACAAAGCCGGCCTGCCAGCCGGTCAGGCTGATGGCCGAGACGCCGATCTCCTGCAGGGCCATGGCCAGCAGGGCGATGGAGATCTGCTCGCCGGTGGCCAGCAGCATATCCATCTCGCGGCTGGACGGGCTGTTCGTGATCTCCTGCGCTTTGGCGATGAGGTCGTCAGTGGTATCGCCCTGCGCCGAGACCACGACGACGACGTCGTTGCCCGCGTTGCGGGTGTTGGCCACGATGCGGGCCACGTTGAAGATGCGGCTGCGGTCCTTGACCGAAGTACCGCCGAATTTCTGTACGATCAATGCCATTGGTTACTTTCCTCCCCTTTGCCTCATTCTTGAACCGTCGCGCCGGTGTTGTCCGCCAGCAGACGGTAGAGCGTGAAGTGGCGCAGCTTTTCGTTCTGCGGCAGCGCCTGCCGGGCGCGCTCGAAAAAGTCATCGTCCTCCTTGTGGACGACGGCGATGATGGTCGGGCCCGCGCCCGAGATGTACACCGCCTGGGCGCAAAGGTCCTGCGCCAGCTCAAAGACCTCCTCGCCGCCTTCGATCAGCGGCAGGCGGTAGCGCTGGTGCAGCGCATCCTTGGTTGCCACGCCGAGCAGGCCGTAGTCGCCGTCGCAGAAAGCAGCCGTCGCCAGCGCCGCGCGGGAGAGGTTGTAGACCGCATCCTTGTGCGAGACCATCTCGGGCAGCGCCGCGCGCGCCTTGGATGTCAGCAGGCGGAAATCCGGCACGAAGGCCGCAAAGGCCAGGTCCGGGTCGATGTCCTTTTTGACGGTGTAGACAAGCCCCTCGTCATAAACGCTGGACACAAAGCCGCCGAGCATGGCCGGGGCCACGTTGTCGGGGTGGCCTTCGATGGCGGTGGCCAGGGTCAGCATCTGGCGCTGGGTCAGCGGACGGCCCAGCAGGGCGTTTGCCCCGAGCAGCCCCGCCACGATGCAGGCGGAGCTGGAACCAAGGCCGCGGGCCATGGGGATATCGTTGCGCTGGGTGATGCGCAGGCCCTTGAGCGGCACGCCGAGCTGGTCGTAGACCGCGCGGGCGCTGCGGTAGACGAGGTTGTTCGGCCCGCCCGGGACGTGGGTGTCGTCCACCGAGGTGATGTGGATGCGGTCGGCCTGCTCGAACGTGAAGACGTTGTGCATCGAAAGCGCCAGGCCCAAAGCGTCAAACCCGGCGCCTACATTGGCGCTGGTGGCCGGTACGGTGACTGTTACCATTGTATGCGTTCCCCCTGTGCGGTGTCAATCGGCCAGCTGCTTGAGCAGCAGCGCGGGCTCGCCGCCCAGCAGGCGGATCTTTTCGCAAAGCGCCTGCATCTGTGCGGCCGTGGCCGAACGAACCAGGCAGGCCGCGCCCTGCGCGGTTTCGGCGAGCGGTTCGCCCGCCCCGGCCAGTTCGGCCAGCACCGCAAGGCGCACACCGGCCGCGCGCAGGTACCAGGTGTAGCACCCGGGGTCCGCCAGCTGGCCCTCCTGTTTTTCGGCCGGCAGCCAGAACAGGCTGTCATGGATATGCGCGCCCTCTTTCAGCGCGTCGATCACATCGGCGACCACCGCGCTGGCGGTGGGCAGTTTACCCGCGCCCTTGCCGTAAAAGACAACGTCGCCGAGCATGTCGCCCCGCATGAGCACGGCGTTGAAAACATCGTCCACCCCGGCGAGCTGGTTTTCGTGCGGGATGAGCATCGGCTCGACCCCGGCGGCCACGCCGCCCCCGGGCAGCTCGCGGTACCAGGCGATGAGCTTGACCGCGCAGTCCAGGCGTTCGGCGGCCTGGATATCGGCGACCGTGATCGCGCGGATGCCGCGCGTGGGGATATTGTCCGGGTAGACGGCATGGCCGCAGGCCAGCGAAGCGAGGATCGCGATTTTGCGGCAGGCGTCGCGCCCGTCGACATCGTCGCCCGGGTCCTTGGTTTCAGCGTAGCCAAGCTGCTGGGCGATCTTGAGGGCGTCGGCAAACTCCATGTTTTCACGCTTCATTTTGGTCAGCATGAAATTGGTGGTGCCGTTGACAATGCCCTCGATGCGGCTGATGTGGTTGGCCGCAAGGCACTGGTGCATCGGCGTGATGATCGGTGTGCCGCCGCCGACGCTGGCTTCAAACAGGAAGGCCGCGCCGTGTTCGCGCGCCAGGGCCAGCAGCTCGGCGCCATACGTCGCCACCATCTCCTTGTTGGAGGTGCAGACGCTGCGCCCGCTTTCCAGGCAGCGGCGCACATAGGGGTACGCAAACCGCGTGCCGCCGATCGTCTCGACCACGACCCGGACCTCCGGGTCTGCCAGAATGACATCCAGATCTTTGACAAAGAGGGCGGCGTCCGGCGATGCGGAAAAATCGCGGACATCCAGGATATACTTGACTTCGACCGGTTCCCCGGCGCGGCGGGCGACCGACGCGGCGTTGCGGCGGCAAACCTCCAGCACGCCGCTGCCGACCGTGCCGAACCCCAGGATCGCTATTTTGGCCATATTCTTTCTCCTCCCCTGTTATGCCCCTCAGGCGCCGCGGTGCACGTCCACCACAAAGGGCTGGCGCGCCAGGCGCAGCAGCATCTCCTCGACCGTCATCTGCATCATGCCGGTGCGCACCGTGACCTCCACCTGGGCCGTGCCGTTTTCCGGCCGCGACTGGGTGATGGTGACAATGGACGCCCCGGCCGCCGAAATACCGGACAAAAGCCCCTGCAGCGCGCCGGTCTTGTCCAGCAGCGTGGCGATGACCGTAATGGTCTCGCGGCCGCTCTCGGCGTCAAAAACATAATCTTTGTATTTATAGAACGCGCTGCGGGAGATCCCGGCCTGGCGGGCCGCCAGCGAAATGTTGCTGACCGTACCGGAGGCCAGCAGCTGCTTGGCCTCCAGCACCTTCAGAAACACATCGGGCAGCACTTCGGAGTCCACCAGCAGGAAACGTCGCTCCGCCATCGTTGTATCCCTCCCAAAAACATTTGTGTTTGCAACAAGGATTATGATAGCACAGGGCCGCCGTTGTTGCAAGTCTTGCACAGAGTTTTTTCTTGTTTTTGGTTGTTTTGCACAGGCGTTCCCGGGTCTGCTCCGCCCTCATTCGGCTGAATCACGGAAAGGGCGGGGTGTTTTTGTCCGTCAAACATGTCCGCCCCCGGGCGACACTGTGCCCGGGGGCGGAACTTTTGCTTTATACTGGCTGCTGCGGCCTTCCCGCTCAGGCAGCCGGGTCGACAGCGTTCTGCTGCGCAAGCTGGTTGGCTTCCTGCGCCTGCTGGGCATACGGGTCGTTCGCGTCGCTCAAAAGCGCGCCGGTGCGCTCGTCCGGCATGTTGTCGGCCGTGTAGTAACCGGTCATGCCGCCGGAGGAGATGATGGAACCCGTAGAGGTGTTGAACTGGGCTTTGATGATATTGTCGTTCGTGTAGAACTCCTTGGCGGGCAGCCCGGCCTGCACTTCCTCCATCAGATACTTGAAGGCGCGCTGGGTCGGTTTGCCGTCCACGTTGTACTTGACCGTGCTCATGTCATACGGGCGGTCATAGCCCCACCAGACAGCGACCGAATAGTACGGCGTGAGACCGGCGAACGTGAAGTCCTTAAAGTCGGAGGTCGTACCGGTCTTGCCGACGGCGTCGATGCCCTCGGTCTCCGGCTTCATACCGTTGGCCGTGCCGGGGCTTCTCCAGACGTTGGACAGCAGGCGGTTCATGATCACGCCGGTTTCGGGTTCGATGGCCTGGGTGTTGGAGACGATCTTGGTCATATCCAGCACCGGGTTGCCGTTCATATCCTCCACGCGGGTGTAGAAGTGCGCGGTCGAATAGTTGCCGTCCGTGAACATCGTGTAGGCGTTGGCCAGCTCGACGACGGTCAGGCCCTGGTACTGCGAACCGAGCACCAGCGGGGCGAGATCGGCGTCGCTTTCGTCGATATAGCGCAGGCCGAGCGTCTCTGTGACAAAGTCGTACATGGCATCGGCGCCGACCATTGCGCCGACCTTGACCGCGATCGTGTTGAAGGACTGGCGGATGGCGTCATACACGAGCATGATATCGCCGTCGCCGCCCATGCCGTTGTAGTTTGTCGGCCAGTCGCGCCAGACGTCGCTGCGCGCCTGGTTGAGCGGGCTGTACGGGTCAAGCGGCAGGCCGAGCGCCCGCACACGGTCTTCGTCCAGCATCTTTTTGCTCTCCTTGGAATACAGCGGTCCGTCCTCCAGCGGGGAGGAGAAGTTGATCCAGCCTTCGTCGATGCCGAGGCAGTAAGCCGCGATCGGCTTCATCGAAGAACCGGTCTGGTGCGGCAGCATCGCGCGGTTGGTGCCGCGGTCGACCGTCTTTTCGCCCAGGCCGCCGCCCACGGCGATGACCTCGCCCTTGTGTTCAAGGTCGCTGCTGACGACGGCGATGGCCGCCTGCGTGCGCACGTTGCGGTAGAAGGTCATATACTCGCCGGTCACGTTGCCGTTTTCGTCGGTCTTCTGGTAGGTGCCGGTCTTGAGCGTGCCGTCGTTATTATAGATCGGGATGTCCTCGTCAAGGAACACGGCTTTGGCGTTGCCGTTTTCATCGGCCGGGTTCAGCGGCAGCCCGTTTTCATCGGTCGTATATTCCGAACCGGCGGGGATGCTCGTTTCCAGTTCTTCCTCATGCCACAGCGCCGGGAACAGCTCGTTGCCGTACTCGTCCGGCTCGTTGAGCATCAGGTTTTCGACCGCGCTCTGCACGGCGGGGTCCACGGTGGTATACACGCGCAGGCCGGCGGTGAAGATATAGTTCTGGGCCTCGGCGTCCGATTCATAGCCGTAAGCCGCGCGGATGTCGCGCGTGAGCTCTTCGATGACCGCTTCGGTGAAATAGGAATAGTTGGAGCTGACCGCCACGTCCTCGGTCGCGGCCGGGTTTTCGACCAGCGTCACCGTCTCGGCGGTGGCGGCGTCATACTCCTCCTGCGTGATATAGCCCTGGTCCAGCATCTCCCACAGCACATGGTTGCGGCGGGTGAGGAGGTTTTCCGGGTTGGTGGCCGGGTTGTAGCCGGTCGGGTTTTTGGAGATGGAGGCCAGCGTGGCGCACTCGGCCAAAGTCAGTTCTTCGACGCTCTTGCCGAAATAGGTGCGCGCGCCCGCTTCCACGCCCTCGATCACGCCGGTCAGCGGCACGGTGTTGAGGTAGGCTTCCAGGATGGTCTCCTTGCTGTAGCGGTTGCTCATACCGATGGCGCGGAAAATCTCGCGGAACTTACGGCCATAGTCGACCGCATCGTCCTCCGTCAGGTTCTTGACCAGCTGCTGTTCCAGCGTGGAAGCGCCCTGCTGCGAACCGAGCAGGCGCTGGCCGGTCAGCTCGTTGAGGGCCGCGGCGATCGTGCGCTTGAAGTTAACGCCGATCTCGTCATAGAAGTCCTTATCCTCGATGGCGATGACCGCATGCTGCAGGTTTTCCGGGATATCCGTCAGCGCCCGCCAGATCGAGCTGCTGTTGCCGGAGGTAAGGGTATCGTATTCGTTGCCGTTTCGGTCGAAGAGGATGGTCGACTGCGCGGTGCGGCGGCTTTCGATATCCAGCAGGCCTTCGGGGTCGGCCGTGACCTGCACGACATACATCGAGAGCAGCACGGCCGCCACGCTGCAGGCCATGATCCCCAGGCAGAACACACAGCCGATAAAGCGGATGATATAGCCGAAAATGCTGCGGCGTTTTTTTCTGGGTTTGCCGGCGCCTTTGCCTTTACGGCCGGTCTCGGGCGCTTTTGCGTCCTGGGTGGTCAGGTGCCGTTGCTTTTTGGGGTCTATGGGGACCGCCTCCTTTTGGGGTCTTAACTTCTATAAAGCATAAACGGGTGCGGCGCCGGCGGCGTCACACAGGATATGACAATACCATAGATTGAATTATAACACAAACCGCAGCCAAAAGTACAGACGGCAAATGTAAAATTCACAAGTTTTTGATTTTTGGGCGCGCCGGGCGGCCATACTTGTTTTAGCATCGTATGATTTTTTGCGCTGTTTTACCGTTTTGTCACAAAAAACCGGGAAAGGAGGCGGTATTGTGGAAACCAAACTGCCAAAATGGGCGCGGCGTTACCTGACGCTGCTGGGGGCGCTGGCGGTGCTGGGCATCGCGGCGGCGTGCGTCTGGTTTGCCCAGGCGGCGCTGGAAAACGCGCAGCGGCCGCAGCCCCGCTACCTGCTCAAGGATACCGGCGGGTATGTATCGCTGTACACGGCCGACGGCCGCGGGCCGCTGGCCCAGTACGACCTGCTGACGCGGCTGCTGCCGGAACAGGACGTGCTGGCGCTGCAGCAGGGCGTGCCGGTACAGGACGAAGCCGAACTGCAGCAGCGGCTGGAAGATTACGGGCTGTGAAGCCTTGCGGCGGGGCGCGTTTTGTGGTATGATGCAGGTGTAAACCTTATGGATAAAGGAGCGACCCACCATGACCGAGCAAGCGATCCTGGACGCCGTGCAGGAGATCTTCCGCGATAATTTTGACGACGACACCCTCGTGATCACCCGCAGCACCTGCGCCGACGATATCGAGGACTGGGACAGCCTGGAGCAGATCAACCTGCTGACGGCGATCGAGAAAAAGTTTGCGATCAAGTTCAAGCTCGCCGACGTCCGCGACTTAAAGGATGTGGGCGACCTGCTGGACCTGGTCGCGCGTATGACCGCGTAAAGCCGCGCACAGCATCCCGCCGGGCGGCCGCTGCCTTGTTGCCAAGTGCGGCGGCGCCCGTTTTTTATTGTATCTGACCGCACAGGAGGCTGCCATGAACCATTACACGCTGGCGGAAATGACGCCGGGGCTGACCGAAAGCTTTACCGTGACCGTAACCGAGGAGATGATGCAGGCGTTTGAGCGCCTGACCGGGGACTGCTCCCCCATCCATGTGGATGAAACCTACGCCAAAGCCCGCGGCTACGGCGGCCGGGTCGTGTACGGCATGCTGGGGGCGAGCTTTTTCTCCACGCTGGCCGGCGTCTACCTGCCCGGCGAACACTGCCTGCTGCACGGCGTTGAGTGTAAATTTGCCCGGCCGGTCTTCATCGGCGATACGCTGACCGTGACCGGCACCGTTGTAAACGTCAGCGAGGCGGTGGCCGAAGCCGAGATCAAGGCGGTCATCACAAACCAGGACGGCAAAAAGGTGACGCGCGGCGTCATCAAAGCCGGGCTGGCAAAATAAGGAGGGCACCCCATGGCCTATACATATCTCATCTCCGGCGCGACCAGCGATGTCGGCCGCGCGCTGATCGAACGGCTGCTGGCCGCCGATGCGGATGCGCTGGTCCTTGCGCAGGGCTGCGGCGACCTGGACAAGCTCGCGCCGCTGGTCGCGGCCCATCCGGGCCGCATCCGCCCGTTCGACGTCGATCTGTCCGACCCGTACAAGGTTGATACCTTCTGCCAGCTGCTGGCCGGGCAGCCCGCGCCCACACACTTTGTGCACCTGCCCGCGCTGCCGGTCGTCAACACCCGGTTCAAGGGCTTTGACGAAGCGCGCTTTGCCAAGGACTGGGAAATCCAGGTACACAGCGCCGTCAAGCTGTGCAAGGCGGTGCTGCCCGCCATGAGCAAAGCGCGCTTCGGCCGCGTGCTGTTCATCCAGACCAGCTACACGCTGGGCGCCCCGCCCAAAAACACGGCCGCCTATGTGATGGCCAAGGGCGCGCTGGGCCAGCTGTGCAAGAGCCTGGCTGTCGAGTACGCGCGGTTTGGCATCACGGTCAACTGTGTGGCGCCGAGTATGATGGAGACAAACTTTTTGAAGGACACGCCCGATTTGATCGTGCAGGCCGCGGCGGCGGACAACCCGATGGGCCGCAACGCCACCCCGGCCGACGTCGTGCCCGCCATGGCGTTCCTGCTTTCGGAGGAAGCGCGTTTCATCACCGGCGTGACGCTGCCTGTCACAGGGGGGTCCGCCATTGTCTGAGCCGTTCTTCCGCCTGGCGCGCCCCGGCGAGGGGCCTGCCATCACGGCGTTCATCAACGAACATTTTGACATGCGCCTGCCGCTTTTGAACCGGCCGGAGCTGTATGAATATTATTTTGCCGGGCACGGCGGCGCGCCGCACTTTGCGGTGGCCGAAGCGGACGGGCGCCTGCTGAGCGCAGCCGGGTATATCCCCGCCGCGAAGGGCCCCGGCGCGGACGTCTGGGTGTCCATCTGGGTAGCCGCCAGGGGGCACAACGGCGTCGGCCTTGAACTGATGGACGCGCTGCCCGGGCTGCTGGGCGCGCAGGTACTGGCCTGCAACAACATCCGCGAAAATACCTGCAAGCTGTACCATTTCCTGGGCTGGCAGGCCGAGCGCCTGCACCACTATTACCGCCTGGGCCGCCCCGGCGCGGACGGCTGGACGCTGGCGCAGCCGGGGGCGGCCGAACCGCTGCCGGTGGGCGGCGACCTGACGCTGGAACCCGTGCCCGGCGCCGAAGCCCTTGCCGCGCTGGGGCTGCCGTCCAGCCCGCACACGCCGCGCAAAGACCTGTGGTACCTGCAGCGGCGGTATTTCGCCTTCCCGTATTTCCGCTACGACGTCTGGGCCGCGCGCGAGCAGGGCCGCCTGCTGGCCTATGCCGTGACCCGCACGGTCAGCGCCGCCGACACCGGCTGCGCGCCGGTGCTGCGGCTGGTGGATTTCATCGGCGCGGACGAAGTGCTGCCGCACCTGGGAAGGGCGCTGGATGCGCTTTTGCAGCGCAGCGGGGCCGAATATCTCGACTGCTACAACGCCGGGATCGCCCCTGCTGTCTGGCAGGCCGCCGGGCTGCGCGAACGCCTGCCCGGCGACGGCGTCGTCATCCCCAACTACCTGACGCCGCCGCTGCATGACAACACCGAATATTTCTATTTTACAAACCGCCCCGAAAATTTCGTCCTGTTCAAAGCCGACGGCGACCAGGACCGGCCGAACCTGGGGTGAACTCCCCCAAAAAACCAAAAGCGCCGCTTTCAAGCCGGACATCCCCGGCCGAAAGCGGCACTTTATTATTTGCCCTCCCCCGGTACCGGCACGAGTTCCCCGGCGTCGGGGGCGTCGAGACAACGCAGGCGGGCGGTCCCATCAGGTTGGGGGACCACTTCAAACATGCGGTCGGCGACCACCTCGCTCTGGCTGCCAGTCTCGAACACTTCGAGAAAGTCGCGCACAAACTGGTCCTCGGGGCAGTAGATATATACATAGTCGTAGTCTTCGGCAAGCTCGCGGCTCCACGCCTCCGGTGTGATCTGCCTCGCCCACAAAACACCAGTGGCGTCGGCCATCAGAATCGTCGCCTGCGGCGGCAGCGTGACGGGCAAAAGGTCAAACTCTATGCGCTGCTGAGCCGCGCCGCCGTCGTTTGCCGTGATGAGCCAGAGGCGCGGGGCCTCGACGCCAAGCGCGCGGATGCGTGCAGCCGCATGGCGGGAGAGTACGCGGTCCGCGCCGGATTCGGCCGCAAGCAACGGCGCTTCAACCACTGCCTGCACGCTGTACCCGAACGGGAACAGAAACGCCCATGCCAGTGCGACAGCTGCTGGGGCCGCCTGCCACCGCGGCGCAGCACGGCAAGCGCTTAACCCCACCGCAAAGACAGCCACCTGCGCAAGCAGCAGTACACAGCTATCGAGATATCGGTAGAGCGAAGCAAGTATAACAGCCTCGGCCGGTTCAAACAGAAAGAGATATGTATACAAGAGTGAAGCCGTAAACGCCACCGTTATCCCCAGCGTTGCGGCGGTCAACGGCAGTGCACGCAGCTGGGCGCCGAATCTATCCCGCCGCGCCAGACATACCGCCCCCGCCTCCAGCACACAGAACGCGAGAGGCCAGGCAAAGAATGGAAGCGTGCGCGCCGCGCCGTAGTTGCCCTGCGTGAAGATCGTTGCAACAAAGTTTGTCAGCGTAACGCGGCGCCAATCCGGGATGTTGCCAATGATCAGACTCCATAGGTTGCGCAGCGGGTTTTCGCCCTGCCAGCGCTCGGCCGCCCCTGCCTGCGTCAAATGAAACGTCCAGCTCAACTTGGCGATACCTGTGGCAGCCAGCGGGGCCAAGGCGCATACCAGCGCAGCCATGCGCGCCTTTCCCTGCCGATGTCTCACACCGCCCAGGCGCGCCGCCAGTAACACAAGCGCCGCCAGCATTGCCAGCCCAGTGCCGGACGATTTGACAAGCGCGAGCACGAAGCAGCCGAACGCCTCGCACACCGGCGTGGCTGCGCTGCGCCCCGGCGCGAACGCCGAGATCAGCAGCGCCGCGCAGAACACGCCAAGCAAACCGTCAACGCTGGCACGGGCGAAATAAGTCGGGTAGACAATCAGCGGCACAAAGGCGGCGAGAAACGCCGTCACCGCCACGCCAAACGGCCGTTGCCACATCCCCACGCAGCGAAACGGCATTACCGACAAAGCGGCCGTGAGCAGCGCATTGCCAAAGAGGACGATATCTTCCCGGAAGCCAAACCGCCCTGCCTTGAGCAGCATCACCTGCCAGACAGCTGTTGCAGGCGGATAAGACTTGAAAGCGTCACCGGAATCCGGCGACGTGTACATTGTATTCGTCGTGAACATCCACTTAGCCGCCCGGCCCCAGTGGGAGAAATCGTCCCAATCGCAGAAACTGCGTCCGCAGCACAGCCACCAATACAGCATCGAAAAAGCAAAAAACAGCAGCATCCCCTGTGCCAGCGCATGCCAGTCCGCCACATTTTTACCAAAACGGCGTAGCGCCAGAACACCGCCTGCGACCGCCGCCACCCACGGCAACAGGCCCAACCATGGCACTCCCCCACTCAATACCAGAATATACCCGGCCGTGATCAGCCCCAGCACAGAAAGCAGAATTCCTTCTTCCATGCGGCAGCCAAGCCAGGCACAGACCCCAGCCGCAGCAGGCATCAACAGCAAAACAAGAAACAGTGCGCTCATATGTTCGCTTCCTCCTCTCGCACGGCAGGCACACGAAAGACCCAACGCTGCTGCAGGAAGAAGCTGATAATAAACAGCGCCCCGTCCACAAGCGCTTTGCAACCAACGGCCGGCCATTGCACAACCGCATACAGTATCGACGTCAGCCCGGCGCTGGCGGCCGCCTGACCGGCGCACAGCAGCGCATAGCGCACAGCCGGGCGTGCAACGGCGCGATGAACGCCAAAAACGAGTGTGCGGTTAAGGACAAAATTGACCCCCGCCGACGCAACACGCACCCCCAGCGCCACAGCTGCCATCCGCCAGCCGCCACACGGAGCCAGCCGCGGTGCAAGCAAAGCAAACAGGCCAAGGTCCACCCCCGCCGATGCCAGCGAAGACGCGGCGAAGCGTACCGCCATACTGCTTATGCCGTGCAGCAGCACGCCAATGACGCGCAGACTGTCGCGCAGCGGATGGAAATGCGAACCGCGATTGCCGTCCGTGTAGACGGTCTCGATCTCCAGCTCTTCCAACGGCCAACCTGCACGCCGGGCAGCCAGCAGCATCGTGGTCTCGTATTCATACCGTGAACCCGGCAGGCGCATAAGCAGCGGCAGCAGCGCAGCCGGGATAGCGCGCAAACCCGTTTGGCTGTCCTGTACCTTGACACCGCCCAGACGCAGCGCCGCCGCACTCAGGCAGTTGCCCCAGCGGCTGCGCAGCGGGACGTTCGGGGCAGAGAAATTCCGCACGCCGAGCCACAGCGCCCCCGGACAGCCGCGCAGCGCCGCGGCCATGCGCAGGATATCCCGCACGGTGTGCTGCCCGTCGGCATCCGCCGTAACACAACCAATCAATTCCGGCCAACTGCGCAGGCAGTGCGCAAAACCTGTTTTGAGTGCCGCCCCTTTGCCAAGATTGACGGCATGATGCAGCACCGTCACCCCCATGCCGTGCGCGCGGGTAAAGACCGGCTGTGCTGCCTCCGCGCTGCCGTCATCAACGACAACAATGGCTGTCAGCCCGCCCTGCTGCAGCTGGCGCAGCTGGTCGAGCAGCAACGGCCCGGGGTTCAGCGCCGGGATCACAATGGCCACGGCCTGTTGCTTGTCCATGGTTACCCCTTTCGTTTTGCAGAGTCATCGGTTGATACCAAAATAGCCGAGCCTTGTATCCCAGACGCATCCAAGTTGTATCCAAGCTGTATCGCCGTTGTAAAAGTTATCGGAAGCGGTAGATTGCGACGTCTTCATTCTCGTAGGCTGGGGTCATGCCTGCGGGCGGCGCGCCGGGCCAATCTTTGGCCAGCACCAGCCAGGCGACGCCTTCCTGCGCGGCCAGCTCACGGGCTTCGGCCGCCGGGAGCGTTCCGCCGGTGAGCTGGTCGTTGATCCACCACTGCCGGCCGAGCGTGTCCGGGTCGACGCCCATATTGGTCATGGCGTAGGTCCAGCCTTCGAGATAAGCCTGCCGCCCGCTGAAAGCCGTGTATACGTTGCTGATCGCGTCGATCATTTCCGGTGTGCCGGAGGTGCGGTTGGTGGCGAAGACATCGTCCGGCGCGCTGTTGTCCGCCAGCCAGCGCATGGCTTCCTCGTCGGCCGCGGTGACAAGCGTGCCCGAACCGCTCACACCGGCAGGCGGCGCAGCCAGCCCCAGGCAGGCGCCAAGCGGCGCGGCCGCCTGCACGGCAACGCTGACCGCCAGGCAGAGGGTCGTCAGCGCTGCGGCCCCACCGGCCAGGATGGCAGGGATACGCCCCGGCAGGCAGGGCGGCAGATGATCCAGCGCCCCCGCCGCCAGCAGCGAAAGGCAGAGCATCGCCAACAGCGCAAAATAGATCTGGCTCGAGCTTGTGTGGCTGAAAAGATGGTAAGCCAGCATGCCGCCGCCCGCGAGCGCCGCGGCCAGCAGCCGGGCCGGGTCCGGCCGAAGCAGCCCGCGCAGGGCCGCAGGCAGCGCGTACAGGCAGAGAACGCACTGAAACGGCAGCATGCAAAATACATTGCATACGCCGATGGCTATCAGCCAGAAATATCCGCTGCCGGGCAGCAGCGCGCAGAGCCGGTCGGTCAGCGGGCTGAGCAGGCGGTAGACGACCGTCTCCTGCATGGCAAAGATGGAAAACTCCATACTGCCGACCCCGGCCGCGTACAAAAAGCGATAGAGCGCCGCGAAGGTCGCGCCCATCCCCACCAGGCAGCCAAGCGCGGGCAGAAACCGCACACGGCGCAGCAAAACCAGCAGCGCCAGCGCCGCCGCCACGCCGCACAAGAGCAGCGCGGCCTGCGGCCCCTTGGCGACGCAAAGCAACGCAAAGGAGACAAACAGCGCCCACCACCACCGCCAGCCGCCCCGGCCTTTGCCGCGCATGAGCGCGGCAAAGGCGCAGAACGTCCCGGCCAAAAACGGCAGCGCCGTCGCCTGCGCGTTGACATTGGTGACAAGATGCGCAAGCAGCGTATTGCCGAACAGGCTTTGCCCGTCCCACAGCACTTTCCACATTGACGCGCAGGAAAAGCCGAACACAAGCGCCAGCACACGGCGTTCCGCCCTGCGGTTCCCCGGCCAGCAGCAGCGGGCCAATGCCCGCAGGGCAAGCAGTTCCCCAAAAAGGAAAACCGACCCGGCGAACACAAAATAGACGTCGTGCAGCGGCGCGGCGCTGACCCGGGCCAGCGCCGCAGACAGCAGTTCGGTCAGATAGTGGTACGCCAGCCGCACGCCGGAAAACCGCATATCCTCTGCCGGAAAATGGCGGGACAGCGCCGCCGCATTGCCAATGTTCCACAAAAAGTCGCGGTCCAGCACCGCCGCCCCGGCCTGCTGCGGGTGCGGGTTGACGGCGCTGCACCCCAGCGCATACGCCAGGCACAGCCCGGCCCACAGCATCACGCGCGGGTGGCCGAGCCAGAATACCAGACGCCGCCGCGCTTTACGCCAGGGCAGCGGACGCCGCACACAGCCAGCCAACCCAACCACAGGCGGCAGCAAAAACAGCAGCCAGTAAGCCCCCAACCGGGCCGAAATGCACTGTACCGCCGCAAGCAGCCCGCAGCCATACACCGCCGCATACACACCGCGCGGCGCATGGCGCGGGGCCAGCGCCGCCGCCAGTGTTCGCCCCGGCAGGCACAGCCAGAACACCGCCGCCAGGAAAAAACGCGGCATGGCCAGCAGGTCCGCGCCGCAGATCGCCGCAACGGCAAGATACCCGGCAAGCAGCAGGATTGTGCAGGCCGGAGCCCACTGCCCCCGCCTGGCCCTTGCGCACACCGGGCGTACAGTACAAATTGCCGCCGTATTCATCTGTTTCCTCCTTGCTGCTCCCCGCATCCCGCAGGAAAGCGGCGCTTTGTTACGAAGGATAACAGGTTTTTGTATCCGGGGCGCATCCGAACCGCATCCAAGGTGTATCCGTACTGCATCCGAACTGTATCCGGTCTGCCCGCACGCAAAAAGCTGCCGGACCCCTGCTTGGGAACGGCAGCTTTTGTGTATAGTGTTTTTACTTTACAGGTGCGCCTTCTATGGCGGGCAGTTCAGTTATACCAACCCTCCGGCTGGGTGAGCGGGCGGCCGGGGATCGTCTCGTCAAGCAGACCGGCGCGGGATATGATCTCGTATTCTTCGGGATAGACGGTCGCCGTGTAAAAATCCCATTCGGTCATGCCGCGGCGCAGTTCCTCGCGGATCGTGCGGTCGCGGACGACAAGATACGCCCCCGGCCCGGCCGGGCAAACCACGTCGATGCATCTGTCCTCCCCCTTGCGCAGGCAGCGCAGCGGGCTGGGGGCCAGCGTACCGGCCGCGCGGTCGTAGACATAGAGCGTATCCTTCCCTTCCGGCGCGCCGAAAAAGAAGATGTCTTGCGCATAAACGGCGCTGAGGCTGACCGGCACATCCAACGCCTTCTCCCCGGCCGTGTCCGCGCCAAGGGCGCGCCACTGCAGGGCGGCGCCGCCGTCGTGCTGCGGGACCGTGCGGTACAGCGTGTCCGCAAACAGCTGCCAGGACAGGGTCGGGACCGCCCCTTCCTCGCGCAGCAGCTCGGCCGTTTCGCCGGTTTGGGGGTCAAACGCATAGAGGACGGTCGAAAGCCACGGCGCAAGCTCCTGCGTGTTTTCGACTTTATAATACCCGATTTCCGGCTCAACCGGGCAGTTTTCGGCCAGCACGCGGCGGGTATACAGCAGCTTGCCCCGTTCCTGCCAGACACCGTACAGGCGGCCGCGGAACGGTCCTTCCCAGTCTGTCAGCGTTGTCAGCTCGCGGGCGGCGAGATCAAAGCGCACAAGCTGGACCGGGTCAACGGCGTGTGGGTCGGAAGAGACGGTACAATAGCCGAAATAGAGGGCCTGGCCATCGGAGGCGACCGGGTCCTGCGCGTAAATGTAATTTCCTTCGGGCAGCGCGAGCAGGCAGTCCCATGCGGCGGTATCGGGGTCGCCGCGGTAGATGGCGGCCCCGGCCAACGCCCCGCCCATATAAAAGGCGTAGAGGTCCTGTCCGTCTGCCAGCACGACCGGGTATTCATTCGCCCGCGGCAGCGGCAGGACCGAGACAGCGGCGGATGCGAAATCATACCGGTGCAGCACCCACTTGTCCTGCTCCATGTCGATTTTTTCCACATACCAGGCACGGCTGTTGTACGGCTGCAGCCCCCGCAGCGGCAGCGGCGCCGTCCCTGGCGTCGCTGCCGGGGGCGGCGTTCCGGCTGCGGCGCCGGCCGATTCCGGCTTTTTTCCGCAGCCTGCCAGCAGCAAGGCGGCCGCCAGCACGGCGGTCAGGCACAAAACGGCAAGATGCTTTTTCATCCGGCTCGCCTCCCTGTCGTCTTTTCCGCCAGTATGCCATACGAATGTCAACGAAATGTGTCCGCCCCCTGCGCCTTACAGCAGCACCGGTTTCTGGGTACAGGCCAGGCCCATCGGCTGCGGCGTTTCCCGGCAAAGCGCAGAGAAATCGACAAACGCCTGATACAGGCGGAAAACTTCGCCCTGGTCCGGCAGCGCGCGCTCGAGCCTGGCCAGCGAGGTCGACGCAGGCAGCCGGGCCTGCTGCAGACGCCCCAGCGCGGCGCGGCGCGCCCCCAGCACATGCAAGAATGGCGGCAGCGGCGGCAGTGCCCCGGCCCGCACGCCAAGCGCAGCGTCCAGCGCCAGGCGGCGCAGGCGGGCATGGGGGTAGCGCTTGGTTTTCATCTGCCTATAAAGCGTTTCGGCGCTGTCTGCGGTGCGGATGGCTGCGCGCAGGCGGTTCTCGATCCCCTCGCTGCAGCCACGCACAGCGGCCAGCTCTTCCGCGCGGCGGCTGCGCAGCAGCGCCAGCAGCGCCGTGCTGAACCGCTGCGGCGAGAGCAGCAGGCCGCGTGCCGCCGCATCTTTGTAAAGCTCTTTTGCTTCACAGGGCACATAGGCTTCCATACCGGACATGCCGTTGCGTTGCACCGCGGCGCGCAGGAAACTGGCCGAAGCGATTTGTATTTGCCCGGCGCGGCCGGGGGTCTGCGCCCCATGCCCCGCCCCCAGCCGCGGCAGCGGGCAGGGCTGCATATTGCTTTTTTGGCGCAGCAGCGCTTTGCAGTACTCAATCCCCAGGATGTTGTTGGGGCTGCGCAGCAGTTCCCCGCCCCCCGGCAGCACCGCCTGCAGGGCGGCCGCCCGGGCCGCCGCAAAAGTCTGGCCCTGCGCCAGACGGCGGCGCAGTTCCGGCTGCAGCGCCGCCTGGTCCAGCTGGCGGGCAGCTTCCAGCAGGCGGGCGGCGTCGGGCGTCTCGGCGCCGAACGCCAGCGTATCGCAGCCAAGCGCGCCGAGAAGATGTACCCCGGCCGCGGCGAAATCCTCCGCCCCGGCGCTGGCATACGGCCCGGGCAGCGCCACAACCAGGTCTGCCCCGGCCTGCAGCGCCGCCTGCACCCGCACGGGCTCCGGCAGCAGCGGCACACCACCGCGCTGCACCGCCCCGCTGCTCATGCACACGGCGATGGTCTGCGCCCCTCGGGCGCGCAGCATGGCCAGCTGGGCCGCGTGGCCGTTGTGGAAGGGGTCGTATTCCGTAATGATGCCGACAAAGTTCATAAACTGCCTTTCTGTACCTGCTGATGTTCCGGATCTTCTTTTATTGTACCACAGCCGCACAAGAGGGCCGCGCAGCAAAGTTAACAAAACAGGACGCCTGTTTTTATCAAGTCCCACAACGGCGGGGAACGCCTGCCCTTTCCGCCGCGGAAAAAGGCGCAAAACAGCGGCTGCGGCGCGCATACAGGCGCTTGAAAAAACGCCGCACCCATACTATAATAATCTTAATGAGAGTTATGGGGCCACGCGCCCCGACAAAAACAGCCGAAGGAGAATGCACATGAAAGTTCTGGTTATCAACTGTGGTTCCTCGAGCCTGAAATATCAATTGATCGATATGGAAGGCGAGCATGTTCTGTGCAAAGGTCTGTGCGAGCGCATCGGCATGGAGAGCAGCATGATCACGCACGAGGCCAACGGCCATAAGGCCACCACCCCTGCCATCTTCCCCACCCATACCGAGGCGTTTTTGGAAGTCATCAAGAAGATGACCACCGGCGAAGGCAAAGTCATTGACAACCCTTCCGAGATCGACGCGATCGGCCACCGTATCGTCCACGGCGGCGAAAAGTTCAAGGCCAGCTGCCTGATCACCCCCGAAGTCATCGCCGCCATCCGCGAGCTGAGCCCGCTGGCGCCGCTGCACAACCCGGCCGGTATCCTGGGCATTGAGGCCGCGCGCAAAGTGTTCGGCGACATCCCCAATGTCGCGGTGTTCGACACCTCGTTCCACAGCACGATGCCGCCCAAGGCTTACATGTACGCGATCCCCTACGAATACTATGAAAAATACGGCGTTCGCCGCTACGGTTTCCACGGCACGAGCCACAAATATGTCAGCCACCGCGCGGCCGAGTTCCTGGACGAACCGATCGAGCGCCTGAAGCTGATCACCTGCCACCTGGGCAACGGCTCCTCCATCGCCGCTGTCGACCAGGGCCGCGTGGTGGATACCTCAATGGGCATGACCCCGCTGGCCGGCCTGATGATGGGCACCCGCTGCGGCGACCTGGACCCCTCGGTGGTCAACTACCTCAAATACACGCTGAACATCACCGGCCACCAGCTGGACGAGATCCTCAACAAAAAGTCCGGCCTGCTGGGCATTTCCGGCGTTTCCAGCGACAAGCGCGATGTGGAGAAGGCCGCCAAGGAAGGCAACCCGCGCGCCCAGCTGGCCAGCGATATGCTGAACTACCAGATCAAAAAGACGATCGGCAGCTACATTGCCGCGATGGGCGGCGTGGACGCCATCATCTTTACCGGCGGCATCGGCGAGCATGACGCCGATTCCCGCGCCAAGATCTGCCACCATATGGACTGGCTCGGCATCCGCATCGACACCGACAAGAACCGCGACGCCCACAACCAGAAGAAGGACGTTGTGGAGATCACCGCCTGGGGTGCGCGCGTGCGCACGCTGATCATTGAGACCAACGAGGAACTGATGATTGCACGCGATACCAAAGAGGTGCTGGACAAGCAGGAAGAACCCGCCGAATAAATTCCCCCTCGCCCCCTTATAAAAACCGCCCTGACACAGACAGAAGTCCATGTCAGGGCGGTTTTCTTGTGCAGCGTTATTCGCCCGGGGCGGCAGCGGCTTCCCGCTCGGCGCGGCGGCGCATCCGCTCGCGCTGGGCCGCCTCCTGGCGCTTCCAGCGGGCATAGGCGGCCGGGCGGACCGTCTCGGTGCAGCGGGCAAAGTTCCAGTGCAGGCCGTCTTTGCGCGAAAGCTTGAAGCGCACGAACCAGGGCCCGTGCTGCGGGCAGACGGCCTCGGTATAATAGCCCGTGTTGCCGCGTTTGAGCCAGATATCCCCCAGCTGCAGCGGCGCGCCGCACAGCGGGCAGGCAGGCGTGCAGAGCCGCGGGTCTTCCTTGTAGGCGTCGTGCTCCATCAGGCCGAACCAGGTGTGCACGTCATGATATTCCGCGTCCGGGTCGGTCAGCAGGGCCTCCTTGAGCAGTTCCTCCTCGTTGGGGTAAGCGGCCAGGCCCTCGGCCAGCGGCAGTTTGCGGCAGACCTTGACCGTATACAACGCATCGTCCAGCGCATTGTGGAAAGGCTCTTCCTTGGGGATGCCCAGCCGGTCCACCACGCTTTCCAGCGTCATGCCCTCGCCTTCCCTGCGCGGGTACGCCTGCAGGAACAGGCGCTGCAGGTCGTACCAGCGCGCGGGCCAGCTTTCATCCAGCCCGCACAGAAACAGGTTCTGCTTGAGCACCGGCACATCGTCAAGGCCCCACTCGGCAAATTCAGCGTCCGGCCCGGCCCACTGCACAAAGCGGGCCAGACCTTCGGCGATCGGCACGCCGGATTCCAGGTCGCCCTGTGTCAGCCCCGTCACCTTGGCAATATGGTGCTGCAGCTTGCGGAAGATGCGCGGGCGCAGCGTCATCTCAAAGGTATCCAGCACCTCGGCGCGCTCGTTGATGCGCACGGCGCCGATCTGGATGATCTCGCCGCGCAGCGTCAGCTCCGCGCCGTGGTAGCGGAATGTTTTGGGCTTGTAGCCGATGTTCCATTCCAGGTCAAATACGATCAGGTTCATGCATGGTCCTCCCGGCCCAGGATATATTTTTCCACCGCCAGACCGACCCCGTCGTGGTCGTTGTCCGCCGTCACCACATCCGCGGCGGCTTTCACCGGCGGCACCGCGTTGCCCATCGCCACGCCAAGCCCGGCGTATTCGATCATCGGCAGGTCGTTCCAGCCGTCGCCGCAGGCCATCAAATTTTCAGCCTGCAGGCCGAGGACCTTGAGCAGTTTGGCCAGCGAGGCGGACTTTTCCACCCCCAGCGGCATGGTTTCGATGAAAAACGGCTGCGAACGGTAGATGGACAGCCGCCCGGCAAATTCCTGCTGCATCAATTCCTCGACATGCGGCATGTCCACAGGGTCGCCGACCAGCAGCAGTTTGTTGATGGGCCAGGTGATCGCCCCGGGCAGGTCCGGCACACCGCGCACTGGGATACCGTTGATGCGGGCTTCCTCCAACACATAGCGGTTTTCCGGTTCTTCGGTGACGATGCCGGTCTGGTCATAGGTCAGCGCCACAACGTTCCAATACCGCGCATAGGTGCACACCGTCTCGATCAGCTCGGGCGGGAACTCGTGCTGGACCAGGACTTCGCCGGTTTGGCAGTCGATGATCTTACCGCCGTTATAGCTCAGGATGCAGCCGCCGTTTTCGCCCAGACGCAGCTGGTCCGCCAGCGGCTGGATGCCCACCGTGGGGCGGCCGCTGGCCAGAACGATGCGCACGCCCTGGCGGGCGGCTTCCTCGAGCGCCGCCTGTGTGCGCGGGGTGATGACCTTGTCGCTGTTCGTCAACGTACCGTCGAGGTCCAGCGCTACGACCTTGTACTGCGTCATATTTGCCGCTCCTTTTCTCTGCATTTTTCCTATTGTACCCCAAAGCCCGCCCCGGCGCAAGTGCGCGCAACAGCAAACGCCCCGGTCAGGCAGACCGGGGCGCAGATCAGACGAACACAAAATTTGCAGGGGGATACACGCGGATACACCGGGAAAGCGAAGCGCTTGCGCAGGGCCCGCGCAGCCGATAAACGGCGAGCTTACTTGGAAGCCTTCTTCGCGGGGGCCTTCTTGGCCGGGGCTTTGGCGGCAGGCTTCGGCTCGGCCTTCACCTCCGGCTTCTTGGCAGGCTCGGCCTTGACTTCGGCAGCCTTGGCGGCGGGTTTGGGCTCCGCCTTGACCTCGGTGGTCTTGGCGGCGGGTTTGGGCTCCGCCTTCACTTCGGGCTTCTTGGCGGGCTCGGCCTTGACGGCCGCCTTCTTTTCCTCAGTCTTGGCGGCCTTTTTGGCAGGCGCTTTCTTGGCAGCCTTCGGCGCGGGCTTTTCCGCGGCAGCCGGGGCCGCCTTCTTCTCCTCGGCGGGGGCTTCCGCTTTCGCCTTCGCGGCGGCGGCCTTGGCGCTGGCCTTGGGCTTGCGGGTCACTTCGGCGATGGTCCAGAACTGGTTGTCGCCGTTGACGTCGGCCCAGATCTGCAGGCCGGCGCCGTTGTCGGTCGCCATGCCGACCACGTCCAGGCACTTGCCCGCGAGGTTCGACTTGATCTTGACGCGGCCGTCATTGCCCGGCTCAACGATCCACAGCTGGCTGCTGGCGGGGGCGCCTTCCCACTGATGGACAGCGGTGCCGTCGCCGACGCCGCCCTGGTACAGGTCCAGCATCTTGCCAGTGAAACGGTTCTTGATGCGGTAGACGCCCTCGCCCGCACGGACGAAGCCCCACTGCTGCCATTCGGCATTGGCGTTGTCCCACAGCTGGACGCGCGCGCCGTTGTCGATGTTATAATCCGCCACTTCCACGACTTTGCCGTTGGCGGCGCTGATGGTATAGAACTTATCCTCTTTGATCACAGTCTGAGCAACTTTCTTTGCTGCCATTTGGATACCCCTCCTAAAAGGTACTGTACAAGTTTCGGCTGCCTGCGTGTCTGTGCACGCATTTTTATACCCTCGGCAGTCAAGTGAAGAAACGGCAATTGCCGTCTCTATGTGATTATTATAGCCAAGTTCTTCCATTTCGTCAAGTTATATACAAAGCAACGCAATTTACCGGCAGCTTGCACAAAAAAAGCCGGGATGGCGCAAACCATCCCGGCAAAATTCCGGCATTATCAGGAATTTTCTGCAAAATTGCCCGTGTACAGGCGGTAGTACTTGCCCTTTTGGGCGATGAGCTCGTCGTGGGTGCCGCGCTCGATGATATGGCCCAGCTCAAGGACCATGATGCAGTCGGAGTTGCGTACCGTGGACAGGCGGTGGGCAATGACAAAGGTGGTGCGGCCGTACATCAGGCCGTCCATACCGCGCTGGACCAAAATCTCGGTGCGGGTGTCGATGGAGGAGGTCGCCTCGTCAAGGATCAGCACCGGCGGGTCGGCCACCGCTGCACGCGCAATGGCAAGCAGCTGGCGCTGGCCCTGGGAGAGGTTGGTGCCGTCGCCGGTCAGCATCGTGTTGAAGCCATCCGGCAGGCGGCGGATGAACAGCTCCGCATTGGCCAGGCGGGCTGCCGCACGGCATTCTTCGTCGGTGGCGTCCAGGCGGCCGTAGCGGATGTTGTCCATGACCGTACCGGTAAACAGGTGGGTATCCTGCAAAACGATGCCCAGCGAGGAACGCAGGTCGTCCTTCTTGATCTGCTTGATATCGAGGCCGTCATACAGGATGGAGCCCTTCTGGATATCGTAGAAGCGGTTGATCAGGTTGGTGATGGTCGTCTTGCCCGCGCCGGTGGAGCCGACAAAGGCGATCTTCTGGCCCGGACGGCCGAAGAGGTTGATATTGTGCAGGACGATCTTTTCGGGGTCATAGCCGAAGTCAACATCCTTGAAAACGATATCGCCCTTGAGTTCGACATAGCGGGGGGCGTTGCCGTTTTCGCCGGGGATCTTCCAGGCCCACAGGCCGGTGCGGTCTTTGGTCTCGGTGATGCTGTCGTCCGGTTCGCGCTTGGCGTTGACCAGCGTGATGTTGCCCTCGTCCACTTCGGGCTGCTCGTCCAGCATGGCAAAGATACGCTGGCCGCCCGCCAGAGCCATCACGATGGAGTTGAACTGCATCGAGATCTGGTTGATGGGCTGGTTGAAGCTGCGGTTGAAGGTCAGGAAGCTGGCCAGCTTGCCCAGCGTCAGCCCGGTCACGCCGGACAGCGCCAGCATGCCGCCAACGATGGCGCACAGCACATAGCTCAGGTTGCCAAGCTGGCCGTTGATCGGCATGGCGACCAGAGAGTAAGTGTTGGCCCTGTTGGCGCTGTGGTAAAGGCTGTCGTTGAGTTCGTCGAACTCTTCGATGGCCTGCTGCTCGTGGCAGAAAACCTTGATGACCTTCTGGCCGTTCATCATCTCCTCGATATAGCCGTTGACGCGGCCCAGCTCACGCTGCTGGTCGATGAAGAAGCGGCCGGAGTTGCCGACAAAGTAGCGGGTGCAGAGCAGCATGACGGCGACCATCACAAGGGTGAGGATGGTCAGCGGGATGCTCAGCGAAATCATGGAAGCCAGCACGCTGATGATCGTGATCAGGCAGTTGAGCATCTGCGGGATACTCTGGCTGACCATCTGGCGCAGCGTGTCGATATCGTTGGTATACACCGACATGATATCGCCGTGGGCGTGGGTGTCGAAATACTTGATGGGCAGCGTCTGCATATGGGTGAACAGTTCGTCACGCATCTGCTTCATGGTGCCCTGGGTCAGGTAGGCCATCAGGCGGGCCTGCACGAACGCCGCAATGATGCCGACGCCATAGAACGCGGCCGTGCGCAAAATCGCAAACAGCAGGCCGGAGAAATCATTGCTCTGTTCATTGAGCAGCGGCATGATGTAGCCGTCGATCAGCGTCTGCATGAACAAGGTGCCCTGCACGTTGGCAAAGACGCTGACAAAGATGCAGACGAGAGAGATAATGGCATGCAGCTTGTAATACTTCATGACATACGCCAGGATGCGCTTGAGGATCTTGCCCGGGTTCTTGACCTTGGGGCGCGGTCCCTGCTGGCGGCGTCCGCCCACATGGACCTCTTTCGCTTTCTGTTCTGCCATTATGCCTCATCTCCTTTCCGGTCAAAGTCGCCTTCGCCGCCGCCCTGGTTCTGGCTGTTGTAGACTTCCTGGTAGATCTTGTTGGTCTTGAGCAACTCATCCGGCGTGCCCCAGCCGCTGATGCGGCCGCCTTCCAGCACGAGCACATGGTCGGCGTTCTGCACGCTGGAGATGCGCTGGGCGATGATGAAGACGGTGGTGCCGGGGATCTTTTCGGCAAAGCTCTTGCGGATCTTGGCGTCGGTGGCGGTATCGACGGCGCTGGTAGAGTCGTCGAGGATCAGGATCTTGGGCTTTTTGAGCAGCGCGCGCGCAATGCACAGACGCTGCTTCTGGCCGCCGGAAACGTTGGTACCGCCCTGCTCGATGTGGGTCTCGTACTTGTCGGGGAAGCGCTCGATAAATTCATCGGCGCAGGCCTGGCGGCAGGCGTCCTGCAGCTCTTCGTCGGTGGCGTTCTCATTGCCCCAGCGCAGGTTTTCGGCAATGGTGCCGCTGAACAGCTCGTTCTTCTGCAGCACCATGGCCACGCTGTTGCGCAGCACTTCCAGGTCATACTTGCGCACATCGACGCCGCCGATGCGCACGGTGCCGGCGCTGACATCATACAGGCGCGGCAGCAGCTGCACAAGGCTTGTCTTGGCGCTGCCGGTGCCGCCGATGATGCCCACGGTCTCGCCCGAGCGGATGTTCAGGTCGATGTCCGAAAGGACTTCGCGGCCGTCGCGCTTATAGCGGAAGCCGACATGCTCGAATTCGACCGAGCCGTCCTTGACTTCGGTGACGGGGTGCTCGGGGTTGCTCAGGCTGGTCTCCTCGTTGAGGACTTCGGCCACACGGCGGGCGGAAGCAGCCGACATGGAGATCATGACGAACACCATGGACAGCATCATCAGGCTCATGAGGATGTTCATGCAGTAGGCCAGCATGCTCATGAGTTCGCCGGTCGTGAAAGCGGTCGCGCCGGAGGAAACGATCAGGCGCGCGCCCAGCCAGGAGATCAGCAGGATGCAGGAGTACACGGTCAGCTGCATGGCGGGGGCGTTGAAGGACAGCAGCAGTTCGGCGCGCAGCAGCAGGCGGCGGACGTTCTCGCTGGCTTTCTGGAACTTTTCGCCCTCAAAGCGCTCGCGCACATACGCCTTGACAACACGGATGGCGCTGACGTTTTCCTGCACGCTCTCGTTGAGGTCGTCGTACTTGCGGAAAGCCTCGGTGAAATAGCGGGTCGAATGGGACATGATGTACATGAGCACGCCGCCCAGCGCTATAACAGCCACCAGGTAGATCGTGGCCAGCTCGCGGTTGATCGTAAAGGACATGATCATGGCGATGATCATGCTGGAAGGCGCGCGGATCGCCATGCGCAGGATCATCTGGTAGGCGTTCTGGATGTTGGTCACGTCGGTGGTCATGCGGGTGACAAGACCGGCCGTGGAGTATTTGTCGATGTTGGCAAAGCTGAAGGTCTGGATGTTGCGGAACATCGCCTTGCGCAGGTTGCGGGCCAGGCCGGTGGCCGCCTTGGAGCCGAACACCGCGCCGCCCACGCCGAAGGCCAGGCCCACGAGCGCGGCGACGATCATCCAGCCGCCTGTCGTATAGATGTGCTGCATGTTGCCCGCCGTAACGCCGTCGTCAATGATGGACGACATCAGGCGCGGCACGATCATTTCCATGACGACCTCGCCCAGCATGCACAGCGGTGTCAGGACCGAAACGAGCTTGAACCCGTCGATCTGTTTGTAGAGTGTCTTTATCATATGATCTGTCATCTCTCCTTTTCAGCAATACACGGAAAACATGCCGTCAGGTCTTTTGTTCCGGCCCGGCCAGCGCCCCGGCGGCGGTGTGCGCATTGCTTTGTAATTTGCCCAAAACAGTCTGCAGCATTTCGAGCTCCGCTTCGTCCACGTCCTGTAGAAGGTGCGTTTCAAACGCTTCGATGCAGCGCACCATCTGGTCGTAGCAGGCCACCCCCTTGCCGGTGGGCGCCAGGCTTTTGAGCCGGGCGTCCTGCTGGACCGGCGCACGGGAGATAAAACCGGCGCTCTCCATGCTTTTGAGCATGGCCGTCACGCTGGACCGGCGCACCTGAAACCGGCGCTCCAGGTCGCGCTGGTAGATCGGCTGGCCGCCGCGGTGCATGCGCACGATATACCCGAGCACAAAGCACCGAACGCCGGTCAGTTCCGGGCTGACCATCAGGGCGATGCAGCTGTCCAGCGCGCGGTTGATCTGCTGGGATGTCTGGCTCAGCTCACGCCCGACATGGCGTACATTGAGGTCTTTTTTATCCTCCGTTGCAACCACCTCCTTCCGGCGTCAGGCCGTGGGGCGGCGCAGGGCCGGCGGCCCTGCGCGCGATAGTTCGCAGCCTAACTGTTTGATTGCGTACAGATTCATTATAAGCAATGCAGCCAAGGCTGTCAACCCATCCTTTTACAAACTTTGCCCAAAAGTTTTCCCCTGTGATTGTCTATTCTGCCCTGTCCTGGCCCTGCGGTTTTTCCGCTTGCGGTGGGCCGCTCACAACGCGAAAAGAGCCCTGCTTTCGGCAAGGCTCCTTTCGTGTTGATGCGCCCCGTTTTATTCGGGCGCTTTCATGCTTTCGACCATCGAGATATGCTTGAGCTTGCGGCCCATGACAAGGTTCACCATCAGGCTGAACACAAACGTCAGCGCCAGCGCATACGCAAAGCTGAGCGGTTCGATATCCCGCCCGAACATAACGGCGTCCACCTCCACGGTCAGAATCACAAAACGGTGCAGCACCACGCCGCCCGCAAGCCCGAACAGCGCGCCGATCAGGGTCAGCGCCACGCTCTCGCGGTTGACATAGGCGTCCACCTCGCGGTCATAGAAGCCCAGCACCTTGATGGTGGCGATCTCCTTGACGCGCTCGGCAATGTTGATGTTGGTAAGGTTATACAGCACCACAAAGGCCAGGCTGGCCGCACAGATGATGATCAGCGCCACGACCGCGTCGATCGCGCCGAGCATGTTGAGCACCATGTCCTTGCTGTCCTGCGTGAAGTTGAGGCTGGCCACCTCGTCCAGCGCCAGCAGCCTGGCGGAAAGCGTATCCCGCGCCTGCTGGCTGTCTTCGGTCAGGCGGCTCATGACGGCGTTCCACTCCGGTTCGCTGCCAAACGCGGCCGCATAGCCCGCCGCGCTGACATAGACATAGTTGTATACATAATGTTCGCATACGCCGGTGACTGTGAATTCGGCCAGTTCGCCGTCCCCGTCGTCCAGTGTGACAGTGTCCCCGGCCTGCACGCCGAGCGTTGCGGCCATCTTTTCGGTCAGGACCACGCCGTTGTCCGTAAGCGGTGTGGGCGCGCCGGAAACGCGCTCGTGCAGGTCGGCAAAACCGGCGAAGGCCGCCGTATCCTGCGGAATCATATAATAGAAGTCGATCGTGCCGCCGTCGTCCAGCTCCTGCTCCACCTGGCGGGTGTAGATGACCAGCGAATCGTCGACAAGATCTTTTCCCTGCTGCCCGAACAGAAGATCATGGACCGGGCCCTGCTGCGTGTCCTGCGCGTCGGTCACAGCCGTGAGCAGGTCATAGCGGTAAATTTCGCCAAACTGCTTGGTGACGATCGAGTTGAGCGAGTCCGAGATGCCGAAACCGGTGACAAGCAGCGCCGTGCAGCCCGCCACGCCGATGACGGTCATCCAGAAGCGGCGCTTGTAGCGCAGCAGGTTGCGGCAGGTGACTTTATAGGTAAAGGGCAGCCGCCGCCAGATAAAGCCGACGCGCTCGAGCAGAATGCGCTTGCCCGCTTTGGGCGCGCGCGGGCGCATCAGGGCGGCCGGGGTCTCGTGCAGCGTGGCGCGGCAGGAGGCCCAGGTGGCCGCCAGCGTGCACAGCAGCAGCGAACCGGCCGAGAGCAGGCTGACGCCGACGCGCCAGGGCGCGTAGAATTTCGGCACCCAGTACATGATCGAGTACGCCGACCAGATCACGCGCGGGAACACAAAGAAGCCCACGCACAGCCCGAACAGGGCCCCGGCCACCGCCGCGGTCATGGCATAGAGCAGATATTTCTGTATGATGGCCGCCCGGGTGTAGCCCAGCGCCTTCATTGTGCCGATCTGCAGGCGCTCTTCCTCGACCATGCGGGTCATGGTGGTGGAAACGACGAGCGCCGCCACCAGGAAGAAGAACACCGGGAATACCTTGGCCAGCGCCGCCAGCTTGCTGGAGTTGGAATCGAAGGAGGCAAAGCTGACGTTGCGGCTGCGGTCCCAGACATACCATTCGCCGGTCTCAAGGTCGGCAAGCTGCGCTTCGGCGTCCTCGATCTCGGCACGGGCGTCGGCCAGCTCCTGCTCGACCTCGGCTTTGGCGTCCTCATATTCGATCTCGCCGTCGCGCAGTTCCTGCGTCTTTTCCTCAATGGTGCGGCGGGCATCCTTCAGTTCGGCACGGGCATCGGCCAGCGTGGCGCGGGCGTCCTCGATCTCGGCGCGGGCGTCGGCCAGTTCGAGCTTGCGGTCAGCCAGCGTGGCCCAGCCTTCATCCAGCGTCTTTTTGGCGTCAAGCAGCTGGTTGCGGCCTTCATAGAAGGCAGTCCCCTGCTCCTCGTACTGGCTCCAGCCGGCGTCCAGCTGTTCCTTGGCGCTCTGCAGCACCGCGGCGTTTTCTTCCAGCAGACGCCGGCCCTCGGCGAGCTCGGCGGCCCCGGCTTCATATTCGGCCCAGCCGGCGTCCAGCTGCGCCTTGCCATCGTCCAAATCAACCTCGGCTTCGTCGAGCTGCTCCTGCAGCGCGGCCAGGCTTTCTTCGGAGTAGAGCGCCTGCGCCTGTTCCCAGGTCAGGGTCTCGCCCATCTCCGCATAGGTATCTATAATGGCCTGGATGCCCGCGTCAAGCTGCCGCCGCGCCTCCACAAGCTGGCGGACGCCTTCATACAGCTGGCGCACCGGGTCGGTCAGGTCTGGGCGCTGCGGCAGCTGCTCGATGGCTTCGAGCAGCTCCTCGTAATACGGGCGCATTTCCTCCGGGACTTCGTCTTCCATCCCGCGCAGTTCATCCAGGATCTGCTGCCACAGTTCGCTGGCCGCGCCCTCGTCGGCCGCCGCGTCGCTTTCGGCCAGCGGCGCCATATCCAGCGCCGCCGTTTCCGGTGTGGAGGGCTGCGCGGCTTCCTGCGCCGCGCGCAGCGCCGCAAGCGCCTGCCGCACAGCGGCGACGGCGGCGTCTTCCTCCCCCTGTTCGCGGTCGAGCAGCCAGTCCAGCACCATCTGCAGGAATTCTTCCTCAGTGGGCATCTCTTCATCCTGCGCGGCCAGTTCGGCGATCAGCTCCTGGAGCTGTTCTTCGGTGACGGGCAGCCCCGCCTGCTGCAGCTGTTCGGCCAGCTGGCGGATGCCGTCATAGTAGGCGGCTTCGCCCTGCTGCAGCTGCCGCAGCTGGTCCAGCTGCTCTTTGCCCTGCTCCCACTGGGCCAAACCGTCCTCATATTGCTTTTGGGACTGTTCCAGCAGCGCGCGGCCGTCCTCCAGCTCTTTTTCTCCCGCTTCCAGCTGGGCCAGCGCGTCCGCATAGGCGGCCGCGCCCTGGTCATACTGGGCCTGGGCGTCGTCCAGCTGCTTTTTGGCGTCGGAAAGCTGCTTTTCGCCGTCAACGATCTGCTGCCAGCCGCTGTCCCATTCCGCCTGTCCTTCGATCAGCTCCGCTTCCCCGGCGTTGAGAGCCTCCTCGCCGTCGGCCAGCTGCTGTTCATAGTCAGCCAATTCGGCCAAGCCGTCCTGGTATTCCCGCTCGCCGTCAGCGAGCTCCTGCACGCCGTCGGCCAGCGCTTCGCGCCCGTCCGCCAGTTCCCTGGCGGCGTCGGCCAGTTCGGTCTGCGCTTCTTCCGCCGCCTCATTGTATTCGTCCCAAGCGTCGTCGATCTCTTTCTGCGCATCGGAGGTCAGCTCGGTATACCGCGCTTCGCAGCGCGCGCCGGAGATACCTTCGACCGCATCCGAGACCGCCTGCACCGTATCCTCATACGCAGTGTCCAGGCTGTCCAGCTCTTTGGCGCCCGCGGCGGTCAGGTAAATTTCGGTATAGGCCTCGTAGGAAAAATCCTGCGGCAATATGTAAAAGATGGTCTGCACCGCGCCGCTGCCGACGCTGGCGGGCTCGCGCTCAAACGAAAAATATGTTGCGTCGTGAACAGCTCCCACCACCGTGAACTGCGTCACGGCGAGCTTGTCCCCGAGGTCCTCGTTATCCTCCGCCGGGACCGTGATCACATCGCCGATCTCCAGCCCCCGGGCCAGATCCCCCGCGCCCGCTTCGACCACACATTCGCCGGAGCTTTGCGGCCAGCGGCCCTCGGTCAGCTGCAGGCGGTTGACGCAAGCGCCCTGCGCCCCTTCGCCGCCTTCCGGCAGGCTGTGAACGCGGGCCACCACGCTGTCCGCCTCGCGGGTATCCACAAGCAGGTCGGCCGAATACGCCGGGCGCACCGATTCAACGCCCTCCACAGCGGCCAATGCCTGCACGTCGTCATCGGTCAGGCCCAGCGTGCCCAGCACGCGCAGGTCGTAAAAATCCGCACTGTCCAGGTAGGTTTCCACCGAAAGGCGCATGTTGGGCGTGGAGGAGACAAGCCCCGCAAGAAAACCGACGCCAAGCGCCACGATGGAAAAAATCGAAAGGAAACGCCCCCGGCTGCTGGCCAGGGTGCGCAGGATATTCTTCTGGTATGTCCTGTTCATTTACCACTCGATCCTTTCGACCGGGGTCGGCGCCGGGTTGCACTGCATGTCAACGACACGGCCGCTGTTGATGCGGATCACACGGTCCGCCATGGCGGCCAGGGCGCTGTTGTGGGTAATCACGATGACGGTGCGGCCTTTTTCGCGGCAGGTGGCCTGCAGCAGCGCCAGCACCTGTTTGCCGGTCTTGTAGTCCAGCGCGCCGGTGGGCTCGTCGCACAGGAGGATCTTCGGGTTTTTGGCGAGCGCGCGCGCGATGGACACGCGCTGCTGCTCGCCGCCCGAAAGCTGCGCCGGGAAGTTATTGCGGCGGTGGGACAGGCCCACCTCCTCCAGCACAAGGTCCGCGTCCAGCGGGTCGCGGCAGATCTCCGAGGCCAGCTCGACGTTTTCCCGCGCCGTCAGGTTCTGTACAAGGTTATAAAACTGGAAAACAAAGCCGACGTCGTAGCGGCGGTAGCGGGTGAGCTGCTTCTGGTCAAACGCGCTGACCTCCTCGCCGTCCAGCCAGATCTTGCCCTCGTCGGAGGTATCCATCCCGCCCAGCATGTTGAGCACGGTCGTCTTGCCTGCGCCGGAAGGGCCGAGGATCACGCAGAATTCCCCTTTTTCGATCGTAAAGCTGACATGGTCGGCCGCGGCGATGCGGGTCTCCCCCATCTGATAATATTTGCATACGTTGTCAAACACAACATACGGCTGGCGTTCCCGATCCATGGATGGCTCCTTTTATAGTTGTTTGTTTTAACACATGTTTAGTATACCATGAAAATAAAAACAAACAATAAATATCCGTGAAGTTTTTGTTAAAAACGCCGTGCCTCAGCCGGCGTCGGCGGCCGCGTCGTAGGCGCCGGTCGTGTCCAGTGTGATCGCCGAGCCCCTGCGCGCGGTGACGCCCGCCGCCGGGTACTGGCTTTCCACACGTTCATTCCCGCCCACAAAGGCCGCTTCAAAGCCGTATTCGGCCAGTTTCTGGCGCGCGGCGTCCGTGCGCCAGCCGGTCACATCGGGCACGGCGGCAAACAGCTTTTCCTGTTCTTCCGCCGTATAGTCCGGCTCGATGCCAAGGTACGGCAAAACCTGCGCAAGCACCTGCGCACAGACCGGGCCGGACAGCGCGCCGCCGCTTGTCGTCCAGCTGTGGGGTTCGTCCAGACAGACAAGCACGGCGATCTGCGGGTCGTCGATCGGCGCGACCGCGACGTAGCTGGCAATGCGGGCGGCGGGGTCGCTGCTGTCCAGCTTCTGGCTCGTGCCGGTCTTACCGCCGACACGGTAGCCGGACACCGCGCCGTTTTTGCCGGTGCCATCGGTGACAACGCCCTCCATCAGCGCGCGCATCGTCTCGGAGGTCTGCGCCGAAATGACCTGCCGCCTGACCGTCGGCTCTGCGCGGTAAACGGTCTCGCCGTCCGGGGCAACGATCTCGGCGACAACATAGGGCTGCAGCAGCCGCCCGCCGTTGACGACCGCCGCCACGGCCGTGAGCATCTGCAGATAGCTGACCTTGCTGCTCTGGCCGAACGAGCAGCTGGCAAGTTCGACCGGGCCCATGGCGTCGGCCGTATAATATTCGCTGCGCCTGATCTCGCCGGGCAGGTCGATGCCGGTGGCCTCGCGCAGGCCGAACGCGGCGAAATAGTCGCAGAACGCCTGCTTGCCCAGCCGCGCGCCCACCTGGATAAAGCAGGGGTTGCAGGAGGCCGCCAGCCCCTGAGCCAGCGTTTCGCTGCCGTGGATGTGGCCGTTGGCGCAGCGAAACCTCGTGCCCGCCACGCTGATCTTGCCCGCGCAGACAAAACGGCTGTCCGCCGTCACCACGCCTGCATCCAGCGCCGCCGCACAGGTGATGAGCTTGAACACACTGCCGGGCTCATACAGGTCGCTGATGGCCTTGTTGCGCCACTGGGCCTGCTGGGCGGTTTGCAGCGCCGCGCTACGCTCCTCGCCGGTCAGCACGTCCACGGCGGCGCGCTGTTCTTCGTCAATGATCGTGCGCGGGTCGTTGGGGTCATAGTCGGGTTGGGTGGTCATTGCCAGAATCGCCCCGGTGTTGACGTCCATGACAATGCCGACAGCGCGCGCGGCAACGTGGTGTTCGTCCACGGCGGCAGCAACGGCGCTTTCCAGGATATGCTGGATGTTGGCGTCGACGGTCAGGGTCAGGCGGCTGCCAGGCTGCGCTTCGACCAGGGTGCTGTAATGCTCCGGCATATCGTAGCCCCAGGCGTTTTTGGCGGTCAGGACACGGCCGTTTTGCCCGGTCAGGACCTCGTCGTATTCAAGTTCCAGCCCCCAGAGCCCGGCGTTGTCCACATCGGTAAAGCCGAGCAGGCAGCCCATGAAATCGCCTTCGGGATAGACGCGGCGGGTGTCCTGACGGATCTGGATGCCCTCGGCCCCGTTTTCCCGGTACCAACTGCGCACGGCGTCTGCCATCGCGCGGTCCACGCGGCGGCGCAAAAGGCAGTCGTTCGAGCTGCGCTGGCTGAGTTTTTCAAGCACCTCCGCCTCGTCCAGTTCGAGGATCTCGCTGAGCGCGGCGGCCGCCGGGGCGACAAGCGCATCCTCCAGCTCCCGCGGGGCGGCGCGGATGGTCCAGCAGGTCTCGCTGGCCGCCAGCAGCGTACCGTCGGCGGCATAAATTTCGCCGCGCGGCGCGGGTATGACGGTATCGCGCAGCTGCTGGTCTGCCGCGCGTTCGACATAGCCGCCGGGGTCCGTCACCTGCAAAACAAACAGGCGCACCAGCAGCCCGCCAAAGCACAAGGCTGCCACCGCTGCGGCAAACACCCGCGTGCGGGCGCGGATGTGCCGGTCCAGCCCCGGCAGCACCGCACGCGGTGCGCCGCCCTTCCTCCGTTTGCGTCCAGCCATCACGCCGCCCCCCTTCCGCCCAGCATATGCGAAAAAAGCGGCGCGGTATGCCCGTTTTGCGTAATTCAAGCAAAGCGCGCCCGGCGCAGCTGGCTTTTGGCTGCCAGTGCGCCGGGCGCGGGGCGTTTATTCCGTATTATTGGGCGTTGAACACATACCGGTCCAGGCGGTCAAAGGCTTCCTGCACGCGGGAGAGCGGCAGGGCAAGGTTCATGCGGATCGCGCAGGGGCCGTGGAACATGCGGCCGTCCTGCCAGGCCACGCCGACGTCCCAGCCCGCTTTTTCGACCCAGTCGATCGTTTTGCCGTGCTTTTCGCACCATTCGCTGCAGTCAAGGAACAGCATGTAGGTGCCCTGCGGTTTGCTCAGGCGTACACCCGGGAAATGGTCCGCAATGTACCGGCAGGCGAAATCAACGTTGCCGGAAAGCACCCCGCAGAGTTCGTCGACCCAGGCCGCACCGGTGGCGCTGTAGCCGCCGATGAGCGCGTGCATCGACAGCACGTTCATCGAATTATAATGCGACTTGGAGGATTTTGCCGTGATACGGTCGCGCAGGTACGCGTTGTAAATGATGTGGTAGCTGCCGACAAGCCCGGCCAGGTTGAAGGTTTTGCTGGGCGCATAGAACGCCACCGTGCGCTCGCGCGCGTCGGCGCTGACGCTCTGGGTGGGAACATGCTTATACCCGTTGAGGATCAGGTCGGACCAGATTTCGTCCGAAATGACAAGGCAGTCGTTGGCTTTGTAGACCTCCATCGCCTTCTCGATCTCCCAGCGCTCCCACACGCGGCCGGTCGGGTTGTGCGGGCTGCAGAAGACCGCCACATGGATGTGGTTCTCTTTCAGCTTGCGGTCCATATCCTCAAAGTCCATGCGCCAGACGCCCTGCTCGTCAAGGTACAGCGGCGAATGAACGATCTTGTAACCGTTGTTGGTGATGCAGCCGGTAAAGCCGATATAGGTCGGGCTGTGCAGCAGCACGCCGTCGCCGGGGGCCGCAAAGGCGGTCAGCGCGCTGATCACACCGCCAAGCACGCCGTTTTCATAGCCGATATGTTCGGGCAGCACGCCCTCAACGCCGTTGCGCTCCTTCTGCCAGCGGATGATGGCGTCGTAATATTCCGGCGTGGGGCTGAAATAGCCGTAGGCCGGGTGGGAGGCGCGGCGGATGATCGCTTCCGGGATGGAGGGCGCCGTGGGGAAGTTCATATCGGCAACCCACATCGGGATCACATCAAAGCCGGGTTTGGGCGCCGCCGGGGCAAACCCCTGGCCGAGACCGTCCACCGCAATAGCGTCCATACCATGGCGGTCCATGATCGAGGTAAAATCAAACTTCATCGCTGAAAACTCCTTTCGCCTTTTGCCTGTTTAGGCATGCGCGGGCGGCGCTGCGCGCCTTTTTTGCCGTTTTGTATCATTATGGCACAGACGGCGGAAAAAGGGAAGTTCGGGAAAAGCAAAATATGCGCAGCTTTTTTTGCGATTTTCACATTCCGGCGGCCTCCGGGCGGATATTTTGCCATATAAGCGCAAAATTCACGCTGTTACATGCAAATATTGACATCCCTGCGCCATGGAAGTATAATACCCGCAAAAGTGTTTTGCTTTATTATCTGGTGTAGGAAGTGTACTGAGCTATGACAGCCGCACAAACAAGCGCGCCCGAACATCCTTTATTCGGGCGGCGCAATCTGGTCAATCTGGTCCTGCCGATGCTGCTGGAACAGGTGCTGAGCGTGACGATGGGCATGGCGGACACGCTGATGGTATCCGGCGTGGGCGAAGCCGCCGTCTCAAGCGTCAGCCTTGTGGACAGCATCAACATCCTCATCATTCAGATCCTGGCCGCGCTGGCCACAGGCGGCGCGGTGATCGGCAGCCAGTATCTTGGCCGCCGGGACGCAGAAAACGCCCGCCGCAGCGCTGCGCAGCTCTATACCGTGCTGGCGGTCAGCACCGTGGCGGTGATGGTCCTGTCGCTGGCTTTCTGCCGGCCGATTTTGCGCGGCGTGTTCGGGCAGATCGACGACGATGTGATGCGGTATGCGCAGCAGTATTTTATTGTCAGCGCCATCTCCTACCCGTTCATCGGCGCGTACAACGCCGGGGCCGCGCTGTTCCGCGCCCAGGGCAACAGCCGCATCAGCATGCTGGCCAGCCTGGTCATGAACGTCATCAACATCTGCGGCAACGCGCTGCTGATCTACGGGTTCGGCATGGGCGTGCTGGGCGCGGCGCTGGCGACGCTGGTGGGGCGCATCTTTGCGGCTGTGTGGGTGTTCCGCCAACAGCAGCAGTTTGAAAATCCGCTGCGCATCGGCAGCCTGGCGGAGATGCGGCCCGAAAAAGAGATGATCCTGCGCATCTTAAACATCGGCATCCCCTCGGGGCTTGAAAACGGCATGTTCCAGATCGGCAAGCTGTGCGTGAGCAGCCTGACTTCAACGCTTGGTACTTCGGCCATCGCGGCCAACGCGGTCGCCAACTCGATCACCAGCCTGGCGACCATCCCCGGCAATACGATGAGCCTGGCGATGATCCCGGTCGTGGGGCGGTGCCTGGGGGCCGGGGAGAAAAAGCAGGCCAAGCGCTACGCCCTGCTGCTGTTGGGCGTCGCCGTGGCCGGGATGGCCGTGACCAACATCACGCTGTTTTTGACCGCGCCGCTCATGTGCAGGCTGTACAACCTTTCGGCCGTATCCACCGCCATGTGCGAGCAGGTGCTGCACTGGTTCGCCGTGCTCAGCATCTTTTTCTGGTCCACCAGCTTTACGCTGCCCAACGCCCTGCGCGCGGGCGGCGACGCCAAATTCACAATGATCGTCAGCATCATCAGCATGTGGCTGTTCCGCGTGCTGCTGTGCTATTATTTCGTCGGCCGCCTGGGCTTTGGCCTGCTGGGCGTGTGGATGGGCATGTTCATTGACTGGATCTGCCGCAGCCTCCTGTTTGGCATCCGCTTTGCGCGCGGCCGCTGGATGGAGCACAAGGTGATCTGAAAACTTTTTGGCAGCAAAAAGCGGCGCGCCGCAGAGATGTTAACTCTGCGGCGCGCCGCTTTTCTGTTTCGGTTTACTGCTCGTTGAACGCATCGCGGGCGATCTCAACCGCACCGCGCACGCCGGCGGCCGTCACGTCCTCAAACTGCATGCTGAGGCCGCTGAGCAGGCTGGCCAAAATACGCTTGGACATATTCATTGCTCCTTTACTGTACAAAACTGTGTGCCGGCCATATGGTCCGGCGGCGTCTTTAGTGCTTCATGGCACGGACGACGCGGTCCAGGTCGCTCTCGTCATCGCAGACGATCTTCACGGGATGGCTGTAATCCAGGCTCATCATGCCGAGAATGCTCTTTGCGTCAGCGATGCTTCCCTTCATGTCGTGCACGCCAACCTCGTTGTAACATTTGGCAGCGGCAGACACGATCTCCTTGACTTCAGAGAAGTTGGAAACCTTGACTTGTCTTACCATAATCCAAAACCTCCATACATATCCCACCGCACCGGCCTGTTCCGGCGCGGGTAAGGCCGCGGCGCCATCATGCGCCGCCCTCGCCTTACAGTGGGTATTATAGCACGGGGGCAAAGATTTTAGTCAACCTGCGCAGTTTTGCTTGCGTTTTTTCTGCAACTTGCACAAAAGGCAGGTGTTGATAACCTCCCTTTTGGCCCATATGCCCTTCATTTATGAATTTGTTGTAACGAATTTCACCGCTTTATATTTTTCAAGACGCCGTTATTTATATTACAGTTTGCAAAATCATGTTTTTTCACCTGTTTTACCGCTTTTTTACTTGCCAACCGGCTGAAGCAGGCATAACGATATACAACATTACTCCATATAGAAAACTTTTTATCCCTGTGCCACGCCCTTCATGGTCAAGGCGATGCGTTTGCGGGCGGCATCCACCTCCAGCACCTTGACCTTGACGACCTGGCCGACCTGCAAAACATCGCGCGGATGTTTGATGAAGCGGTCGGCGATCTGGGAAATGTGCACAAGGCCGTCCTGATGCACGCCGATGTCCACGAACGCGCCGAAGTCGATGACGTTGCGCACGGTGCCGGTCAGTTCCATACCGGGTTTCAGGTCCTCCATGCCCATGACGTCGCTGCGCAGCAGCGGTTTGGGCAGGCTGTCGCGCACGTCGCGCCCGGGGCGGCAGAGCTCGGCGACGATGTCCTCAAGCGTCGGGCGGCCGATGCCGAGCGTCTCGCACAGCCCCTTGACCCCCTGCGCTTTGACGCGGGCGGGCAGCTGCTGCAGCGCGGGGCCGCCGATCTCGGCCGCCGTGTACCCGCAGGCCTGCAGCAGGCCGCGGGCGGCGGGGTAGCTTTCGGGGTGAACGGCGGTCGAATCCAGCGGGTCTTTCGCGCCGGGCAGGCGCAGGAACCCGGCGCACTGCTCAAACGCCTTGGGGCCCAACCCCTTGACCTTTTTCAGCTGCGCGCGGGAGGTGAACGCCCCCTCCTCCTCGCGCCGGGCGACGATGTTTTTGGCCGTGGCGGCCGTGATGCCCGCCACACGGCGCAGAAGCGGCGCAGAAGCCGTATTGAGGTCGACGCCGACCGAGTTGACGCAATCCTCGACCACGCCGTCCAGCGTTTCGGTCAGGCGTTTTTGCGGCATGTCGTGCTGGTACTGGCCCACGCCGATGGCCTTGGGGTCGATCTTAACGAGCTCGGCCAGCGGGTCCTGCAGGCGGCGCGCGATGGAAACGGCGCTGCGCAGGTTGACATCGTACTGCGGGAACTCTTCGGCCGCGAGCTTGGAGGCCGAATAGACGCTGGCCCCTGCCTCGCTGACGACCATATATTGCAAGCGTAGGCCGTGTTCGGCCGAAAGCTCGCGGATGACCTCGGCGGCGAACAGCTCGGTCTCGCGCCCGGCCGTGCCGTTGCCGATGGCCAGCAGCTCGACATGGTGGCGCAGGATCATCGCCTTGACCTGCGCCTTGGCCTGGTCGACGCGCTTGAACTCCGGCACCGGATAGACAACGCCGGTATCCAGCACCTTGCCGGTGGCATCGACGACGGCAATCTTGCAGCCCATGCGGTAGCCGGGGTCAAGCCCCATGACGACCTTGCCGGGGATCGGCGGCTGGAGCAGCAGCTGGCGGAGGTTGTCGGCAAAGACGGCGATGGCGCCTTCGTCGGCCGCGGCGGTCAGCTCGGCGCGCAGCTCGTTTTCAAGGCTGGGGTGGATCAGGCGCGCATAGGCGTCTTTTGCCGCCTGCTCGACCAGCAGCGCGCTGGCGCCGCCGGTCTTTTTGCGGGCGAACATCCACACCGTGATGGCCGCGGCGCGCTCGGCGTCAACGGCGATGCCGACTTTGAGGAAACCTTCGCGTTCGCCGCGGTCAAGCGCAAGCACGCGGTGGCCGGGCAGCTTGGCCAGCGGTTCGCTGTAGTCGTAATAGGGCGCGTAGACGCTGTCCTCCTTTTTGGCCGCCGTGCTCCTGATCTGGCCGAAGGCGCGGTAGTAGCGGCGCAGTTCGGCGCGGCAGCGCGCGTCGTCCGAGATGGTTTCGGCCATGACATCCTGCGCCCCGGCCAGCGCCGCGGCGGCGTCGGGCACCTCCGCATTGCAGTAAGCGGCTGCCGCCGCCTCGGGGTCAAAGTCCGCTTTCTGGGCAAAGATCGCATCGGCCAGCGGCTGCAGGCCGCGCGCCCGGGCCACGCTGGCGCGGGTTTTGCGCTTGGGTTTATAGGGGCGGTAGATATCCTCGACCTCTGCCAGTGTTTTGGCCGCCGCCAGCGCCTGTGAAAGTTCCGGCGTGAGCGCCCCCTGCTCGCTGATGGAGGCTTCTACCTCTCCTTTGCGCTTGTCCAGCCCGCGCAGGTATTCAAGCCGGTCGCCCAGCGTGCGCAGGGCCTGGTCGTCCATCGAGCCGGTGGCCTCCTTGCGGTAGCGGGCGATGAACGGGATGGTGTTGCCCGCGTCGATGAGGTCGATGGCGCCCTGCACGTTTTTGGCGTCGAGCGAGAGTTCTTGGGCAATTTGTTCGGCGTACTGGTTCATTCTGTTTCCTCTTTCTTATATTTTGCAGGTCTTTCTGTGGCTTTGCGGGGGTGACGGCCAACGGCCAGGCCGATCAGGTAGACGGCGTAGACCGCCCAGGCCCCCAGCGTGATACCGGCAGCCAGGCGCAGGCCCGGCGTGCGGCAGGTAAAAACGATGTCGGCTGCCCCAGCCGGGACCTCCACCGCCATCAGGCCGTTGTCGACCGGCCAGATCTCGGCGGTTTCCCCGTTGACGGCGGCCGAAAAGCCGTCGTCATACGGCACGCTGAACAGCACCAGGCCGGGCTCCGCCCGCTCGGTGCGGGCGGTGAAACCGCTGCGCGTGGCGGTGAAATCCACAGCGGCCGTGGCGCGGCGGGCGGCGCAGTCGGCGGTATAGTCGTCCCAGCTGCGGGCCTCCAGCTCGGCGTCCGGCAGCGGCAGCAGGCCGGTGCGGACGGCCTGTTCTTCGGTGAGCAGCAGCGCCTTCATCAGCACGGCGGCGCGCTCCTCCTCGGGGACGTTTTCGATCCTCTCCGGCGTGATATACCAGTCGTAGCACAGGCCCATCGGGACCCAGTTCTCGTTTTCGTACACATCATAGTGGGCCGTGGCGGCCGCCAGCGTCCAACCCCGCGCGGCATCCTCCGCCCAGGTCTCGGCGGCGTCTTTGGGCACCAGCGTATAGCGCACGCTGAGCAGCCCGCGCAGCGCGTAGAGCTCCGTTCCCGGTTTGGAGTTCACGTCCCGCGTGACCCCCACCGACGGGTAGAATGCAAGGATATGCGGCGCAACGGTGGAGTGGAAGCAATTGATGCAGGGTCTGTCGAGCCAGACGCCCATATTGTTGTAGCACTCGTAGGCGTCCAGGCGGTAGAATTCCTCCTGCGGCAGCACGGCGCGCAGTTCGTCCACCGCCCCCCAGGTCATGGGCACATAGCTGCGGTCGTTGTACCACTGGCCGTATTTGGTGATCGAGATGTGCACGCTGCCGTACAGCAGCACAAAGCCGGACACTGCGGCCAGCAGCATGCCCGCGAAGCGGCGCGGCGTGCGGCGGCCCAGGCGCAGCAGCCACCAAAACAGCGCGCAGCCGAGCACACTGACCGCAAACAGCGCCCAGAAGCGCAGCTGGTTGTCGACCACGCCGAGGCGGAACGCGCCCTCGTCATCCGTAGAAGGTACGAGCGCAAACGCCGCCGCGGCCAGCGTGACGCCCAGCACCAGGCGCAGGGCGCGGCGGACCTCGGTACGGCGCAGGCTTTCGCGCTGCAGCGCCCGGCAGGTAGCCGCGCACAGCACGAGCAGCGGCATATAGTACCAGCGGGCATAGTAGCTCGAATTGAGCGCATAGAACAGGCTGTTGAGCGCCGGGACAAACGCGCAGAGCGCGCAGATCTTCAGCAGGCGCGCAAACGGATGCCGCCGCCAGACGCGGCAGAACGCAATGCCGCCCGCCAGCCCCACGACCGGCAGGTAGGCCGAAAGGCTGGTCCATTTGGTCACACCTTCGCTGAACAGGTCGGTCAGATAGGGGGCGTCCGGCATCAGGAAAGCGCTGAACAAAATCGCCAGGTATTGCTGCGCTTTGCCGTAAACAAGATAACCGTAGCCGTCAAACGGGTCGATCGTGCGCGGGTTCTGCAAAAGCGACAGCCCCGCCGGGATCAGCAGCACGCACCCGGCCGCGCAGGCGAGCAACGTCTCGAACGCAAGGCGGCCGAAGGTGCGCGGCGTCAGCCGGTAGACCCGGCCCGCGCACAGACAGAGAAAATAGAGCAGCAAAAACACGGCCTGCCCGGCAAAGAAGAAATAGTTGGTCAGCAGGTTGAGCGCGGCCCAGAACGGGAAGCGCCCGCGCCGGCCGTCCAGAACCGCGTCGTCAAGCGCCGCAAGCATATACGGGAACAGTGCGGCGCTGTCCAGAAAGAAGAAAAAGAAGATGTTATAGATATTATAGCCGCAGAACGCGTACAGCACCGCGCCGGCCGCGCTCCAGTTTTCGTCTTTCACCCAGCGGCGCAGCCACAGGTACGCCCCGCCGCCCGCCACGGCAAACTTCAGGCAGAGCACCGGGACCATCGTAAACGGCATCCAGCGCGGCGGCACCCACAGCGTGAGCCAGAAAAACGGCGAACCGAGGCAGTAGTAGGAGTAGGCGTTGACAAAGCCGCTGCCGAGGTCGGTCGCCCAGCTGAACGACCCGCCGCGCTTGACAAAGTCGTTGGCGTAAGCGTAAAACGGGATCATCTGGTCGTTGAAGTCCCCGGCATAGTGGAAGAAAGAACCGGAAACGCCGTCCACGATGCAGTGCGGCAAAAACAGCGCCGCAGCCAGCGCTAGGCACAAAAGAAACACGCGGCCATAGCCGCTGCGGCGCGGCCGCTGCAAGGGCAGTGTCATATTTTCCCCTCCTGCTGCAAATACGCCGTATAAAAAGGTTTTCCGGCGCGCCGAATCGTGGTATACTGAAATGGTAAGCCCTGCTGCCGCCGCGCGGCAGCCAAACCGGGCCCCGAAAGGACAAACCATGGAGACCTATCCCTTCAGCGCCCTGTTGGGGCGGATGAAATACATCACGCGCTGGAGCCTGATGCGCAACGGCCGCGCGGAAAGCCTGAGCGAACACACGGCCGACACGGCGCTGATTGCGCACATGCTGTGCCTGATCGCCCAAAACTGCACCGGAACAGGCGCGGGCATCCGCCCCGATACCGTCGCCACGGCGGCGCTGTACCACGACGGACCGGAGATCCTGACCGGCGACATGCCGACACCGGTCAAGTATAAAAACGATTCGCTGCGCACCGCCTACAAGGCGGTCGAAGCGCAGAGCGCCCGCGCCATCGCCAGCCTGCTGCCCAAAGAGCTGGCCGCCACCGGCGAAGCGTACCTGACCGGCGCGGTGCTCAGCGACGCCGAACGCAGGCTGCTGAAAGCGGCGGACCGGCTTTCGGCGCTGATCAAGTGCATGGAGGAATGCCAGTCCGGCAACCGCGAATTTGAAGCCGCGCTCGCCCAGCAGCGCCAGGCGCTGGCCGACATGCACTGCCCCGAAGCCGACTTTTTTATGCAGCATATGCTGCCCTGCTATTCGCAGAATCTGGACGAATTGACCCGCGGGCGGTTCTGAGGCTTACTCGTTGCAGCGGAACACCGCGTCGATCAGCACGTCCACATCGGTAAAGTGGGTCAGGCGGGCACAGGCGCGGCGCAGCGCCGCGGCCCCGCGCAGGCCTTTCATATAATGCATGGCCTGGCTGCGCGCCTGGGGCATGGCGGCCCACTCCCCTTTTTCTTCGCACATTTCATAAACCTGGCGGCGCAGGGCGGCCATGCGCTGCGCCAGCGTCGGCGGCGCAGGCGGCGCCTGCCCGGCCAGTACGGCGTTGACGCGGCCGAACAGCCACGGGTCGCCCAGCGCGCCGCGGCCGATCATGACGCCGTCGCAGCCGGTTTGTTCAACGGCCTGCTGCGCGCGCTCGGGGGTTGTGATATCCCCGTTCGCAAACACCGGGATTCGCACGGCCTGTTTGATGGCCGCCACGGCGTCCCAGTGAACCGGCGGGATGTACATCTGTTCCCGCGTGCGGCCGTGAACGACGAGCAGGTCCGCGCCGTTTTGCTCGCACTGGCGGGCCACCTCCGGCCCGGTCAGGTGCTCGTCATCCCAGCCGGTGCGCATCTTGACGGTAAGCGGGGTATCCTCCCCCAGCGCCTGCCGCGCCGCGCGGACCATCGCCCCGCACAGCGCGGGGTCCAGCATCAGCTTGCTGCCGGCCCCGCCGCCCGTGATCTTGGGCGCCGGGCAGCCCATGTTGAGGTCGAGTATATCGAACCGGATCTCCCGGTCCCGCAAAATCGCGATGGCCTGCCCGAGCAGGTCCGGCTCGCAGCCAAACAGCTGCACGGCATACAGCCCGTGGGGGTCGCGGTCCCGCAGCAGGGCCAGGCTCTTTTTATCGCCAAAGGTGATGGCCTTGGCGCTGGCCATCTCGCTGACTGTCCAGGCCGCGCCGTGGTCCGCCATCAGGCGGCGGCAGGCCGCGTCGCTGAGACCGGCCATCGGCGCGAACGCCGCCCCGGCCGGGATCGTTAATTTTCTAAGCTGCATGGATACCTCTTCCTTAATAAAGGCGGCCGCCCGGGGCGGCGCACCGCTGCCAAAACGCTGCGCTTTGGCACAGCCAACCCAAACATTGTATCATATCCCCCACAAGTTCGCAATTTGTGTTATACTACCTTTATGAAATTTTACACAGGAGGACCAACGCCATGAAACTGCTGGTGCTGGACGGCAACAGCCTTTTGAACCGCGCGTTCTTCGGCATCCGCGTGCTGACGACCAAGGACGGCCGGTATACCAACGCGATCTTCGGCTTCCAGAATATTCTGCTCAACCTGCTCTCCACCCACAGCCCCGACGCCGTCGCCATCGCCTGGGACGAGCGCGCGCCGACTTTCCGCCACAAAGCCTACGACGGTTACAAGGCCACCCGCCACGGCATGCCGGAGGAACTGGCCCAGCAGCTGCCGGTGGTCAATGAGCTGCTGGACGACCTCGGCTTTGTGCAGGTGAGCCAGGCCGGGTGGGAGGCCGACGACATCCTGGGCACGCTGTCCGCCGCCTGCGCGCGCGCGGGCGGCACAACGCTGCTGGCGACCGGCGACCGTGACAGCCTGCAGCTGGTGGACGACAAGACGACCGTGCTGCTCGCGACCAACCGCGAGACGCTCGTCATGGACCCGGCGGCGATCCGCGAAAAATACGGCGTGGAGCCGCTGCAGCTCATTGAAGTCAAGAGCCTGATGGGCGATTCGTCCGACAACATCCCCGGCGTGCCGGGCATCGGCGAAAAGACCGCGCTGGCGCTGGTGCAGAAGTTCGGCAGCCTGCAGGGCGTATATGAACACCTGGACGACGCGGCCATCAAGCCGAAACAGCGCGAGCGGCTGGCCGAAAACCGCGAACAGGCCGAGCTTTCCCGCATGCTTGGCACCATCCGGCGGGACGCGCCGATCGAGACCGCCCCCGAAGCCTACCGCCGCCGCCCCGGCGACCCGGCCGCAGCGGCCAAACTGCTTGCGAACCTGGAGATGCACAAGCTGGCGGCGCGCTGGGCGCTGGACGAGACGCCCGCCCCCGCCGCAGACGCCGCCGAACTGCCGGCCGTGGAAGCTGTGCCGCTGCCCGGTGGCATCGCCGGGCGGGTGTACGTCGCCCAAAACCCCGCCCCGGCCAAAGGCGAGGAGGGCGGCTGGTACGCCGTGCAGGGGCAGGCTGTCTATACGTTGGCCAAAGCCGACATCCCCGCCCTGCTGGACAGCGGGGCCGAGGTGTGGGCGTTTGACGCCAAGCCGCTCTACCGGCTGGCGCTTGAAGCGGGCGGCGCCGGGCAGAGCATCCGTTTTGACGGCAAGCTGGCGGCTTACCTGCTGAACCCTTCGGCCAGCGATTATCAAGTCGCGCCGCTGGCGGCCGAGTACGGCGTTGCGCCGCAGTTTTCCTGCGAGAGCTGCCCCGACGCCGGGGTGCTGGCCGCGCTGTGCGGCACGCTGGCCGGGCATCTTGACGAACAGGGGCAGCACCGCCTGCTGGCCGAGATGGAACTGCCGCTGGCGCGCGTGCTGGCGGATATGGAGCGCATCGGCTTCGCCGTGGATGCCGACGGCATCCGCGCCTTTGGCGAAAGCCTGCGCGGCGAGCTGGACGGTATTTTGCAGCGCATCTATACGGCGGTCGGGTACGAATTCAACCTCAACAGCCCGCAGCAGCTCGGCGAAGCGCTGTTTGACAAGCTCGGCCTGCCGCCGCGCAAAAAGACCAAGCGCGGCTATTCGACCGACGCCGAAACGCTGGAAAGCCTGCGCCCGTACAGCGAGGTCGTGGACGATATCTTAAAGTACCGCACCTATGCAAAACTGCTTTCGACCTATGTAGAAGGGCTGCTCAAGGCGCTGGGCCCGGACGGGCGCATCCATTCGACCTTTATCCAGACAGAAGCGCGCACCGGGCGCATCAGCTCGACCGAGCCGAATTTGCAGAACATCCCGATCCGCACCGAGCTTGGCAGCCGCCTGCGCGGCTACTTTGTGGCCGGGGCGGGCATGACGCTTGTCGACGCCGACTATTCGCAGATCGAACTGCGCATCCTTGCGCACATCACCGGCGACGAAGCCATGCAGCACGCCTTTTTGAGCGGGGCGGACATCCACCGCTCGACGGCGGCCAAAATATACCACCTGCCGGAGGAAAACATCACGCACGAGCTGCGCAGCGCAGCCAAGGCGATCAACTTTGGCATCATGTACGGCAAGGGCGCATTCTCCTTGAGCCGGGACCTGAACGTGCCGGTCAAGGAGGCGGACGCTTTCCTGAAGACTTATCTGGACACCTTCCCCAAAGTGGACGGATACATGAAAGACTGCATCGCCCATGCCAGGGAAAAAGGCTATGTAGAAACGCTGTTCGGGCGGCGGCGGCCGCTGCCCGAGCTCGCAAGCTCGAATTTCCAGGTGCGTTCTTCGGGCGAGCGCATGGCGCGCAACACGCCGATCCAGGGCACGGCGGCCGACATCATCAAGCTGGCGATGGTCCATGTATGGCAGCGCCTGCGCGACGAAGGGCTGCGCGCCCGGCTGCTTTTGCAGGTACACGACGAACTGATTGTGGAGACGCCGCTGGATGAAGTGGAGCGGGTCAAAGCGCTGGTCAAAGAAGAGATGGAGCAGGTCGTGCAGTATGAAGTGCCGCTGACCGCCGAGGTCGGCACCGGCAAAACCTGGCTGGAAGCGCACTGAACAACAAAGGAGCAACAAAAAACATATGCTGATTTTAGGGTTTGAATCCAGCTGTGACGAGACCGCCGCCGCCGTCGTGGAGGACGGGCGCCTCCTGCGCTCGAACGTCATTGCCACCAGCGTGACCGAACAGGCGCTGTACGGCGGCGTTGTGCCGGAAATTGCCAGCCGCCGCCATGCGGAGTCGATCAGCCAGGTGGCGGACAAAGCACTGGCCGACGCCGGGCTGACCATCGCGGATATCGACGCCGTCGCCGTCACGTTCGCGCCGGGGCTGATCGGCGCGGTGCTTGTCGGCGTCAACTTTGCCAAAGGGCTGGCCTACAGCGCGGGCAAGCCGCTGGTGCCGGTGCACCACCTGCGCGGGCATATCGCGGCCAACTACCTGACCCACCCGGAACTGCAGCCGCCGTTTTTGTGCCTTGTCGCCAGCGGCGGGCACAGCCACATCGTTATGGTCGAAGACTGGTGCCGTTACCGCGTGCTGGGCCGCACGGTGGACGACGCCGCGGGCGAAGCGTTCGACAAGGTCGCCCGCACGCTGGGGTTGCCCTACCCCGGCGGGCCCAGCGTCTCGCAGGCCGCCCGCAGCGGTGACCCGCACGCCTACAAGCTGCCCGTGCCGCATGTGGAGGGCAAATATAACGTCAGCTTTTCCGGGTTGAAGACCGCCGTTGTCAACGAAGTCCACAACGCCGAACAGCGCGGCGAAGCGGTGCGCGTCCCCGATATGGCCGCCAGCTTCCAGGAGCGCATCGCGCAGATCCTGGCCAAAAAGCTGCTGGCCGCTGCGGCCGATACCGGCGCCAAAACCGTCTGCCTGGCCGGGGGCGTGGCCGCCAACGGCCGCCTGCGCCAGCTTGTCAACGACGGCGCGCAGAAGCTGGGGGCGCGGGTGTTTTTGCCCGAGCTGAAATACTGCGGCGACAACGCGGCGATGATCGCCGCGCAGGGCTACCATGAATACAAAGACGGCAACCTGGCTGGCCTGCGCCTCAACGGCCTGCCGACGCTTGAGATCGATTACCGGTAAAAGGCTTGCGCAAACGGGGCATCTATTGTAAAATACTACATTGAAACTAACTTTTGGGGTGGAAACCATGTCTGACGAAAAATTTTCCAATTTTCTGACCGATATCATTGACGCCGACCTGGCCGAGGGCAAGGTCAAAGAGATCCACACGCGTTTCCCGCCGGAGCCGAACGGCTACCTGCACATTGGTTCGGCCAAGGCCATCTATATCAACTACATGGTCGCCAAAACCTACGGTGGCAAGTTCAACCTGCGCTATGACGACACCAACCCCGCGCGCGAGGGCGACGAGTATGTGCAGAGCATTCTGCGCGACCTGGAATGGCTCGGCGCGCACCCGGACGGCGGCATTTTTTACGGCAGCGACTATTTTGAAAAATGCTATGAATGCGCCGAAAAGCTGATTGAAGACGGCAAAGCCTATGTCGACGACCTGACCCGCGAACAGATGCAGGAGTACCGCGGCAACGACGCGGGCAAGCCGAGCCGCCCTTCCCCCTACCGCGACCGCACGCCGGAGGAAAACCTCGACCTGTTCCGCCGCATGCGCGCCGGTGAGTTTGCCGACGGCGAAAAGACGCTGCGCGCCAAGATCGACCTGGCCAGCCCCAACATGAACATGCGCGACCCGGCCATCTACCGCATCAAGCATGTCGGCCACCACCGCCAGGGCGACAAATGGTGCATCTATCCGCTGTATGACTTTGCCCACCCGATCCAGGATGCGATCGAGGGCATCACCCATTCGCTGTGCAGCCTGGAGTTTGAAAACCACCGCCCGCTGTACAACTGGGTCATCGAGAACCTGTTCGGCGGCGAGTTCCCCAAACAGCGCGAGTTCGCCCGCCTGAACGTGACCAACACGGTCATGAGCAAGCGCTACCTGCGCGAGCTGGTCGAGAAAGGCATCGTAGACGGCTGGGACGACCCGCGCATGCCGACGCTGTCCGGCCTGCGCCGCCGCGGCTACACGCCGACGAGCATCTTTGAGTTTGTGCGCGGGGCGGGCATCTCCAAGGCGGACAGCCTGGTCGATATGCGCCAGCTGGAAGCCGTTCTGCGCGCCGAGCTGGAGCTTTCGGCGCAGCGCCGCGTGGCCGTGCTTGACCCGGTCAAGCTCATCATTGACAACTACCCGGCCGACCAGTGCGAATATTTCGAGCTGCCGAACAACCCCAACCGCGACGCGAACGATCCGAGCACCCGCCCGGTCGCCTTTACCAAAGAGGTCTGGATCGACCGCAGCGATTTCTTTGAGGTCCCGCCGCCGAAGTTCAAGCGGCTGACCCTGGGCAGCGAAGTGCGCCTGATGGGCGCCTATCTTGTGCGCTGCACCGGCGTCGACAAGGACGAAGCCGGCAACGTGACGGCCATCCACGCCGAAGCCGACCTTGCCACCCGCAGCGGCAACCCCGCCGACGGCCGCAAAGTGCGCGGCACCATCCACTGGGTCAGCTGCGCGCACTGCATCGACGCCGAGGTGCGCCTGTACGACAAGCTGTTCACCGAAGCGAACATGAACGGCATCCCGGAAGGCGCCGACTTCAAGGATTACCTGAACCCCGAGAGCGTTGTGACCGTGCCCCACGCCAAGCTGGAAGCCAGCCTGGCCGGGGCCCAGCCCGGCGAACGGTTCCAGTTCGTGCGCACCGGCTACTTTACCCCGGACAGCCACGACCCGCATGTGTACAACCGCATCGTGACACTGAAGGACAGCTTTAAACTGTAACGCGCTGTTTTACCGCGCAACAAAAAAATCCCGCACACCGTTCTTTTGAGAACCGTGTGCGGGATTTTTATTTGGGTTTGCTCCGGCTGCGCGCCGCGCTCATTCAAGGGAGACGCCCTGCTTTTCGGCCAGGGCTTGGGCCCAGGCGGCGATGGCCTCGCCGTCCGACAGGCGCATCTTGTAGCCCTTGCCGTCCACCTCCAGATAATCGCCGCAGACATTGACCTGTTGCACGCTTTCATCCAGGTTGTAGATGGTCAGGCTGATCGTCTGGCCCGTCACGGGCTCCTTCCGGCCGTGGGTGACGGCCTTGCTCAGAAGGCTGACGACGGCGGCCGAATCGTCGCCCACCGCGGTCATCGTCACGCCCGGCGGGGTGACGGTTACGTCGATGTGGTCGATGTCGCGGGCATACAGATACATCATCGTGCGGGTGCCCATCAACGTTTTGATGCCGAACACACAGAGCACGGCAATGACAACGGTCAGCGCGCGCTTGAGGATCGTGCGGGAATTTTTCTGCTTTTCCTTTTCCATGGTGGCGGCTCCCTTCTGTACTCGGTTGGGGTTCAGGTTTCTTCCGCGGCGGGGTCTTCCGCCTGGGTCATGGTAACGATATCCCGGATGGCCTGCCCGGTCGGCGTACCGGCCAAACCGCCGATGCCGGTCTCGCGCAAATCGGAGTTCATCGCCGCGCCGACCTCCGCCATGGCGTCGATGACCTCGTCGGCCGGGATATGGCCGACCACGCCGGCCAGCGCCATATCGGCGGCGGACACCGCATTGACGGCCCCGACGACGTTGCGCTTGATGCAGGGCAACTCGACAAGGCCCGCGACAGGGTCGCACACAAGCCCTTCCAGGTTGGCCAGCGCCATCGCGAACGCCTCGGCACAGGCTTCGGCCGTGCCGCCCTTGAGGTCTGTGAGGGCGGCGGCCGCCATGCCGCTGGCCGCGCCGACCTCGGCCTGGCAGCCGCCCTCGGCCCCGGCCAGCGTGGCGCGGGCGGCCACGATCTGCCCGAACCCGGCGGCCACATACAGCGCGCGGCAGACGGCTTCTTCATCAGCCGCACCGGCGCGCCACAGCGGCAGCAGCACCGCGGGCAGAACGCCGCAGCTGCCCGCCGTGGGCGCGGCGACGATGCGCTTCATGCAGGCGTTGCACTCGGCGGTTTTCAGCGCTTCGGCAATGACCTGCGCATAGTAGCCGCCGCTGTACAGCGCCCCGGCCGCCGCCGCGGCTTCCACTTTGGCGGCGTCGCCGCCCGCAAAGCCGCTGGCCGAACGGTCGCTGCCGCGGTAGTTTTCACTGGTTTTTACCATCACGCCCCACAGGCGGCGCATGGCCGCGCGGGATTCCGCTTCGGTCAGGCCGCTTTCGGCCAGATCGCTGCGCAGGATCACTTCGTACAGCGGGCGGCCTTCGGCCTTGCAGGCGTCAAGCAGCGCACGCACAGAGGAAAACGACATAGACCTCTCCTTATGTTTTTTCGCTGTCCAGGTTGAGGCTCGTGACTTTGACGATGCCGGGCTGGCGGCGCAGATACTCGACGAGATCCTCCGGCAGCGGCTGGTCGCATTCCAGCACCATCACGGCGTAGCCGCCCGCGGCCGAGCGGTAGAGCTGCATTGTGGCGATATTGATGTTATGCGCGCTCAAAGCGCCGGTGACGGCCGCCACATGGCCGGGGGTGTCCTGGTTGTGGACGATGAGCGTGTCGCGGTCCGCGCCGAAGTTGGTCGTAATGCCGTCGATCTGGCAGATGTTGATGCGCCCGCCGCCAATGGACGAGCCCATGACCTCCAGCCTGCGGCCGCTTGCCCCCGCAAGGCGCAGCAGCGCCGTGTTGGGGTGCGCGCCGCGCAAAACGACTGTACCGATGCGGACGCGCAGACCTGCCTTTTGCGCCAGCGCAAAGCTGCGCGGGATGGCCTCATCGTCCGGCTGCAGGCCCAGCAGGCCCGCCACCAGCGCGCGGTCCGTGCCGTGGCCGCGGCCGGTGGCCGCAAAGCTGCCGTGCAGAAGGATCTCGGCTTCGGCCGGGGGTTCCCCCAGCAGCTTGCGGGCCGTCAGACCGATGCGCACCGCACCCGCCGTGTGGCTGCTGGACGGCCCGGTCATCACCGGCCCGAGAACATCAAACAAACGCATAGGCCCCTCCTGTGCGCGGAAGCGATAAATGATAATATAAGGAAAACCGCCAGCCAAATGTCTTGCATTCGGCTGGCGGTTTTTGGCGGAGTAAGAGGGATTTGAACCCTCGCGGCCCGTTAAGACCCTACGCCCTTAGCAGGGGCGCCTCTTCGACCTCTTGAGTATTACTCCAAGTCAAAGTGATTCATCTATTCACTTTTTACAAAAAATGGCGGAGAGGATGGGATTCGAACCCATGGTCCGCTCGCGCGAATCGCTGGTTTTCAAGACCAGTTCCATAAACCACTCGGACACCTCTCCATAGTGGCCCCACCAGATGCGAGTTATATATTATCATACCCGTTTGTTTCTGTCAAGGCCCCGCGCGGGAATAATTTTTGCAAACAGACGCCGCCCGGCCCGCAGCGCCGGGTTTTGACCGCCGCAGCGCGGTTTCAGTCATAGTCATACTCCGGGCTTTCGGCGGCGCGGGCATCCAGGTAACGGGCCAGGCGCTCCATGGCGGTGTAGCTGATGCGCCCTGTATCGGCCAGCGCGCCGAGCATGGCGCGCGCGTCGCCGCCGTACAGGCGCTGCAGGTGGGCGGCGCTGACCGCCCCGCAGTAGGTTTCGCGGCGCACAAGCGGCGTATACACATTTTTGTTGCCCCGGCGCTGTACGCTGACAAAATGCTTGTTTTCCAGCCGCAGCAGAAAATTGAGCAGCGTGGTATCGGCCCAGCGGCAGCTTTCGGGCAGACGGGCGGCGATCTCCCGCCGGGCGGCCGGACGGCCGCAGGACCACAGCGCGACCATCACCTGCTCCTCGCTGTGTGAAAGCGTCTCCATGTTTGCCTCCTACATTTGTGGTTGATTTTCATGTTTTTATTTTACATTTGTAGTAGTTAAATTTTCAACCCCGCAAAGTGCACAAATTTCCGGGCTACATATTGTGCGTTATTTCGGTTTTGATTTTACGTTTGTAGCAGAACTTGTTCGCCGCCCGTGGGCATTTGTCGTTCTTTCGCCCCAGCGGGCGGTTTCCGCGCCCTGTTTTCGGTATTTTGCCGGTCGTTTTCGCCTTGCGGGGCCGGGCGGGCGCGGCGTATAATAACCATTGTTGGGCGGCGCCCAACGCACATTTCCGCAAAAGAGGATCAGGAGGAGGAAATCTTCATGGCGAGAGTCTACAATTTCAGCGCCGGGCCTTCGATGCTGCCCGAATATGTTCTGCGCAAGGCACAGGCGGACCTGCTGGACTACCAGGGTTCCGGCCAGAGCGTGATGGAGATGAGCCACCGCAGCCCCTGGTTTGAGGATATCCTGCACAACACCGAAGCCGCCATGCGCCGCGTGCTGGGCGTACCGGACAACTACAAGATCGGCTTTTTCCAGGGCGGCGCGACGCAGCAGTTCGCGATGGTGCCGCTGAACCTGATGACGACCGGCACAGCCGACTACATCGTGACCGGCAACTTCAGCAAGAAAGCCGCCGAGGAAGCCGCCAAATTCGGCGCCGCGCGCATCGCCGCTTCCAGCAAGGACAAAAACTTCACCTATATTCCCGATGTCAAAGCCATCGAGTACGACCCGAACGCCAGCTACATCCACATCTGCCAGAACAACACGATCTTCGGCACAAAGTTTGCCGAGCTGCCGCAGGTGGCGGGCGTCCCGCTGGTGGCGGACATGAGCTCGATGATCTTCTCCGAGCCGACCGATGTAAGCAAGTATGGCTGCATCTATTTCGGTGTGCAGAAGAACGTCGCACCTGCCGGGATGGCCGTCGCCATCCTGCGGGAGGACCTGCTGGGCCGCAGCGCCAAAGGCATCCCGGCCGAAAACATCCCGACCATGATGAACTACACGACGCTGCTGAAAGCCGACAGCATGTACAACACCCCGCCCTGCTGGTGCATCTACATGACCGGGCTGATGATGGAGTATCTCGAGCACGAGATCGGCGGACTGGACGCGATGAAGCAGATCAACGAGGAAAAGGCCGCGCTGCTCTACGCCTATCTGGACGGGCAGGACTTTTACAAGAACCCGGTCGAGAAGCCTTTCCGCAGCCTGATGAACGTGACCTTTACTTCGCCTTCCCCGGAGCTGGACAAGGAATTCTGCGCCGAGGCCGCCGGGGCCGGGCTGCTGAACCTCAAGGGCCACCGCCTCGTGGGCGGCATGCGCGCTTCCATCTACAATGCCATGCCGCGCGAGGGCGTTGCCAAGCTGGTGGAATTTATGGAGCAGTTCCGCAAAGCGCACGCGTAAAAATTGTGACTGCAAGACAGGAGCCGAGCAAGTATGTATACGATCAAAACGATGAACGCGATCTCCCCGGTCGGGCTGGCCAAGCTGCCCGCCGCCCTGTTTGAGATCGACAACGAATCCACCGCGCCCGAGGGTATCCTGGTGCGCAGCGCCGACCTGCACGAAATGCCGCTGCCGGACAGCCTGCTGGCCATCGCCCGCGCAGGCGCCGGGACCAACAACATCCCGCTGGACAAATGCACCGAGGCCGGCATCGTCGTGTTCAACACGCCGGGCGCCAACGCCAACGCCGTGGCCGAGCTGGTCATCGGCGCGCTGGTGGCGGGCAGCCGCAACATGCCCGCCGCCATCCGCTGGGCCGAAGGGCTCAAGGGCAGCGCCACGCTGGCCAAAGATGTGGAAAAGGGCAAAAAGCAGTTTGTCGGGCCGGAGCTGCGCGGCAAAACGCTGGGCGTCATCGGCCTGGGCGCGATCGGTTCGCGCGTGGCCAACGCCGCCGTGGCGCTGGGCATGGAAGTGCTGGGCTACGACCCGTACATCAGCATTGACGCCGCGTGGAGTTTGTCCCGCAGCGTACAGCACTGCGTGGCGCTCAGCGACATGCTGCCGCGCTGCGATTACCTGACCGTGCATGTACCCTACCTACCCTCGACCAAAAACACGATCAACGCCCAGACGCTGGCCATGTGCAAGGACGGCGTGCGTGTTTTGAACTTTGCGCGCGGCGAGCTTGTCGACAACGCCGCCATCCTGGAAGGGCTGGACACCGGCAAGGTCGGTTCCTACTTCTGCGACTTCCCGGCCGAAGAGCTGCTGGGCGTGCCGGGCGTGTGCTGCACGCCCCACCTGGGCGCTTCCACGCCCGAGAGCGAGACCAACTGCGCCGTGATGGCCGCGAGCGAGCTGAGCGATTACCTGCGCAACGGCAATATCACCCACAGCGTCAACCTGCCCGACGTGCAGCAGCCGCGCCTGGGCGGCCGCCGCGTGTGCATGATCCACAAAAATGCGCCCGGCGTGATCTCGGCCATCACCAGCGTGCTGACGGCGGCCAGCCTGAACATTGAGAACATGGTCAACAAGAGCCGCAAGGACGTCGCTTACACCATGCTGGATGTGACCGGCACGATCGAGCCCGGGCTGGCTGAAAAGCTCCGCGGCATTGAAGGCGCCATCCGCGTGCGCGTGCTGTAACCGTACTGTTTCGTTTGCCTTATCATATTCTCCTTGTGCAAAAACCGGCAGTTTAAAAACAACTGCCGGTTTTTGCTGTCAGCGCATATACTGTTCGATCATCTGCTCGACATTGTGCAGGGCTTTCTCGGCCCCGCGGGTCATTTTGCGCATGTTTTTCCGCAGCTGGCGCTGGTCGCAGGTAGCGGCATACACCGCGGCAGCCCCCACCGCCGCGCCCATGGCGGCGGTGGCCATTGAAACCATCTTGTTCATGCAGGTCCTCTCCTTTCCTTGCGTTGTAGGGTTAGTATGCCCGCAGCGCGCCCAATATACGGCGCTGGCGGGAAATGGAAACAGGCGCAGGGAATAGAAATTTTGTATAGCCGCCAAAAAACTCTCAGGACGCATCCGAAAGATTTCCGGCGCTGTCCGGTCCTGCCGAAAAGCCGCGTCTGCTGTGTTGCGGGGCCCTGCAACACACAAAGTATGGCGGCGGCTTTGCGCCTGTTATTCGCTGCTTTTCCAGCGCTTTTGATCTATCGGATACCCGCCAGAGACCGCTGCGCGTATAATTCGCCGGTTTCCGGCTTTTTCCGGCAGCGAGTTTGTGGTAAAATCAGAACAACAGACCGAAACGCGGCATATCCGTGCCGTGCGCTGCGGGCTGGAATTTTTGTGAAATGAGTGTGGCGTTATGCCGGTTGCCCCCAAAACTGTCCTTTGCATCCACGACCTGCCCGGGTTTGGCCGGGCGGGGCTCGCGGTGATCGTTCCCATCCTTTCGGCGCTGGGCCTGCAGGCCGTGGCCCTGCCCACAGCCGTGCTATCCACCCACACGGGCGGGCTGGGCGCCCCGGCCCGGCTTTCGAGCCCCGGCTACGGCCCGGCGGCGCTGGCGCACTACCGGCGGCTGGGCGTGCGGTTCGACTGCATCTATTCCGGTTATCTTTCCGAGCCGGGCCAGGCGCTGCTGGTGGAGCAGGCGATGGAATACTGGCCCGGGGCGCTCAAGGTCGTGGACCCGGTCATGGGCGACCACGGCCGCCTGTACAGCGGTCTGCCGGGCGAGATGGTCCCGGCGATGTACGCGCTGTGTTCCCGCGCCGATTTGATCCTGCCCAATGCGACCGAAGCCGCGCTGCTGCTGGGGGACCCGCTGCCGGGCAGCGCCGCGCCGGAATACGCGGCCGGGGCGGCCGAGCGCCTGACCCGCCTGTGCCCGCAGGTGCTGCTGACCGGCGTCACGGCCGGGCGCAGCGTTCTGTGCGTGGGCGCGCAGCGCGGGCAGGACGGCTACACCGTGCGCACGCCGCTGCTGCGGCCGTTCCACGGCACGGGGGATATTTTCGGCGCCGCGATGGTGGGGCGGCTTTTGCAGGGCAACGCCCCGCAGGCCGCCGCGCAGGCCGCCGCCGTGTTTGTGGGCGATTGCCTGCGCGCCACGCCGGAGGGCGCGGACGAACGGCTGGGCGTGTGGCTGGAAAGCGTGCTGCCCCGCCTGCTGCCCGCCGGGGAGAACTAACGCGCCCCGCCCTATTTTCCGAAAGAAGGAAGTCAAAAAACATGTCTGTCATCAACATCGTACTTGTAGAACCGCAGATCCCGCAGAACACCGGCAACGTGGCGCGCACCTGCGCCGTGACCGGCGCGCGGCTGCACCTGGTGGGGCCGATGGGTTTCACGCCCGACGACAAAAAATTAAAGCGCGCCGGGCTTGACTATTGGTCCCAACTTGATATAACATACTATCAGGACCTGTCTGAATTTTGGGCCGCCAACCGGGGCCCGTATTTCTTCTTTACCTCCAAGGGCACGCACCGCCACACCGATGTTTCGTACCCCGACGGCGCGTATCTCGTCTTCGGGCGGGAGGACGCCGGGCTGCCGGAGGAACTGCTGGCCGCCCACCCGGCGCAGTGCGTGCGCATCCCGATGCGCCGGGGCGAGCGATGCCTGAACCTGTCCAACTCGGTGGCTGTCGGCGTATACGAAGCGCTGCGGCAATGGGATTTCGAGGACCTGGAGACCCGCGGACAACTGACCAAATACGAATGGAAGTGAGAGGACCCGATGGAACGCAAAATCGCGATCGTGACCGATTCCAGCTGCGATATTCCGCAGGACCTGGCTGAAAAGTACGGCATCGACATCATCGACTTTCCGATCAACCTGGACGGAAAGGAATACTTTGAGCGCCGCGACTTAACGCGGGAAGAGTTTTACGAACTGATGCGGCAGGCCAAAGGCGTGCCCACCACCGCCGCCATCACGATGCTGCAGTGGCACGACGTCTATGCCAAATACGCCGACGAAGAGTATACCGACGTGCTGCATGTGAGCATCAACAGCACCGGCTCCGCCACCTACGGCTATGCCCAGCAGGCGGCCGAAATGCTGCGCGAGGAACGCCCCGACTGCAAAATGCGCATCCATCTGGTGGACAGCCACACCTATTCAATGGTGTTCGGCTGGTACCTGTGCGAGTGCGCGCGCAAGCTGCGCAACGGCGGCGAGCTGCGCGACTGCATCCTGGAGCTGGAGAGCAAGCTCGGCCGCGTGGAGATCGGCCTGGCCGCCTACAGCCTCAAACAGCTGAAAAAATCCGGGCGCGTATCCGCCGCCGCGGCGTTTGCCGGGGAACTGCTGGGCCTGCGCCCGATCATCAGCCTGACCGACGGCGTCAGCCATGTGGAGGCCAAAGTGCGCGGCGACGCCGCCGTGATCCCCGCGATGCTCAAATGGGTCAGCACCCGCGTGGACGACATGCGCGACACCCCCTACATGATGGCGTACACCTCCAGCACCCAGAAGCGCGATGAACTGCTCAAGCTGTGCAAGAAGGAGTTCGGCCACCCGCCGATGCATATCTTCCAGCTGGGCGGCGTGGTCAGCGCCAACACCGGGCCGGACTGCATCGCCATTGCCTTTGAGGGCAAGCCCCGCCGCCTGGCGGACTATGAACCGCCGCTGCCGTAATTTTAACCGACACCCCGCCGGGGCGCTTGCCAGCGCCCCGGTTTTTTGTTATAATAGCCAACTGTTGAGCAACTTAGGATTTTAGGCTCCGCCGCCCGGCACCGCCGGGCGGCGAAAAACCGGCCGGGGCTGGCGGTCCCGCGCGCGGTCAAAATCTATCCGCCGGAGTGTATTATGCTGAAATGGATCGTTGTGTTCGCGGCTGCCGTACTGGCAGCCTTTTTGGGCATTCGCCTGGCGCTGCGCAGGCAGCCGGCCGGCGCGCCCCCGCGGCAGGACCGCACCGCGCGCCTTGTGCGCTGCGGCATGATCGCCGCCGTGTATGTGGTGCTGTGCCTGGCGCTGCAGCCGTTTTCCTACGGCGCGGTGCAGGTGCGCCTGGCCGAAGCGCTGTGCCTGCTGCCCGTGTTCGGGGCCGAGTACATCGTCGGCGTCACGCTGGGCTGCCTTCTGGCCAATGCGCTCGGTTCGACCGTGATCGACGTCGTGTTCGGCACGCTGGCCACGCTGCTGGCCTGCCTTGTCACCTGGCGGCTGCGCAGCCTGCGCGTGCGCGGGCTGCCTTTGCCCGCCGCTGTGCCGCCGGTCGTTTTTAACGCGCTGATCGTCGGCTGGGAGATCAGTTTCTTCTTTTCCGACACACCGGCCACATTGCCGGTCACGCTGTTCAACATGCTGACGGTCGGCATCGGCGAGGTCATCAGCTGCGGCGTGCTCGGCGTCGCGCTTGTCAAGCTGATCGAGCATAACCCGGCGCTGCGGCGTATGTTTGCCGCCGGGCAGACGCACGCCGCCTGAACCGCCAAAAATGCCGCTTTCATGGGGAGGGAAACGAAATGACGGCCGATTTGATCCTGTGGGACTGGAACGGAACGCTGCTGGACGATGTCGCGCTGTGCGTGGACGCGCTCAACCGCCTGCTCCGGCGCTACGGCTATCCGCAGCAGTACGATCTTGACGCTTACCGGGATATTTTCGGCTTCCCCGTGGAGGAATATTATGTGCGGGCCGGGTTTGATTTTTCCCGGCACCCGTTCCCGGTGCTGGCCGAAAGCTATATGCAGGACTATCTCCCCCATTCGGCCGCCTGCCCGCTGGCGCAGGGAGCCAGAGAAGCGCTGGAAGCCTTCCGCACCGCCGGGCTGCGCCAGGTGGTCCTGTCGGCCTCGCCGGCCGACACGCTGGCACACCAGGTAACGCAGCGCGGTATCCGCCCGTATTTTGATGAACTGCTGGGCCTTTCCGATATCTATGCCCGCAGCAAAGTGGCCATCGGGCTCGCTTATCTGCAGCGCAGCGGCTTTGCGCCGGAGCGCTGCGTGATGATCGGCGATTCGGTGCATGACGCCGAGGTCGCGCAGGCGCTGGGCGTGCGCTGTGTGCTTTTGTGCAGCGGCCACCAGAGCGAGGCTGCGCTGAAAGCCGCCGGCGCGCCGGTATACCCCGATTTGCCGGAAGCGGCGGCCGGTATCCTGCGGCAGGCGCAGGCACAATAAAAATATCGTTTCGCACCCGCGCAGGTTTGACAAGGCCCCCTGCGCGGGTGTATTATTATGAGGTGTATGTAAAGCACCCGGACCAAATACATTCGCCGCCCAGACGGCAGAAAACAGGGGTTTACGATATGTCTTTTATGGAGAAGCTGTTCGGAACATTTTCCGACAAGGAACTCAAGCGCATCCGGCCGATCGCCGAGAAAGTGCTGGCGCTGGAACCGGCCATGCAGAAGCTGACCGACGCCGAGCTGCAGGCCAAAACGCCCGAACTGAAGGAAAAGCTCAAAAACGGCGCGACGCTCGACGATATCCTGCCCGAGGCGTTCGCTGTCTGCCGTGAAGCCGACTGGCGCGTGCTGGGGCTCAAGCCGTACCCGGTGCAGGTCATCGGCGGCATTGTGCTGCACCGCGCCTGCATCGCCGAGATGCAGACCGGCGAAGGCAAAACGCTGGTGGCAACGATGCCGGTATACTTAAACGCCCTGACCGGCGAGGGCGTGCATGTGGTGACGGTCAACGACTACCTGGCCAAGCGCGACAGCGAGTGGATGGGCAAGGTTTACCGCTTCCTGGGCCTGCGCGTCGGGCTTGTGATCCATGATGTGGCGCCCGCCGACCGCAAGAAAGCCTATGAGGCGGACGTGACCTACGGCACCAACAACGAGTTCGGCTTTGACTACCTGCGCGACAACATGGTCGTGTACAAGGCGAACATGGTGCAGCGCGGCCATGCCTACGCCATCGTGGACGAGGTGGACTCCATCCTCATCGACGAGGCCCGTACCCCGCTGATCATCTCCGGCCAGGGCGACGAGTCCACCCAGCTCTACACCATCGTGGACAGCTTCGTCTCCCGGCTCAAGTGCAAGGTGGTGGCCAGCGTGGACACCAAGGAGGAAGAGGACCCCAACGAGGACGCCGACTATATCGTGGACGAGAAGGCCCGCACCGTCACCCTGACCGCCAACGGCGTTGCCAAGGCGGAGAAGGCCTTCAACCTGGAGAACCTGGCCGATCCCGAGAACACAACCCTCTCCCACCACATCAACCAGGCCATCCGGGCCCGGGGCCTCATGAAGCGGGACATCGACTACGTGGTGAAGGACGGCGAGGTCATCATCGTGGACGAGTTCACCGGCCGCCTGATGATCGGCC
>ERZ1643251.450-NODE-450-length-60384-cov-17.717913_pt1 | contig 60384 bp, 58 predicted proteins | sample MGYA00579261_ERZ1643251 | MGnify/ENA primary metagenome ERZ1643251 (study PRJEB29033, sample SAMEA4952267) | chicken gut metagenome | biome: Broiler Chicken; feature: Gastrointestinal Tract; material: Caecum | place: Ireland | collected 2018 | study: Broiler...
GTCCCATTGAACCTGGTCTTCTATGATACATAGAACCATGTCCCATTGGTCCTCTTGATTGTCCATGACGTTTAATAACACCTTGGAAACCTTTACCTTTTGATGTTCCTTGAACATCTATTTTATCTCCAGCAGCAAATACGTCTGCTTTTAATTCGTCACCTACTTTAATATTTTCTAAAGAATCTAATCTAAATTCTCTTAAATGTTTTTTAGGTGTAACATTTGCTTTTGCAAAATGTCCTTTGACTGGTTTGTTAAGTTTCTTTTCTTTAATTTCTCCGAAACCTAATTGTACAGCATCATAACCATCTGTTTCTTTTGTCTTAATTTGAGCAACGACACATGGTCCTGCTTCTATTACTGTTACTGGAATAACTCTTCCTACTTCATCAAATATTTGTGTCATTCCAACTTTTTTTCCTATTAATCCTTTTTTCATTTTTGTAATTCCTCCTAACTATTGGCTGATTATATAATTTTTACTGTATTAATTAGTAAGTAATCAGCTTGGTTTTGATTAATAATTAATCTTAAAATAATAAATAATTATTTTTGAATAATTGTTGAATATAAATTAATTTTAATTCTTCAATTATTTGTTTTGAAATTATAATTTAATTTCAATATCAACACCTGCTGGTAAGTCTATTTTCATAAGACTATCAACTGTTTTTTGTGTTGGGTAAAGAATGTCTATAACTCTTTTATGTGTTCTCATTTCGAATTGTTCTCTTGAATCTTTGTGTTTGTGTGGAGAACGTAAAATAGTTACTATTTCCTTCTTTGTTGGTAATGGAATAGGTCCTGATACTTTTGCTCCTGTTTTTTTAGCAGTATCTACTATTTTCTCAGCAGACTGTTCTAAAACAACATGGTCATAAGCTTTTAACCTAATTCTGATTTTTTCACTTGTTACAGTGTTCTTTGTTGTGCTTTCTTTCTTTGTTGCCATTTAAAATTCCCTCCTTAAAATATAATTTTATGGTCGGAAGTTATAAACGCACCCTGGTGTTTCATTCTTACCTATATAAAAATCCAAGCTTGCATGAAATCTTGGAATAAGTGCTTTTTAACTTACCGCCTGGTCTATGCCACGACATACTCCATAAGAGTTCCCTCCAGCCCTACAAAATAGTAGGTTGTAGCCACATCTTACTTCATCGCCAAATACATGCGTAAATATTATATAATAAGATGTGGCTATTTGTCAACTGTTTTTTAAAATTCTGCGTCTTCTTTCTTTAAATTGTATTCGTCTTTTATAATTGTCTGAATAATTTCTAGTGATTTTTCTAAGTTATTATTTTTTATTACGTAATCATACATGCCAAGTCTAGACTCTTCATAGTCTATTCTATTTAATCGTAATTGTATTTCTTTTAAGCTTGGTTTATCTATTCTATTTTCTAATCTTTTTTGTAATGCACTTTTTGGAACTTTTAAGAATATAGTTACAATTTTAACATCATCTTTTAAAATTCTTAGTAAATTTTCTACACCATTTACTTCTATATCTTTTACTATAATTTTTCCATTATTTATTTTTTCGTTTAGAAGTTTTTTAGATGTTCCATAATAATGTTCATGATGTAAACTATATTCATAAAATTCTCCATTGTCTATCATCTTTTCAAATTCTTCTGTTGTAACAAAATTATATGTTTCTCCTGGAATGTCCCCATCTCTTTGAGGTCTATCTGTATATGATGGTAGTGATTCTACATTATTCATTCTTTTTATTAATTCTTTTTTTATTGTATCTTTTCCTGCACCAGATACTCCAGAAAGTAAAACTAGCATATAGTCACCTTACCTTCTTCTATTTCGTCAGCAGCATAAGATACAGGTGAAGGCTCCTCCTTTGAAGTTAATGGTTTACTTCCTGCTGCAATTTGTCTTGCCCTTTTAGCAGTAGCTGTTACTAAAATATATCTATTGTCTACATGTTTTAATAATTGTAAAACTGTTGGTTTAACTAACATTAATAATTCCCCCCTAATAATTTTTAAATTCTAATAAATTGTATTATATCACGATTTTTATTAATTGTACATTAATTTATGTAAATTCGTGTTTTTATTTATTCGAAGACAACAACTTAATTTTTATAATTTTATATTATTCATTACTATCGTCCAATGTAGTACTTACATCTTTGTCTAATCTTCCAGCAACAGTCTCAGGTTGTACAGCAGATAAAACAACGTGTCCTGAATCCATAATAATTACAGCTCTTGTTCTTCTCCCATATGTAGCATCTATGGCTCTTCCTTCTTCTTTTGCTTCTTGCACAATTCTTTTTATTGGTGCTGATTCTGGACTTATAATTGCAATAATTCTATTAGCCGAAACAATATTTCCAAATCCTATGTTTATAAGTTGCATAAGATCCCTCCTTATTCTTTTTCTTCTTTTTGAATAATATCTTTCATGTTATCTACGAAATATTTTTTCTTCATTTTGCTATATAAGTATATTGATTTTGCTACATAATAGATTGCAAAAAGCAATGATATAATTGCTGCTATTGATAAGAACATATGTTGTAACTCTATGTTAACATATAAAAGTCCCATTGTTGTAATTGACAAAAACAATGTCTCTATGCCAAATGCACATAATTTTCCACTGTCTTTTTTATAAGCTCTTTCAAATAATAAAATAGCAATAATTAATATTATAAAGCTAAATACTTTTAAGTCTACATTATATATTTCTTCTTTTATATTTATAAATCCTAAAATTATGAAGAATAAATATATCATAACGGCTATAGCTACGCACAAGTTTTCAAAAACTACTGAACTTAATTTTTTCTCTTCTTCTTTTGGAAGTTTACTTTTAGATTTTAAATCTTTTTTCACTTCATTTTCAACAAGTTGTAATTTTTCTTCATCGTCAAGTTTTACAACGTCAGTACCACTTTCGTTTACATCTGTTATTATAACATCATCTTCATCTTCTACTGTTTCTTCTGGTTTCTTCGAACCTATTATTTTTGTTATTTTTCCATTATTTTTTTTGCTATTTTTTGAAGATTTTGTAGATTTTGTTTTTGAGGCCTTGTCAATTTTAGTAGTTGCATTCTTCTTTTTTGTGTCATCTTTTGCTGCTGACGTTTTTTTAGTACTTCTTGCTTTAGATTCTTTCTTAGTCTTTGTTTCTTCTGCTTTTTTTATTTTTTCACTATTTGCTACTACTTTTTTATTTACTGCTTTACTGTCTTTAGCAGGCTTTATATTTTTGGATTTACTAGCACTCTTTTTAGTTGCAGTTTGCTTTTTAGCAGTTACATCTGTAGGAACTTTTGACGTTGTTTTCTTCTCCTCAGCATCTGATTTTTTAGGTGCTACAGTTTTCTTTGTTACTTTATTTGTTGTATTTTTCTTTACAGCTTTTTTAGTTGTTTCTCTTTTCTTTTCTTCTTCATTTTTTACTTGTGCCATTTTTAGCCTCCTAATATTTCCCAATACATTACATTTCTTATTATATCAATAGATATTTGGTTTTTCAAGAAAAAAGTACAAATAAAAAAATTAATTTGTACTTTTTATGGAACATCTTATACTAATACATTTTTCAAAAAAGTTATAAAAATATAGTGTGTGATTATATAATCTACACACTATATTGTACACTATCTATAAAAAATTCATATATTTTATAATACTACTAGCACTGGTCGGAATGAACAAGTATCGCTTTCAAGACCAGAACTTCTAGAGGAGGTGAACGAACCAGAGTTTCGTCTACCATAATCATTGGGTTGGGATGCAATTCCGCCTCTTATAAAGAACGAATAGTCACCGTAAGGGAAACTGACAGGCTCATGATACCATGAATAGATAGAATAAGCATTAGTATTTGAAACTTCCCACAACGAATCTCCATATTTTGATTTATTCATCTCATAATTACTCAGCATAGTATCTTCACTACCAACATCATAAACATTTTTATTCTTTTCTTCTCCGTTTACTAAACTTGCTCCATTAAGTAACAAATTGTCACTACCATTATTTACATATGCAGATACAAACTCATAAGCTCCACCATTCAAATCATATATTCCATAAACATTATCTGTTGTACTAGCTTTCACTCCTTTATAGTCCGTATAGTCTAGCGTAACTCTATAATCTGAATTATTACCGGTAATTTGGTATCCAAGTTTCGCTTCCTGCTGCACCTGTTATATATCCATCACTATTATTTACAAACACCTCATCATTTTTTCCATATCTACTTTTGTTTAAATACGTAATCGCACCCCATTCATCATTTTTCATCATATGGCTATTTAATGTTTTATTATAATTTAAACATACTGTATATGCATTACCTATTGTTATGCCTCTCCAACTACTTACTCCTGGTTTTATCTGCAATTTTTTTCTTGTGCCATTATATATGCTTTCTGTCGCCTCATCTGTAGCTCCTTCTGGGCTTGCTTCAAATTTTGCTACCCATATCCCAGTTATTTCTTGTCCATATTTAAATGCAGGATGTACATTCCAATTGCCTTCCCCACTCTCATTAGACCATACCTTTGCCCCATCATATGCTACATTTGTATTACCTTCTAAAAATTTTATGTTTATTGTTCCTCCTGCTGCTGTATCTTGTTTATGATATTCACTTGCTATACTATATGCGTATCTTGGTATCCATACCCACATACTTCCATCTTCTGTTATCGCATTTGCCCATTTTTTAGTTGTTGGTGTGTTTTTCGCTGTATATACAATTGGTGTCATTCCTTCTCCTAATTTTGGTGGGTTTACCTCTGTTCCATAATCATACCAATTCGGATCGCTTTCTGTTGTTTTCTCCCATCCCTCTGGTATTTCTTTTTGTTCTTCTTCTACTGCTACCGCATTACTTATTGTTTCCCTTTTATTTCCTGCATTATCTACTGTTAATACATGTAAATAATATGTTCCTGCTGTTGTAGATTTCAATGTTATCGTTTGCCCATTACTACTAAAATTATTATTATAACTACTTTCACTTGTTCCTATATATCCTGAATTTGTGTTATATATCCATTTGCTTGCTGTTACATTTACTCCACTTTCATTATCATTTAATGTTACTGTTGCTGTTATGCTTCCTTCAGTATTTGTGCTAGTTCCACTTAGACTTATACTTGCATCTTGTGGATTAACTGCATCTAATATTGTTATACTAGCTTCTCCTCCATAGTTCTTACCATCTGTTAATCTTGCAAATACTGTATCATTATGGTGTAATCCTGTTACATTTGTACCTGTACTCCAACTTCCACTTGTTTCATTCTTCTGATATTGTATTGTCAATCCTGTATTTGTACTTAATGTAGTACTTGCTGTACCACCTGACCATGTTGGACTACTTGCTACTATTGCTCCGTTTACTAATCCTTCTCCTGCATCTGCTATTTTACTTGTACTTATCTCTTTTGTTGCTTGTCCTTTATTTCCTGCTATATCTGATACTTCTACTTTTAGTGTATATGCTGTATTTTGTTCTAAGTCTCCCTTCGTTATGCTTGCTGTAGTCCCACTTCCTAATTGTACATATGCACTATCTTGCTCCATCGATTTTTTTAAGTAAAATATATAATTTGGGCTTGATCCTAGTCCTGCTCCATCATCTGTTGCTGTAGCTGTTGCACTTATACTATTTGTTGTACTACTTGTATTTGTAATTGTTACTGTTGGTCCTTTTGTATCTAGTATATCTATTTGCTTTTCTTCTATTACTGTTTGTCCATCTTTTACTCCTTTAACATACACTTTATCTCCATGCATTAAACTTGTTATTGGAGTTGTATAAGTTGTCCAACTTTGGTCATCATTTTTTTTATATTGTATTGTTATTGTTGGTTCTGTTACTGTTAAGGTTAAGGTTGCTGTACCTGTACTCCATACTATTTGTTCATTTATTTCTCCTGTAGTAGTCTCTCCTCCGTCTCCACCTTCATCGCCGCCACTTCCATCTATAACACTATTCATTTCATTTAATAAACTATTTAAAGCCTCTTGTTCATTTATTAAAGCTTCTTCAGTTTTGTTTGCTGCTTCTTGTGCCTTTTTTATTATTCCATTATCATCAAATACTACTCCTATTGATATTCCTGCCAATATTAATAATACTACGATTGTTACTACTAATGCAATTAATGTTATTCCTTCATGTTTCATTCTAAAATCTCCTATTCTAATAAATTTAAACTATATATTAAATAAACTAATAATTTTTATATTTTATTTTTGAACTATCTCAAAATTAGTTGCATTTGATAAATTCGCCGTTGCGCTACTTCTTAATATTTTAGTTTCTCCTGGTTTTATATTTGGTATTATCCCTTCTATTGTAACAATTTCTTCACCATTTTGTCCTAAAATTTTCAATTTTACTATTTCTTGTAGTTGTTCTTGTGTACCTTTGTTTGTTAAATCTGCTGTTATAGTAGTCATTTTATTGCCTGGATTATATACAAATTTAATATTTGTTACTTTTATTTCTTTAAATTGTTTTTCTTCTTTTAGTTCTGGACTATTATTTTCTAATTTACCATCTTCCATTTCTTCTACATATGGATTTACTATTTCCTGGTTATCTTGTACTATTGATGTACTTTCATTATTTTGCAAGTTTTCATCTGTTTTTTCATTCTCTTTTATTCTATTATTTACTAATAAAATTATTGATCCAATAATAATAAATACTATAAATATTATTATTCCTATATTATCTTTTCTTATCATTCTAGTTTTCTCCAAATTTTATTATATTTTTATTATTATGTATATTTTAACATAAAATATACTTTCATCATTCATTATAACTATTTTAAAATTATTTGTAAACACTTTTAACTGTAGTTTTACTTTACATTTTTATTACATTATTTTTACATTATTATTACGCTACATATTTTCTAATATTTTACTTTCCAAAATATTTTTACATATTTTTTTATTTTTAGGTAAAACTATTTTTAAATTAAATTTTTAGGAGTAGCTTATGAATAAATTTTTTACATTAATAAAAAACACATTTTATCCTAATAATGAACAACATTATGAGTTTATTTTGCCAGAAAGCAATGCAGAAAGCGTGGAAAATAATGACGAAATTAAAACAGATGAAATAAATTCTAAAAAAGATCCAGAAAAAGTTTTTCCCTCTTTAAGTATTAACTTGGATTTTCTTAAAGTAAAATATAATGCTCTTATTAGTAGTGATGTTATTATTCGCGAATTTACACTTACTGCCAGAAATAGACAATATAATGCTTTTTTAATATATATTGACGGAATGGTTGATACCAAAATTATTAACGACTTTGTATTAGAGCCTTTAATGCTTAGAAATAGGGCAAATAGTTATGATGGAAATGAAACAAGAGTTGTATCAGAGGCAATTTCTAATAATATTACTGTTAAAAAAGTAAAAAGGTTTGACTTAGTTGATTACATTTATAACTCTTTAGTACCACAAAATTCTGTTAAAAAGAAAAAAGAGTTTAATGATATTTTAGCAGATATTAACATTGGAAATTGCCTACTTTTTGTAGACACAATAGATACTGCTTTTAGCATAGATGCTAAAGGATTTAAACAAAGAAGTATCGACTCTCCAAAAAATGAAACTGTTATACGTGGTGCCCAAGAGGCTTTTACAGAAGCTATTCGTACAAATACATCTATGATACGTAGATTTGTAAATAATGAAAATCTAGTTATAGAAAGTATTAGTGTTGGTAAAGTAACTAAAACCAAATGTGCTGTTTGCTATATGAAAGATATTGCAAATGATGATTTAGTTGCAGAAGTAAAATATAGATTAAATAATTTAGATGTGGACTCAATTATTTCTTCTGGTCAATTAGAACAATTAATTGAGGATAACAGTAAATCTAGCCTTCCACAAATGCTTTCTACAGAAAGACCAGACAAAGCTGCAAATCATATTCTTTCTGGAAGAGTTGTAGTGGTTGTTAATGGTAGTCCATATGTTCTTATAATGCCATGTGTATTTGTGGACTTTCTTTCTTCTGCCGAAGATCCAAACCTAAAATTCCAATATGCTAATTTACTTAAATTCGTGAGACTAGTAGCATTCTTTATTACTTTACTTTTGCCCGGATTATATGTCGCAATTACAAACTTTCATCAAGAAATCATTCCTACAGAATTACTGTTTGCAATTGTAGCTTCAAGAGAGTCTGTTCCTTTTCCTATAATTGTTGAGATTTTAGCAATGGAAATTTCTTTTGAGTTAATTAGAGAAGCGAGCTTAAGAGTTCCTTCACCTATAGGAACAACAATTGGAATTATTGGAGCACTTATATTAGGACAGGCTGCTGTAGAAGCTAGTATTGTAAGTCCAATTCTAATTATTATTATAGCTATAACTGGTATTACTTCTTTTGCTATTCCAGATTTTTATTTAAGTTTCCATTTAAGAATTGCAAGGTTCTTATATATTATAGCCGGATTCTTAGTTGGCTTTTTAGGCATAGGCATTGTTTTGTTTGGACATTTAATACTTTTATGCTCATTAAAATCTTTTGGAGTTTCTTATTTAGCTCCATATATTCCAGCCACTAATAAAAACAATAAAAGCTACTTCATGCCACCATTTTGGAATAGAGAAAAAAGACCATACTTTCTAAACAGTAAAAGACCTCAAAAAGAAGAACGCATTAGTATGAAATGGAAATATCAAACAGGAGGCAAAAATGGAAGTTAAACAAATAGGTAATTTTCAAGCAATTGCACTTATTTTAATTATTGTTATAAATCATTTAATTTTAGGTACACCTCGAACACTAATAGCAGAAACTGGTACAGGAACAATTTTAAACATGTTTTATATTTTTATATTAGCACTTTTACTTGTATTTATTATAACTAAACTATTTAATAATTTTAAAGGAAAAGATATTATAGATATTTCGGAGTTTCTAGGTGGAAAATTTCTTAAAGTTATTGTTGGAATAGTATTTATCGGATATTTTCTTGTTATCCTTTCAACTACCGTTAGAGTGATTGTACAAGATTTAGAAATTATATACTTTGAAAATATATCTATAAATATATTAACTCTAGTAATTATAACAAGCATAGTATTTGTATATAAATATGGAAGCACAGCAGTTATAAAATGTAATTCAATAATAGCACCTATTGTTGGAATTGCAATATTAATTATTGCCTTTTCAAATATACAAGACTTTTCTTTAGATAGAGTTTTCCCTATTTTAGGTTTTGGTGCAAAAGAAACTTTTATAACTGGAGCATCTAATATATTCGCATATAGTGGACTCGCTATTTTGTACTTTATTATTCCTATGCTCAAAGATAGTAGAAATTTCAAAAGAGTTTCTATTATTAGTACAGTTTTAGTTGGTATCTTAATAATTGGAAGTGTTTCATCATTAGTATTATCCTTTCCATTTATTGAAAATATAAATGAAATTTCCTCACTATATGTAGAATCACGAGATATTAGTTATTGGCAAGTTTTTCAAAGAATAGACGGCTTATTTGTATTTAGTTGGATATTAGCTCTACTTTCTTATATTTCTGTAGCCTTATTTATAATTGTAGTAATATTTAGAAAATTAACTAATACAAAAAAAGAATTTCCCGTTATTCTAGCCTTTGCCGCTCTGACATATGTAGTAACATTAATTCCTAATAATATATCTATGATACGTTTTTTAGAAGATGTTGTGTTTAAATATACTAACATAATCGTAGCAATATTCCTTAGTTTATTGATCTTAATTCTAGCTAATATTAAATATAAGTTTAAAAATAGAACCTCTAACGTAGAAAATAGAAATTTGAATAAGGAGGTAAACATAGTAAATGGAAAATAACCTGAATAAAAAGCTTATAACTGTTGTAATCATCTTAATTATACTTGCAATTATCCTATCTGGATGCTCTTATTCAAATAATATAGACAAGCTTTCATACGCTATTGCAATTGGTATTGATGTAGGCAAAAATTCTGCTATGGAATTAAGCTTGCAGTTTTCTTCTATAAACAGTTCTTCTAGCGGGTCTGGTTCCTCACAATCTTCAGAAGCAATTGTGTATTCTGTAGAATGTAGTGATATAAATGATGGTATAAATCTAATTAACAATTACTTAAGCAAAAGAATAAACTTGGCTCATACTAGAGTTATAGTATTTTCAGAAGAATTTGCTTCTACCGGTGTTTCAGATGTTATATATACTTTAATAAATTCAGTGCAAATACGTCCGACTGCTAATATAGTTGTATCCAAATGTAATGCAAGTGAATTTTTGCAAAGTGCTAGCTCTAAGTTAGAAAAATTATCTGCTAGATATTATGAAACTATTCAGAATTCAAGTGAATATACAGGTTATACACAAGATATCTCTATTAGTCAATTTTTCTATGATATCCAAAACACAAGAAAAAATGCCTCTGCAATTTTGGGTGCTGTAAATACAGATTCAGCACATGCGAATTCTACATCTGAACAAGAATCTGGAAAATATATGGCTGGTCAAGCTCCAATAGATTCTGAGGATCCTGGGATAGAAAACACTGGGCTTGCTGTATTTGTAGAAGATAAGCTTGTTGGAGAATTAAATAATATAGAAACAATTTGTCACCTTTTTGCTAGTGACAATTTAAAATATTGTAACATTACAATTCCTAATCCTTTGAATGTTTCTGACACTATAGACTTACGATTAAGTACAAATTCTCCTGTTAAAAAGAAAATTAATATAGTAAATGGAAATCCTTATATCGAGCTTGAATTTAACATTTCATGTCAATTAATTTCAATGAGTGAAAATATAAATTATTTTTCTGAAGAAAACCTACAAAAAATTCAGGATGCCGTTAATGTATATATGAAACAAAATATGACAGATTATCTATATAAAACTTCTAAAGAATTCAAAACAGATATTGTTGGATTTGGTAAAACTGCTATACGTCAATTTTTAACTTGGAATGATTGGATAAATTATAAATGGCTAGAAAAATATAAAAATTCATTCTTTGATATAACTATAAATAGTGAATTAAAATCAGGTCAATTATTGATTGAGACTTAGGAGGAAATATGTTGGTATTAATAATCTTGCTATCTATATATATTTTTTTACGATTATTTATTTATGGAATCTATGAAATTAGAGAAAACCAAAATAAAGTTGCTGGAATAAGTATGATAATTATTTCTGTAGTATGTTTAATAGCACCTAGTGTTTTAAACATTTTAAGATAGTTGGAAATTGGGGACAGGTCCTAATTTCTGAAATTCAGAAATTAGGACCTGTCTTTAAAATTTACATTTATTTATAATGTTTAAGCCAAAAATGTAGTATTTTGTAGTGAAACAAGGTCTTAAAATTTGTGTATACACAAATTTTAAGTAGCCGTGCGTCCGCAGTTGAACGTAAAAATACTATATTTTTGGCTTTATATAAATCATAAAGAAAAATCCATTTCTAATTTCCAATCATTTCTTTAAATTGTTGCTCATTTATTATCGTAATACCCAAGTCTTGAGCTTTTTTTAGCTTGCTACCTGCTTCTTCACCTGCTAATACATAATCTGTCTTCTTAGATACCGAACTTGATGTTTTCCCTCCATGCTGTTCTATTATTTCACTTGCTTGTTCTCTTGACATAGTTTCTAAAGTTCCTGTTAATACAAATGTTTTTCCTGCAAGTTTGCCGTCTGTAACAACATTTTCGTTTTCTAATATTTTCATATTAACTCCTGCAGCTTTTAGTTTATTTATTAAATCCACAGTTTGGTCTTGTCTAAAGAATTCATATATACTAGTAGCTGTAATTTTTCCTATATCTTCTTTTAAGTATAACCCTTCTAATGATGCATTCATTAGCGCATCCATTTTCTTATATTTTTTTGCTATTGATTTTGCAAGTTTTACTCCAACATGTCTTATTCCTAATGCATTAATTAGTCTATATAAGTCTCTATTTTTACTTTCGTTTATTGCATTTATTAAATTTTGTGCAAATTTCTTACCATTCTTTTTTAGTGATGCAATATCTTCCAAAGTTAAGTTATATATGTCTGGGATATTTGAAATTAACTTTCTATTTATTAATTCTTCTATAATAGCATCTCCAAGTCCATTTATGTCCATTGCATCTTTTGAAGCAAAATGTATTATGCTTCTATATAATTTTGCAGGGCATTCAATTCCTATACATCTTAGTACAGCTTCTCCTTCTTCTCTTACTGCTTCTGCTCCACATACTGGACACACTGTTGGCATTTCAAAAGGCTCTTCTTCTCCTGTTCTTTTTTCTTTAACTACATCTATTACTTCTGGAATAACATCTCCTGCTTTTTGAATTACTACTGTATCTCCTATTCTAATATCTTTTTCTTTTATATAGTCTCCATTATGAAGTGTTGTTTTAGATATTTTTGAACCTGCCACAAATACCGGCTCTAATATTGCCATAGGAGTAATTGCTCCTGTTCTTCCAACTTGACAAACTATATCTTTTACAATAGTTTGTTTCTTCTCTGGTGGATATTTATATGCAACTGCCCATCTTGGAGTTTTATATGTTGTGCCTACTTTTTCTCTTAATTCTAAATTATTTACTTTTACAACTGCCCCATCTATTCCAAATGTAAGCTTGTCCCTATTTTCGCCAATTTTCTTAATTTCTTCTATTGCTTCTTTTATATCTTTGCATAAAACTTTTACAGGATTTACATTAAACCCTAATTTTTCTAAATAAAGTAAACTTTCATAGTGTGTTTTAAATTGTATGCCATCACTTTTTTGAACATTAAATATATAGATATCTAATGGTCTTTTTTCTGTAATTTTACTATCTAGTTGTCTTAATGATCCTGCTGCGGCATTCCTTGCATTAGCAAATTGACCTTCTTCTTCCATTAACCTATCTTCATTTAGTTTATCGAAATCATCCTTACTTATAAAAACTTCTCCACGAACAGTTATATCAATTGGCTCTGGTAGTTTTTCAGGAATTGTTTTTATTGTTCTTAAATTATCTGTTACATCTTCTCCAACTATTCCATCTCCACGAGTTGCCCCTCTTACAAATATTCCATTTTTATATTCCAAAGCTGAAGAAAGTCCATCTATTTTCGTTTCAACAACATAATCTAAAGGAAGATTATATTCTTCTGCAGCTTTTTTCATACGTTCGTCAAATTCTTCAACTTCTTCAAAAGAAAAAACATCTTGAAGGCTTTGCAAAGGAACTTCATGTGTGACTTTTTCAAACCCTTTTTTAATACTTGCACCTACTTTTTGTGTTGGTGAGTCCTTAGTTATTAGCTCTGGATACTCTTTTTCTATTTCTTTTAATTCTTTCATTAACATGTCATATTCATAATCGCTAACAACCTGTTCATCATCAAAATACTTTTGAGTATAATATTTTAATAAAGGTTTTAATTCTTCGGCCCTTTTTTTCGCTTGTTCAAATTCCACTTTACACACTTCCTATATTCATTACTATTTTATAATTAAAAATCTTTTATTATTTTCAAATTTATAATACTATAATTCTGCAATATAAAAGGAGAGGCACTTTTTAAATCCTTTCCTTTTTAAGCTACAATATTTTACATTATTTATCTTTAAATAAATCTTTTCCATTTTTTAAATAATCTATTCCAGAAAATATTGTCGCTATAACAGAAATACTTATTAATACTGTAGTTATTAAGTTAAATACAAACGCACCACCTTCTAAGTTTCCACTAAATATTGCTCCAAATGGATTTGCATCAATAAACATTAATGCTATTGCAACCATTTGCGTTGCGGTCTTTAACTTTCCCCATATACTTGCTGCAACAACTTTTCCCGCTTTTTCTACTGCTATTAGCCTGTAACCAGAGACAATAAACTCTCTTGCTATTACAATTACAGGTATCCATGCTGGTAACCCTTTATATTGAACAAGTAAAATCATAGCTGTTATAACTAAAATTTTATCTGCTATTGGATCTAGAAATTTTCCAAATGTAGTTACTTGATTTCTACTTCTTGCAATATAACCATCTAGTTTATCTGTACATGAACCTATTATAAATATAATATCCATAATTATGTATGTTAATGGTATTCCCCATAAGCTTCCACTTATATTGAAGAATGGTATTATTACAATTATTGGAACTAAAACCATTCTTAAAATTGTAAGTTTATTTGCTAAATTCATGAGTATCCTCCTCACAATTGCTACTTTTATTTATATTTTTGTTATTTTATATTTTATAAAATATTAGTATAATTTATTAATTCATTCTAAGTTTTATGCACCATATCCATAATAAGTGTTCATTAACCATGTATAGTAGTCAAATACATCATTTGTCTCTGGAATACCATAGTCTATACCATATGTCTCTACTCTTAAGCTTGTAATTACTGGTGGATCTATAGGTCTATCTGCATCTAATTCATTTCCATCTTCGTCCTTTGGAGCTTCTTCGCCTTCTGATAAATCACTACTTCTATATGTAACTTCTACATTAGCAATTTTTTCAACTACATCCATTCCCTCTATAACTTTACCAAAAGCTGCATATAATCCATCTAATGATGCATTATCTTCTGTCATTATAAAGAACTGTGAACCTGCTGAATTATATCCTTCATCTAATAAAGATGAGTCTGTTTGGCTATAATCTGATCTAGCCATAGATATAACACCTTTTTCGTGTTTTAAAGTATTTTTAGTATGTCCATTTGCAATAAATTCTCCTGGAATGCAATATTCTTTATCTTCTGTAACATTATCTTCTATATCACTTAATTTTGGTGTACCAGTACCATCTCCATTTTTGTCTCCACCTTGAATCATAAAGTCTGGTACTACTCTATGGAAAGTTAAACCATTATAAAATCCTCTATTTGCAAGTCTAATGAAATTTGTTACAGTATTTGGAGCCATATCTGGATATAATTCTATTTTTATTGTCCCAAAACCTTCTATTTCCATTGTAGCTATTGGATTTTTTTCTTCTACAGTTAATTTTTGATAAAATCCATAACCTACAAATCCCATTCCTACTATTGCTATAATAATTCCTATAATTAATAAAATTCTTAAAAATATTTTCATTTACTTTCCTCTTTCTTTTTGTATTTTTAGATAATGTTTTTATATTTTACATTACCTTTTTATATTTTTACTAATTTTTTTATCTTTAAGCTATTATTTTTATGTTGATTTATGTTTTGATTAATATTAATTTGCCATATTAGTTTTGTAGTATTAGTTTATATTAATAAATTTATACTATATTAGTTTATAACATTAAATTATCAAAAACAAATTGATCTTGCATTCTTCTTAATGATTGTTTTATTGTTCTTGCTCTTACTTCTCCAATTCCGTCTACATCATCAAGTTGTGGAATTTCTGCTGCTAATATATGTTGGAATGATTTAAATGATTTTACCAAATTATCCACAATATTGCTAGGCATTCTTGGAATTTTATTTAATATTCTATATCCTCTTGTATAAACGCCAACCTCATCATAATTATCAAAATCTCCATATCCAAGTGCTGTAGCTATTTTATCAGGTTTTAACAAATCATCTCTACTAAGATTTTTTATATCTTCTAATACCTTTTCAGGTGTTCTCTTTTTGCCTGGTGCTATATAATCTTTTACTATAAATAATTCTTCGCTTTCCATATCTCCTGTAAGTTCTTCAAGTTGCATCTCAACAAGTCTTCCTTCATCTCCAAGCTCGTAAATTGCTTTTTTTACTTCTTCTATAACTCTCATTGCCATCTCTGCACGTTGAATTGCTATAATAACATTTTCTAAAGTAACAATATCATTAAACTCATATTCATTTAGTATACTAAGCTTGTTATCAAATACCTTCTTATATTTTTCTACAGTTTGTAGAGCTTGACTTGCTTTTGATATAACTTGTGAAGTTTCTTCTAATACATATCTTATATTCCCTTTAAAAATTGTAATAATTCCTCTTCTTTGAGAAATACTTATTACCAAAGAACCTGTTTGCCTTGCTGTACGTTCTGCTGTTCTGTGTCTTGTTCCTGTCTCTGAAGTTGGAACACTTGAGTCCGGTATTAATTGTGCATTTGCAAATAAAATTTTCTTAAAATCTGAACTTAAAACAATTGCACCATCCATTTTAGCAAGCTCATATAATCTAGCTGGTGAATAATCAATATCTAACTTAAATCCTCCATCTACTAAATCTAGTACTTCTTTTTTATCACAAATTGCGATAAGCCCTCCTGTTTTAGCTTTTAAAATATTTTCAAGTCCATCTCTTATAGGTGTTCCTGGAGCTATTAGCTTCAAAATTTCTGTTATTTCGTCATTCTTAGTTGCCATTAAAACCTCCTTCTACCATTCTAGCAATGTCTTTACCATATTTTATTACATTTAATCTCCAAACCTTTATCTTAATCCTACTGCTTGAATTGCTTCTTTAATATTACCAACGCCTATTATATCTAATTTATAACTTTCTTTCAATAGTTTTTTGTTACTTTCTGGAATTATACAAGTTTTAAATCCAAGTTTTTCTGCTTCCTTCAATCTTTTATCAATTAAATTAACAGCTCTTACTTCACCTGTTAATCCAACCTCACCAATAACAACAGTATCTGTAGGTATACTAATATTTTTAAAACTTGATGCACAAGATAATATAATACCCAAATCAACAGCTGGTTCCGAAATTTTTATACCGCTAACCACATTTAAATAAACATCTTGATTTCCAAGTGCAAAACCAAGCTTTTTCTCTAATACTGCAATTAGAAGAGTAAGCCTATTATAATCAATTCCGTTTGCAGTTCTTCTTGGAAGACCATATACGCTTAATGTAGTTAATGCTTGTAATTCAATTAAAAGAGGTCTTGTCCCTTCCATAGCAGCCACAATTACAGAACCTGGGGGATTGTCCTTTCTTTCTGAAATTAAAACAGATGATGGATTTGTTATTTCCTTCATTCCTTCGCTTTGCATCTCAAACATTCCTACTTCATTTGTAGATCCAAAACGATTTTTTACTCCTCTTAAGATTCTATATGAAAAATATCTCTCGCCTTCTAAATATAAAACAGTGTCTACCATATGTTCTAAAACTCTAGGTCCTGCTATATTTCCATCTTTAGTCACATGCCCTATTATAATTGTAGTAATTTCATTGCTCTTACAAATTCTCATAATTCTAGACGTAATTTCTCTTACCTGGCTTACAGTACCTGCTGCTGACGTAATATCTTCTGAATACATTGTTTGTATAGAATCAATAATAACTAATTTTGGATTAAGCTCCAAAATATTATTTTCAATGATATCTATATCTGTTTCGCCTAAAAATAATATATCGTTATTATTAATATTCAATCTATCTGCTCTAATCTTTATTTGCTCTGCAGATTCCTCCCCTGAAACATATAAAACCTTTCCGTCTGCTTGGAGACTATTACAAAGCTGCAATATTAAAGTAGACTTTCCTATACCTGGCTCTCCTCCAACTAAAACTAGCGAACCCTTCACTAGACCTCCGCCTAATACTCTATCTAGCTCTCCTATACCCGTCTTTACTCTAACTGCCTCAGCACCTTTTACCTCATTCAATAATCTTGGTGTAACAACTTTCTTTTCTTTAACAGCACTTCCTGTATTTTTAGCAAGTTTCTCTTCATAAAAACTATTCCACTCATTACATGCCGGACACTTCCCTAGCCATTTTCCCGACTCATAACCACAATTACTACACACAAAAATAGTGCTTGTCTTCGCCATTTTCTCCTCCTTGGAAATTGGGGACAGGTCCCAATTTCCCAAATCGGGAAATTAGGGACAGGTCACCTTTTTAGTTTAAATTTTTATACCATAATTTATTATCTTTATATTTTTCTTAATTTTGTGCCAATATTATTTTCCGCTATTGCGGACTCTCTTATTTTATAAATTATATTTTTTTGAATCCCTGTAATTCTTGAAATTTGAAATGCATTTACCTTTAATTCTTTAAATATAGGTATTAATATTTCTTTTAAATATTCAAAATTATAATGCTGTAACTCGTATATATTTTTTATCTTAAGCTCAGATACAATAAAAGAAATTAGTTCTTCGTCTTCTATCTTATGTTCTAATTCATACTCAATACGATTTTTTATTTCTAGAAGTCTGCTCTCTTTATATTCTATATGTCGATTCGTAAATTCCGCAATAGCGGAATTACTATTTTCACTCCTCATTAACTCAAGTACAGATTCAGTATCTACCAAATTATAGTTATCCTCTTTAGTATATTCCTTGTAACTGCTCCATTCATATTCATTGTGCCTAGCAATTCCAGCTTTTTCCGGATTATAGTGAATGTACATTACAGCCGTTTTCAAATATTCATCATTTTCTATAGGTTTGCTTTTAAATCTATTCTGAAACAAATGCCCAACACGTTCATATTTTTTATTTATATACTCTGAAAAACTTACTAAAATACTATGCATAATTTTGGATAGATTGTTATTCTTATCATAAATAATTAAATGAACATGATTTGGCATTAATACATATGCATATAACAAATATTCAAATTTTTCCTTTGTGTTTTTTAATTCTTTTTTGAATTTTCTTTTGTCTTGATTATCTAAGAAGATATCTTGTCTATTTATTCCTCTTATAATCACATGATACAGTTTACTTTGGGTTAAGTTTCTTGCTTCTCTCATATATCGTCCTTTCCCCTAGCCCCAAACCTTTAATAATGTTTACATTATATATTATAAAATTAAATTTTTCAACTTAACTATCTATATTATTTTATAAAAAAGCAAATTACCATAACACCAAAAATATAGCATTATAATAATTTGCCCCCACTTTTATAAAAAAATTTTCAATAAAATTATTATTCTTACATTTTAAAATTATATTTGATAAATGACCTGTCCCCAATTTCCCAAATCGGGAAAAAATGACCTGTCCCTAATTTCCAAGGGATAGAATAAACATTGCGTGTGACCAGCCTAAGCCTACTACCCAGTTTGGCTCTAATGTTGAATTGTCTACTTGTTCCCCTAGTAGACCGTGTTCGTTACAACTTTTTACTACAAATTCTATGCATTCTTTTGCCTTTTTACTTTCTCCTGCCTTTTGATAATACATTGCCATCCAAAGTGTAGATATTGGCCATGGATTTTTTCCTCCACGATAGCTGTCTTGTTCAAAACGTAAGTATCCACCTGTATATGTACGTAATGTTAAGTTAATCTTTTCAATTGTATTTACTACTTTTTTCTCTTTTGGTCCGAACATTTCAAATGGATATATACTTCCTAAAATGCTTATGTCTGTTTTGTCGTCTTCTAAGTTTCTTTTTAATGTTTTTGTTTTTTCATTATATAGGTTTTGACTTACATACTTTGGTATAACTTCCATTTGCTTTTTTATTCTAATTATATTTTTGTGTATGTTTTCTAATTTTAATCTATTTTCTTTATATTCTGGCTCTATTATTTCGTAAATTTTAAGCATTGCATTATATGCAGCATTTATGCTTGCAATTGAGTATAAATGAACTCCTTCGTTCATTTCCCATAAGTCATAGCTTAAAGGTAATTTTTCTCTATCTTCTGTATGATATGTTTCCTCAATTTCTTTTTTTACAACATCACTTTCGTCTTTTGTGCCTAAGATATTGTCCATATATCTTTCTAAAAATCTTACCGCTTTATCACACATTTTAAAAGTATCTTTTATAAATTTTTCTTCTTTTGTTACTTTGTAATGTTCATAAACTCCATATATAACACTTGCTGTTTCATCTATTTGATATCCCCAACAAGGTGCTAATTTTCCATCTGCATAAAATCTTTGTTCCCACATTCCATTTTTACTTTGGGTATTTTTGCAAAAAACTTTATAAAATTTATCAACTTCTTTTGTCATTCCAATTTTGTCAAGTGCAGAACATATAAATACTGCATCCCTTGTCCAACAGTATGCATATCTTCCACATTGAGTTTTATTTTCATCCACTTCAGCTGATGCCACTATTCCACCTGTTGACTCATCCATAAATAGTGGAAAAAGTAGTATGCTCCTTTTATATATTTTATTTAATTTTTCTAAATAGCCTTTATAATTTTTATTCGTAACCTGATATTTTTCTTCTAATTTATAATGATCTTTTACAAATTTCTTCCAATATCTAGATACATTTTGTTTTTCTGCTTTTACGTCTATTTTTCGTATTTCTTCTATTTTATCGAATAAAGCTTGATTATCTCCTTCAGAAATTCCTTGAATTGGAACTATAAATAATACAAATTCTCTTTTTTCGCCTGGCTTAATTATTCCTATATCGTAACTAATTGCAGAATCTGCTGACATTCCAATATAGTCTTTATCTTGAATTACTCCACTTTGAATGTTATTAGCTACATCATTTAATTGATGGCTATATATTTTTTCTTTCGAGAAAATTCCAAGTGCATAATCATGGCAATATTGTATTAAAGCATTATTTTTTATTTGTGAGCCTACAGAATTATTTTCTTCGTAGATTAACTTTGAATGTACTAAAAAATTAATATTTAAATCTATACTATTCCCATTTTCAAAGGTATACTGTTTTATAACAACATCTCTTTTTGTTGACACATAATCAGTTTGTTTTATCTTTAATCTATAATACAAATTTTCTATTTCTGTATTCAAAATATTTGTATCTTCATCATAATATTGATTATATTTATTATTTATATCCTCATGTAAGTATATCATTCCTGAGTCATTAACTTTTACTCCTGTTCCAAAAAAATCTATAAATTGTCTAAAATCTGGATTTGGGTAATATAATCTTAATAATTCACCTCTTTGGGTATATGTAGCTAATATATTTTTATTTCCAATAAAAGCATCATTATAATATTTTGTTTTCATTTGTTAACTCTCCCTTATATTTAATCTACTCATTCTCAACTATTTTTAATATTTGATTTTCTAGTTCTTTTAATCTTAATTTTAATTTTGCAATATCTTCATCTGTCGCATCATCTGTTAAATAATCTGCTTTAACAATTTCCTCCATATCTGCCAACTCATTCTTTAATATCTTCATCTTTTCAATAACTTCTGCTCTTGGAGTTTCTTCTCTTTCAACTATCTTACTTTCTAATTGATTAACCTTTTCTACTAAGTTATCCTTTATATTATATACCTCTCCAAATTCTGGAATTATAACAGGTATTTTTGTTTCTTGTAATATCTTTTCTTTTAAAACTTCTTGTCCTTCCGGCTCTCCATGTACCAAAAAGATTTGTTTTGGCTTTGTAATAAATGAATATATAAAGTTCATTAACCACTCTTGATCTGCATGTCCAGAATATCCTTCTATATATTCAATTCTAGCATTTACAGCAATTTCTTCACCAAATATTTTTATAGTCTTAGCACCGTCAACTATTCTTCTTCCTAAAGTTCCTGGAGCTTGATATCCTACAAATAAAATTGTACTATTTGGATTCCAAATGTGATGTTTTAAATGATGTTTTATTCTTCCTACATCACACATACCACTTGCAGATATTATAATTGCTGCTCCTTCCATCTCGTTTAAAGATTTTGACTCATCTGCGGTTTTAGTAAATTGTAATCCTGGAAACTCTAATGGATTATCTCCACTTTGTATTAATTCTTGCGTCTCTTCGTCAAATAAATTCATATTTTGCTTAAATATTTCTGTTGCAGATATCGCTAATGGACTATCAACAAAAACAGGCGCTTTCATTAAAGTCTCGTATTCTTTTTTAAATTTATCACTACAATCACTACATTTCAAATTGTTAATTTCATATAATATTTCTTGTGTTCTTCCTACTGCAAAAGAAGGAATAACAACTGTTCCATTTTTATCTAATGTTTCTGATACTATATTTAAGAACAAACTAGCTTTCTCATCATTTCTAATATGCAATCTACCACCATATGTAGACTCCATTACTAAATAATCTGCATTTTCAATCATTGTTGGAGAAGATAAAAGTGGTATATCATTGTTTCCTATATCCCCACTAAATACAATTTTTTTATCTTTGCCATCTTCATTTATCCATATTTCTACTATAGCAGAACCTAGCATATGTCCTGCGTCATTAAATCTCACATGTATTTCTGGTGTAATCTCCACTATTTCGTCATAATTTACAGGTTTAAATATTTCCATACATTTTTCTGCATCTTCTGCAGTATAAAGTGGTATTATAATATTTTTTCCTTGTCTCACTCTTTTTCTATTTTTCCACTCTGCTTCCTGTTCTTGAATATGTCCACTATCTGGCAACATTATAGAACACAAATCCATTGTAGCTTTATGAGTATATATTGGCCCTTTAAAGCCTTCGTTATATAATAATGGTATTCTTCCAGAGTGGTCTATATGAGCATGTGTTAATATCATAAAATCTATTTCTTTTGGATCATATAAAAAAGGTTCGTTATTTTTTTCTTCTTCTTTACTACTACCTTGATATAATCCACAATCAATTAAAAACTTTTTTCCTCCACCTTCCACTAAAAAATTTGATCCAGTAACTGTTTTTGTTGCACCTAGAAATGTTATTTGCATAGGCTTCTCCCTTCGTTAATTAAAAACTTTTATCTTTTTCTTTAATTTAAGTTTCTTAGTATCTACATTTTCTTGCAATTCTATTGTAAACTCAGTTTCTAATACATTTGTATCATAATATTGTACCTTTATACTATTATTAATATATTCTGTTTCTATTATTAAATTGTCTAAATCTATAATTTTACAATTAAATAATCTTATTAAAGATTTTAAATTTATCTTTGAAATAGTGCACATTGTGTCTGCCCATTTAAAATCAATTAATTTTTTTATTAATTTTATCATAACTTTATAAAAAGAAATAGTTAAGTCCTGAATTTCTTTTAAAGTTTTTTTATCATCCCAATATAAAAATCTAAAATATCTTACTTCATATACTAATTTAAGTAGTTCTTCTCTAGTTTGAGCTTCTTCGACACGTATTTTAAAACTTTTTAATACATATTTGCACAAATTAATAAGTTTTTTACTATCAATTCCATCAATACTTAAGTCTTCAAGAAATTTATAATCATTTTCTACTTTACTTTTTCTGACAATGTATTTTTTAGGATCTATTAAATCATTAGCTTCTTTTATTTTCTTTAATAACTCTTCTCTTTCTTCTTCTAAAATTATCTTCAATCTTTTTATGCTAAATATTTTATCTTTATTTTCCAATACAGAATTTCTTTTTATATATTCATCTTTTAGTAAGTCGCTATTATTTAATATTTTATCGATTTTATCAATCTCTGTTCTATAATTTTTCTTTTTTAAAGTAGTACTTTCAAGATAATTTTCTCTATCGTTTAATAGTTCTAACTCTTCTTTTAAATAATCTCTTTTTCCAATTATTTCATCGTTCATACCATATTCCATTGCTACTTTGCATATTAGTGTAATAGTATTATTTGCAAATTCTTTTCCATACATCTTCTCTAGCTTGTTTTGGGCCAAAGCAATATAATCTATCATTTCTTGTTTATTTTCTATCCATTCTGTTAAAAATTGATTTTCAAACAAATAAACTAAACATTGATAAATTAAATTACATTTTATGTCCTCTATCTCTTTAACATTAGCATTCCATGACCATCCGTTAAAATCTCTTAGAACTTCTAACTCATGCATATTACTTCCTAATGTTAGCACTTTACAAAAAGGTTCTTTTAATAAGCCATACTCATCTAAAATTCCCCACTCAATCTTAGGTAATTTAGTTATGGCTTTTAATGCATAGTACTCATTATCTATTACCGTAATTATACCTTTTTCATTATCTATTATAAACTTTTTATCTTTTAAATCATCAAACTCAGGCATATTTGGCATAATTGTGTTAAACTCATAACACTTACTATTTATAACAGCGATTAATTTTTCCATGTATTCGTTTTTAGACAATACTTCTTGTTTTACTTTTTCATAATCTTTATATGCATTTTCAATTTTATAAGACATGGTTAATAGAAGATTTTTGGTATCCAAAGAAAAATTTTTCTTTGCTAAAATCTTCTCTAACTCATTATTATAATCTTTTATATTTAATAGAGAAAAAATATTCTCTTTCTTCATCTTTTGAAATCCTTTCAAATAATTTTATGTATATTATTCTTAATAATTTTACCTTTTGTCTTTTATTTTTAGCTTTTTCTGTTTGTTATGGTTTTCCCAATTTCCTGGTTTATGGAATTCTGACCTGTCCCTAATTTCCCAAATCGGGAAAAAATGACCTGTCCCTAATTTCCATCGTCTTCTTTATTTGAAACACTCATTTTTAATTCTTGCCATCTTTCTTTGCTCATTAGTACTTCTCTAGGTTTACTGCCCTGATAACCTGATATTATTCCTCTTTCTTCCATTTGGTCTATTATTCTTCCTGCTCTTGCATAACCTACTTTAAATCTTCTTTGTATAAAAGAGGTTGATGCTTGCTGTGTTTCAACTACTGTTTCTATTGCCTCCATTAACAGTGGATCTGAAGTTTGATCTTCGTCTTCTTCAGCTAATTCTTTATCTGTTTTGTCTGAGTTTTCTATTTGCTCTAATATTTCGTCACTATATGTTACTTCACCTTGAGATTTTAAGAAGTCTACTAACTTTTCTACTTCTTTGTCAGACACAAATGCACCTTGTATTCTTGTTGGTTTTGGTGCCCCTGATGGATAGAATAACATATCTCCTTTTCCAAGTAATTTTTCTGCTCCAACCATATCTAATATTGTTCTAGAGTCCACTTGTGATGATACTGCAAAAGATATTCTTGATGGAATATTTGCTTTAATTACACCTGTAATAACATCAACAGATGGTCTTTGTGTAGCAATAACTAAATGCATTCCTGCAGCTCTTGCCATTTGTGCTAATCTACAAATTGAATCTTCAACCTCTTTTGGAGATGCCATCATTAAGTCTGAAAGCTCGTCTATAATTATTACTATTTGTGGTAATTTACCTGTTTCTCCCTCTTTTTCAACAGCTTCATTATAACCTTTTATGTCCCTAACACCTTTTTGTGCAAATAAGTTATATCTATTTATCATTTCTTGAACAGCCCATGCTAATGCTCCTGCTGCTTTTTTTGGATCTGTTACTACTGGAATTAATAAATGAGGTATTCCATTGTATACTGAAAGTTCTACTACTTTTGGATCTACCATAAGTAGTTTAACCTCACTTGGCTTTGCTTTATATATTATGCTCGCAATTAAAGTATTTATACAAACACTCTTACCGGAACCTGTAGCACCAGCTATTAAAACGTGTGGCATTTTTGCAATATCTGCAACTACTTCTTTTCCCGCAACGTCTTTTCCTAAGGCAAAAGCTAGTTTTGATTTATGGTTTTGGAATGAATCTGAAGCAATAATGTCTCTTAAATGTACAACTTCATTTTCTGTGTTTGGAATTTCTATCCCCACTGCTTGTTTTCCTGGTATAGGTGCTTCTATTCTTATGCTTTCTGCTGCTAAGTTTAAGGCAATATCATCCGCTAAATTTGCTATTTTACTTACCCTAACACCTTCTGCAGGTTTTAGCTCATATCTAGTTATAGCAGGGCCTACTGAAACATTTTCTACTTTAGCAGATACTCCAAAGCTATATAAAGTTTTTTGCAATTTACTTGCTGTTTCTGTAACAGCTTTCTTTCCACCTTTTATTTCTTTTGGATCTCCTGGACTTAATAAAGTTATTGGTGGAAACTTATAATCTTTATCTTCTACTGTAACAGCATGCTCAAGTTGTAAAACCTCTTTTGTTTTGCTTTCTTTTTGTTCCTCTTCTTGCTTAAATAACTTTTCTTCACCTAAGTATGATAAATCATCTTTATCATGGTTATATTTTTTAGGTTTGTCCCCATCTACTTTAGCAATATTATCATTATTTAAATTAATAGTAATTTGGTCATCTAACTCTAAAGCTTTTCTCTTTGCTTCTTCTTTTTCTCTTAATTTGCGTTCTCTTCTAGTTTCTTTACGAGGTTCTTCCTCTTCAGCAAGTTGTACCTTTTCAGGCTCTATTTTCATTCTATTTTGTCTTTCTAACTCTCTCCTTGAAATTTTAGCCTGTTTTTTTAGCTCTTTTCTTTCATCTAATGCATCTAAGAAATTACTAATCATTTCTGCTGGTCTTACTCCAAACATAAATACAAATAATACTATGGCTACTCCAATAACAAGTATAACTGCTCCTGTTGTGCCAAGCAAATTTATAAGAGGCATAGCAACTGCACTACCTATAACTCCTCCGCCTATATCACTTGTTCCAAGTTCATAAGCACTTTTCATAACACTAGTAAAATCTTTTGCCACACTCAAATTTCCACTAGAAAATTGGAATACACTAAGCATTGTAGCAATGCATACCAAAAAAATTGCATACTGAATTAGTTTTGCATACATATATTCCTTTTCATTATGTGTCATATATATTGCAATTAAAAATGTTCCAATTGGAATTATGTATTTTATAAATCCCATAATTCCGCCTAACATTGGGCTTAAGTGTTCTCCTATATATCCAGATTTAGTATATATTAGTACAAATAAAAGTATACTAATAATAACTAATACTACAACAGCTACATTTATATCAATTGTCTTTTTCTTTCTTCTCCCTCTTTTAGCCAAACTATTTCCTCCTACATTCAAAATGTTCTTAATTATGATAAATATTGATTAAAATATATTTTCATTTTAGCTATATTAAGCTTACTTTTTAATATAGTTTTTTTATTTATCTTAAACTTTCTTTTAAAATATTTTATTCCATAATATTCTTCCTTTTTAGTATATCATAATTTAAGCAAAATTAAAGTCAGAATTCGGAAATCAAATATGATTTTGACCCTGACCTCCGATTCTGACTTCCTAATTATTTAAGTTCTTCCCTATTATTTTTTATTACCTTTAAAGCATCCTCTAACGCAACTTCAATACCAGACAATAGATTGTCAGCATATTCTTTTGTTCCTTTTGTTATTTCACGAGACATTTCATTTGCAGTTTCTATAATTTCAACTTTCTTTTCATAGGCCTTCCTTGTAATCTCATGTTCATCTATCATAGAAATAATTCTATTTTCTGCCTCTTTAATAATACCATCTGCCTCATTTTGAGCTTCTACTAGAATCCTTTGTCTTTCTTCTTTTATCCATTTTGCTTGTTTTAGCTCATCTGGTAATTTTAATCTTATTTCTTTTATTATTTCTAAAATTTCTTCTTTATCTACTAAACTTTTATGTGAAAAAGGTAAACCTTTGCTTTTTTCTAATAAATCTTCCAATTCTTCTAATAATGTAAATATTTCCATTATATTTACTCCTTTCGCCTTAGGAATATAAGCTTTACTCTCCCATATCTTTTTATGTTATAAATACCTATATTTATGTTTTCTAACTCTTTTAGTTCTCTATCCTCTTCATCTGTTTCTAAAATTATTATTCCGTTTTCAGCTAATAAATTATTATTTAAAATATATACTATGCTGTTTACAGCAATATCCAACTTGTATGGAGGATCTATATATATAATGTCAAATTTTATACTGTCTTTTTTTAATTTTTCTAAAGCTATTTTATAGTCTTTATTTATTATTTCGGAGCTTTCGATAAATCTTGTTTTTTCAAGATTTTGTTTTATCATTTTTACAGCTAAAGGATTTTTTTCACAAAAGTAAGCTTTTTTTGCCCCTCTGCTTAAAAATTCAATACCAATTTGTCCACTACCCGCGAATAAGTCGAGCACCTGTGTGTTTTCGTTTATATTTGGCTGAATACTGCTAAAAAATGCTTCTTTTACCCTGTCTAAGGTTGGTCTCGTAGACATACTATCTATTGAATTAAGTTTTGTTCCTCTGGCTATACCGCTAATAACTCTCATAATACATATATTTTACCTTTTTTTTATCTAATGTCAATAGTGTTAACGTAATTGTAATAAAGTTTTAACAAGTTTGTAACACATTCAAAAAAATTATATAATATGTTATGTTAATTGTCAAACAAAAAAAGCTTAAACTATTAAGTTTAAACTTTTTATATTTCCAATTATTTTCTATTTATTATTCTTTATTTGAATCTTTTAATAGTTCTAATTGTGATATTAAAAGAGATTCCATTTTTGCTTTATAAACATCAAATTGTTTTTGTAAATCATCCAATTCTTTTGTTTTTAAAGCAATATCTTTTTCTATTTCCATTGTTGCTTCTTTAGCTTTACCTTGAGCTTCTCTTATTAATTGGTCTGCCTCTTGCTTAGCAACTTTTTTTATTTCGTCAGCTGTTGATTGAGCCATAACTAAAGTATTTTGTAAAGTTGATTCTAAATTTTTATATTTTTCTAACTCTTGCATTAAGCTTTCTATTTTTGCATTGTTTTCAGTAGATTGTTTATATATTTTTTCATAATCAACTGTTAGTTCATCTAAAAAATCATCTACTTCTTCTACACTATATCCATTCATCATTTGTTTTGAGAATTTCTTATTTTCTATATCTAATGGTGTATACATGTCTTTTCCTCCTATCGATAGATGACTTAATTATTACCATTTCTTAGCCATGAAACAGATAATTTATTTTTTATTTCATCTCTTGCAACCATGTCACTTGTAATGTCATAGTTATATGGTGCTATTAAGAATATAGCATTTGATACTTTTTGAATATGTCCATCTAAAGCATGAACTGCTCCACTTACAACATCAACAATTCTTCTAGCAACATCTTTATTTACATATTCTAAGTTAATGATAATTGATTTTTTCTCTTTTAGTAAGTCACAAATGTCTTCAGCTTGTTCAAAACTTGTTGGTTGACAAATAGCCATTTTTACTTGTTGTACTTGTGGCATGCTTACTACTTTGTTGTTTCTTCTTCCAAAAATCCTTCTATCCTCTTGTTCTTCATTTTCTTCTTCTACGTCTTTTTCTTCGTAGTTATCTACTTCCTCTTCATCTTCCTCATTATCTCTTGCTGGATCCATTCCTAAGAAACCCCAAACTTTATTCATAATTGCTCCTGACATTTAAATAACCTCCTAAAAATTTATTCGTCATTAGTAATTTTCTTATTTAAATAATATTACTTGTATAAGTATCTAACTTTTTCATTTTTTTGTCAAGTATTTTTATTGTTTGTCATTATATCTTAATCTTTCTGTAATATTTCTGAAATATTACACTGGTTTTTTTAGTATTTCATCGTAGATTGTAAGATTTTTTGTCGATTTTATTTCGTCAGTTGTAAAACCTAATTCTTTTAATTCATCTTTTGTATAATTTGTTACTATAGAATATTTATCATTTGATCTTAAAATTTTTACATAAATTTTATCACTATAACCATCTCTTGTTCTTATAACATATGGAACTTCATTTTCACCTTTTTGCTCTCTAGCGATAGATTCATTAGGTATTTTCTTTCCCGAATCGCTCCACCATATAATATCTAACGAGATTTTTCTATAACTTATTAAATCTTGTACATCTTGATTAACTTTAAATATTATAATTCTATCATTGTCTTCCTCAGATATATAATTTATTTCAGCTGGTATTTCTCTTCCACTATAAAATCTTAGTTTAACTTCATCACCAACCTCAGCATTTTTGCTACTATCTGACGATAGAATACATGCAATATAGAAATTAAAATCACTAATTATTTTTCCACTTTCTTCACTTGTTGCTATTATTTGACCTGTTTTTACATTTATGTCTTCTAATAATTCCTTATTTATAGTGTCAAACTTATCTGAAGATAAAATTTCTTCGTATCCGTCAATCTTATAAGAAACAATTCCACTTACTGGCGCATTTATATATTCAACACCATTGTTTAATTCATTTTCATATTTGCTTCTTTCGTCTATTAATTTTTTCAAATATGATCCTGCAGGACTATATTCTCCAACTATCCTAGACTTTTTATTTATATAATCATCTACGTCCTTTTTGTATTCTTTAATTTTTTTCATGTCTGTTTCTTGATAAAGTTCATCTAATTTTTCTGTAATTTGTTGTTCTAAAGAACTAATATCTCCGCTTGGGACAGAAGAATCCTCGCTTTGCATTGCTTCATCTATTTTTTTATCCAAATCGCTTATTTTCTTTTCTAGTTCTTCCTCTCCTGAAGAATAATATCTAAAAATAGGTTCATTTTTTGCTACTTTTTCTCCCTCAGATTTTATTTGTTCCATTCCATTCTTGTAATTTTTTCCTCTTACTATTTCTTCATCTCTAATAATATAACCAGTAGTATCTTCTTCTTGATAAATAGAACCTTCTTCCACCATAAAAGTATCTGTTGGATTCATTATTAATACAACAATTTTGTAGATAGCAAAAGATATTACAATAAGCGCAATAAGTAAAACCGCAATTAATTTTCTGCGATTAATTGTATTAGCTTTATTTACTTTAGTATTATTAGTCTGTTCATTTTTGTTAATTTTTATACTTTTGTTGCCTCTTTCTTTCTTATTGTTCACTATATACCTCCATAATGGATTTTACATTTTCATCTGTAGGTTTTAATCCGTCTAACCAAATTATATTTTCTATTCTTTTAAACCAAGTAATTTGTCTTTTAGCATACCTTCTAGTTTCCATTTTTACTTTTTCTATCATTTCTTCTTTAGAAATATATCCATCTAAATACTCTTTTACTTCTTTATATCCAAGGCCTTGCATAGCTGTAGGCATATCTACATATTTATCTACAAGTTTCTTAACTTCCTCTATTAATCCTTGTTCTAACATTATATCTACTCTTTTATTAATTCTTTCATAAAGAATCTCCCTATCCATATTAATACCAAAAATTAAATAATTATATGGTACTTCTTTTCTAGACTCTTTTTCTAATTCCGTTTTATTCTTTCCGAGTAGCATTATAAATTTCTAAAACTCTTATAATTCTTTTTTTATCATTTTGGCTTACCTTTTCCATTGCTTGTGGATCAATTTCTTTGGCTTTATTATATAATTTTTCCAAGCCATTTTCTTCCGCTTCTTTTTCTAGCATATTCCTATAATCTAAATCTACATCCATATCATTATATTGAATATTATATATAAGAGAATTTAAGTAAAGCCCTGTTCCTCCAACTATTATTGGAACTTTTCCTTTAGATATAATCTCTATTATTGCCTTTGACGCATCTTCTTTATATTCTGAAACACTATATCTTCTTTCTGGCGATACACAATCTATCAGATGATGTTTAATTCCTTGCATTTCACTAACAGTTGGTTTTGCTGAACCAATATCCATATCTTTATATATTTGCATTGAATCACAAGAAACTATTTCTCCATTTATTTTTTTTGCCAATTCTATTGATAAGCTAGTCTTACCAGATGCTGTTGGTCCACAAATAATTATTACTTTTGGTTTGTTCATATTATTCCGCCTTCGCCTTTATTATTGTAACACATTATTTTCTACTGTTGTATTTACTGAACTATCCACAGTAGTACTATTTATTATTTCTGCATTAGTGCTTGTAACATTTTCTATTTCTTCAACATTTTCACTTGAGGTATTTGTTTGTTCACTGTTTATGCTCATTTCATTTTCTAATTGATTTTCTATGCTTGTGTTGTTACTATTCTCATTATTTACTTGTGCATTTACTTGTGTATTTTCTTGTGTTAAATTTTTTTCTATATTATTTGTAGTATTATCTCTAACCATTTCTAATGCATTATTTTGTATATTTTTAAAATAGAAAAATTCTACGATTAGCAAAATAACTAAAACTGCAACTAAAACAACGCATCTATTTCTTAATATATTAGGTTTTAAATGTCCTGCTTTGTATTTTTTGTATGAACTACTTAAGAATGTTAACACACACAAGCCATTTACAGGAACAAACGTAAATGTAATAAAATCTCTTCCTGCATCTGCTGCATTTTGATCCATTCCTATGCTACTTAGCCAGTAGACTGCAGAAACTAACATATACATTACAGCCACACCTACCGCGATAAATATAATTTTTTCTTTCTTTCCAATATCTTTTCCTAATAGCTTATACATAGCAAATATGTTTATAATGTTAATTAATAAAATAAATAATACAATAAAAATATTCATTTTCTATCTCCTTGAAAATTTCTTTTCTATATCATTTTTACTCATTTTTATAGCTGTTGGTCTGCCATGTGGACATGTAAATGGATTTGGTAAAACTAATAACTGTGCCATTAATTTATCAACTTCTTCTTTAGTTAATGCCATATTTGCTTTAACTGCAGCTTTACATGCAACAGTTGCTATAAACTTTTCCTCTTTTTCTTGCTTAGCTGTTCTTGCTACTGTGTTTATTTCATCCAAAGTTTCTAAAAATAATTCTTTAGTATCTAAATCTAAACACATATCTGGTACGCCTGTTAGCTTTATTGTATTTTCTCCAAATTCCTCTAATGTAAAACCTGCTTTTCTAAACATTTCCATGTTTTCTTTTGCAATGTCCATTTCTTTATGAGACAAAGTTATAATATCTGGTAAAAGCATTAATTGTGAATCTTTTTCTTTATCATTATAGTAATTTGATTTAACTCTTTCATACATAATTCTTTCATGTGCTGCATGTTGATCTATTATGTACATATCATCTTTCATTTGAATAATTATATATGTTGAAAATGCAATTCCTATAAATTTATATAATGGTATTTCATTTTTTTCTAATTCTTTAAATACTGAAAAATTTTCTGTCTTTGAAAGTGGAGTAATATCTTTTGCTATTTCTCCTAAGCTTGAGTTATATTCTTCTTGTTCTTCTTTTAATCTTTCTGCTTTAGCTTCTTCAATTTTTCTTCCAAAGGTACGTTCATACATTTCATCAAAAGATAACTTTTTCTCTATTTCTGGAACTTTTTCTTCTTTAGCCATAGTCTCTGGTAATTTGTCTAATTTCTTTATACTCTCCATAAATTTTTGATTTACTTCATTTGTATCTATAGCTTTTGTTTCCATGTTATCAAGTTCTTTAATATTATTCACTACTGTAGTGTTCTCTGTAGGTTTATTTTCATTTTCACTATTTTCGTTATTATCGTTATTCTTTAATGCTTGTCTTTCTGCATATATTTGAGCTAAGAAGTTATTATTTAATGCATCAAAATCTTTCGTGTCTATTTTTTCTTTATCTTCTTCCACTTTATCTACAGTTTTATCCACTGGCTTTGTTGCAAATCTTGAACCAAAATTTGAATGTTCAAAAACCATTTTTGGTTTTTCAGCAAATGGATTTTTATTCTTGTCAAAGTTGCTATTTAACTCTCTAAAACTATTCGTTTGACCATTTACTAAAGTTTCATTTTTTAATTCATCAGTTCTATCTGGATTTCCGACTAAATCACTCTTTAATAATGTTTCTTTTATTGCATGATATACTGCTTTAAAAACTTTATTTTCTTCTTCAAACCTAACTTCTAACTTGGCTGGGTGAACATTTACATCTACCTTTTGAGGATTCATATCTAAATTTAATATTACGAACCCGTATTTTCCTATTGTTACCATACCTTTAAATCCTTGTTCTGCTGCGCTTGTTAGAGTTTTATCTTTTACATATCTTTTATTAACAAAAAATATTTGATTTGCACGGTTTGAACGTGAAATGATTGGTTTTCCTACAACTCCTGTTACTTTTATATCATCATATTGATAGTCTACCTCTAAAATATTTTCTGCTATATCTTTTCCGAAAATACTATATATTACAGCTTTTCTGTCTCCATTGCCTGGAGTTTGTATAACAGTTTTTCCTGTGTTAATCAATTTTATTGCTATCTGAGGATTAGATAGAGCAATTCTTGTTATTACATCTTCTATATAACCTGCCTCTGTAAAATCTTTCTTTAAAAACTTATATCTTACAGGTGTATTAAAAAATAGATCTGTAACAGTTATTGTTGATCCCTTTGGACAACCTGCTTCTATTTTATTTGTTATATTTCCTCCCTCAACGCATATTTTATATCCTATATCATTTTCTTCTCTTCTTGAAACAAGCTCTACTCTGCTTATTGCTGCAATACTTGCTAAAGCCTCACCTCTAAACCCCATTGTCTTTACAATTTCTAAGTCTGTAGCTTGTCTTATTTTACTTGTTGCATGTCTTTCAAATGCAATTTCCATGTCATCTGGCCAAAAGCCTTTTCCGTTATCACTTACACGTATATAAGAAATTCCTCCATTTTTTATTTCTACATTTATTACTGTTGCACCTGCATCTATTGAGTTTTCTACTAATTCTTTAACTACTGATGCTGGTCTTTCTATAACTTCTCCTGCTGCTATTTTATTAATTGTTAGGTCGTCTAATAGTACAATACTTCCCATTTATTAACTCCATTCCTTTCCAATTTCTCTTATGTAATTTGTACAAATTATATCACTAACTTTTATTTGTTGTAAAGTAAATCTGTAACACTTTATAACATTTTAGAATAATATATACCATACAAAAGAACAAGACAATTTTAGTTCTTATAGGAGGTATTAAAATGGGATGTTGTGGTAATAACAGCGAACTTTTATGGTTCATAATCCTATTCTTGCTACTTTTCTGCTGTGGTGGAAATAGTTGCTGCTGCAATAACAACAATAGTTGTGGTTGCTAAAAAATTACATTGGCTTAAGCTTTATGAACTTTGAAAGGGGGGAATTTAGATGCAAGAAAATAGAGGATGTGGATGTGGCTTCGGTTTTGGAGATGACTGCATTTGGATAATAATATTAATAATCCTTATCTGCTGCTGTTGCGGTGGAAACAGAGGAGGATGCTGCTAATTATAACTTGTGCTATTTATAACTTATAATAGTTATAAAAACATAATAAAATTATATATAGCAAAAAAAGAGGGGCCTATAATAGGAACCCTCTTTAACCCTTTTATTTTGCTTTTCTTATTTTCATTTCTTTATTCGGATTGTTCTTTCTTCTCTCCTCTTTTCTACTTCCTGTACTTAATTTTGGTTTTTCACATTTTCTTCTATTAGCTTTTCTTCTTTCTTCTATAATATTACCTTGACCATCTACTATCATATTAATTTCTCCTTTGCAATTATACTACATTTATATTACTGCATTTGATTAATAAAATCAAGTATATAATAGAAATTATTTTTTATGTAGCTTTAAAGCAAAATTTATTTAAAACTACATAAAAGATTCATTGGCAAACCTCAAATGTGTGCTATAATAAAACTTCTAATTTCCAGAATTTATTATTGTAAAATTAGGGTAAATATAGTATAATATAATATGTATTTCATATGGGGATGTATTTGGTTTCGACAGTATCCTAGAAGTATGAATGGCAAGTAGTGGAGTTGCCCGGCCACTTAAAAAGGCAAAACTTAAATATAAACGCTGATAATAGAGAATTAGCATACGCTGCCTAGTTTATGCAGCGACGTCTTACTTTAAATGCCCACGTTTTTAGATAAGGCGACGATTAGTGGGAAATGAAGCTATTTTTTGCCACAAAAATAGTAGGTAATTTAGTGGCTACCTTATTATAGAGTTTGTTTGTTAATTTTATATTAAAGAAATTTTAATAACAAACTAAACTTGTAGAAGTTCATATGGAAAGAATATTGGACAGGGGTCCGACTCCCCTCATCTCCACCAACTAGGACACAAAATTAATCATTTTGTGTCTTTTTCTATTTTTTTGTAAATTTATGTGTTATTAAAAATTTATTGATTTATAGCCTGTTTTAAGACTTATTTTATTTTGTGTCACTCTGTAAATTTTATAAAATTTTTGTGCCTTTTAATGTTTTTGGCAACAGTTTTGTCAACAAAAATTGAGATTTTATAATACCAGAGTTCGACCTTAATAAAAAATCTATATAAGTCTTTAGCAATAAGGAATAGAGAAACTTGTCAACAAAATGATTGTTGACAAGTTTCAGATAAAATAATAATTTTTATCTTTCACTATCATAATCATCTTTACTGAATGATTGTCCATTATTTAAGTGAGTCAAAATAAATTTTTGGCTATTTTCAAGCATTTGTGGTTCTTGTTTAAATATCTCATTATTCATATAATAATTATTTACTTTTTCAAGTTCTGAATTTTTAAATTTATTGAAAACGGAAGCATATATATTAAGAGTAGTAGATACATCACTATGTCCCATAAGTTCTTTTAAAGCAACAGCCCTCATACCAGCCTCAATACATCTAGTTGCAAAAGTATGACGCAAACTATGAGATGTAACATCATTAATATCCAAATTTCTACATATTCTTTTTAAAACATGGTTTGCATTAACTGGGTCTACATATGTACCAGCATTTGATACAAATAGCAAATCTTCTTTGTGAACATCTGCAAGTTTTAATTGTTCAGCTATTTCTTTTTTTATATTTTTTGGAATAGGGACTTCTCTAATTCCAGCCCTAGTTTTAGGGGTATCTCCAATAATTCTTTTGTCATCACCATCTCTTGTCATAGTATGATTTACATAGATTAAATTACGCATTAAATTTATATTTTCTTTTTTTAAAGCTAACACTTCGCCTATTCTTAGTCCCATATACATCTCAATAAGAAATGCGTTTTTATAGGGTTCGTCAACAATAGAAGAATCCATTAAATAATCTGTCAGTCTTTGTTGCTCATCTATATTTAAAGCACGAATAATTTTATCAGGTCTAGTACTTTTGGGAACTATAATATCACTCATAGGGTTGTTAAGTAAAAGTCCTTTATTCATACCATATCTAAAGGCTTGTGAAAATAGTTCGACAAATTTCATAATGTAAGAGTTACTATAATATGTTAAAGTATTAAAATATTCTTGTAATTCTTCAGATGTAACATCATTAATATCCTTATGAGCAACCTCACTTTTATCAATAACTTTTAAAGTAGACTGTAACCTTTTATAAGCAACTTTGCTAATTTGGTTAGTATCTAATTTTCTTTTGCTAATAAATCGCATTAATTCAATTATAGGAATACTATTATATTTTATAAAAATTTCATTTCCTTTTTGATATTGTATTATTCTTAAATATCTTTTTGCTTCTTCTTGAGTTGAAAATGATTTTCTTACACGTTTATTTTTTTTAGTTTCTACATCTATTATGTTATAAGAAGCAATCCAATTTTTTCTTTGTTTATTGTAATAGACACTTCCGATATTAGTATTTTTCTGCATAAGCAATTAAGTCCTTTTTTGAGTTTTCCATATAAGATATGAAATAAGAGATATTTTCCAACACCTTCCAATATTAATTGAAGGGAAGTCTTTACGTTTGAAAACAGTATATGCCATATTTTCGCCAATCTTTAAGTCTTTTGCTATATCTTGCACAGTTAAATTAACAAAAGGGTCTGGGATTTTTTTTATTGCTTCAATTATCATTAGTTCTTCTAATGTATGTAAGTTAGTATCTTTAGTGTCAATTACTTTTACATTTTCATTTATACTATTCATTTTTATACCTCACTTTTTATCTTTCATATTCATTATCATTAAACTTTGTATTTTTTGCCAAACATAAGCCATCTAAAAAAGCCTCAGCCTCGTTCCATGTTTTAAAACAGTTTTTTGAATCCACAGAATACCAATCATTTGCTTGACTATTTTTATTAATTAGTGCGATTGCTTTATTATAGGTGTAATCACTAGAAATGCTTAACATTAATAACTTTTTGTCAGTATCAGATAACATATATTCATTAAGTCCTTGTATTCTTTTTTCTAATTCTTTTTTGGTCATTTTTTATCATCTCCATTACTTTTAAAAACTTTTGATAAAAGTAGTTCTAAATCAATAAGCACACTTATCAACGTTTTTTCAAAATTATTAGGTTTATAATATCTATAATCTTCAAAACCTCTTTCATAAACATCAGTAATATTAGTTGATTTTTTTGAGGTGGAATTTTTAGTTTTATTTAGAGGGGATTTATTTATTAAATCCTTTGAATACCATATAATATCTTCTTGTGAAATACTTTTAAATTCACGTTCTTTTTTGTCTATTCCGACTACAATAAAATCTCCTAAAATTCTATTAAAAGGCAGAAAGATATTAGGGAACATATTAGAGTTTGTTTTTTTATTGTGACAAATAATAAAAAGTTTTTCATAGGGGATAATGTTGAGATTTCTTTGTATGATTGTTTTCTTTAATTTATATACATCACTTATAATTTTTACTTCAGGAGCTTGTCCAACTTTTTTATATAAAACTCTAATAGGTATTTTAGAATTAGACTTAATAGAAGATTTTTGTTTTTTAACTTTTTTTCTCATTTTTAGAAACTTCCTTTAATTTTTCTGATTTATATAAAATTTCAAGATTGTGCTTAAAATGATTTATTCCTTTACTTCTTAATGAAATAACTTCATTTTTTTCAAGTTTTAATCTTTTACAAATTTCATTTAATCTACAATTTTCAATATAAGAAAGATACAATACTTTTCTTTCTAGTAAAGGAACTATCTTCATTGCTAAATAATATGTTTCGTTTGTAAAGATATTTTCTAAATGATTGATATTAACATCTGCATTATCTACATTTTGCATAGATTTTTGATAATAGTTATCTTCAATCATTTTTATCATTGCTTCATTATCCATTATTGTTTCTATAATTGAGTTATAGTCTTTTTTGGATATTGTAAATTTTGAATTTTTCTTTCTTTGATTTTTCATTTTCTAAAACCTCGTTTCAAAAATTTTAGATTTCTAGAAATCCTGAATTTGTTCGAACTGTCTATATAATACAAGGAGAAAAGCAAGAAAAGTGTTTTTGTAAAAAAATTCAATAAAATGTATGAAGATGTAAGAATTTGTAAGAAAATGAAAAAAATAAAACAGGCTATATATTAGTTAAATAGCCTATTAGAGAGATTTGTAAAATTGATTTACGTATATAAAAAATAACACTTAAAACATTAATTATATTTTAAGTGTTATATGATAAATTATTCGTTTTCAAAAGCGTATGTATTAGTTATATCAAGGTATAAAATATCATGTTTGTTTAAACTTTCCTTTTCTGAATCCGTAATTTTTAATTTATTTAATAATTCGTCAGTAAAATCAATATCCTTTTTAGAAAGAATACATTTTCTAATACTAGGTACATATTCTCCATTGGTACAATGAAACGTACCTAACATCAATTTATTTGTTCCATCTACTATATTAACTATAAGATGTGAAAGTTCAAAACGTAAATTGTTTTCTTTATAATTTTCAAAAACAAAGACAGCAATATGGTGGTCTGCCTGTAAGTATCCGGATAAATAAATATAATTCTCTTTATAATCCATAAAATCTACTTTGCATAAATCAGGCTTTTGATATAATTTTAATCTAAATTTTCCTTTACCATATCTTTTTGATTTAGGATAATATGCAATATAGTATAGGTAAAGTGTATCTGTATTAAAAGGATTAGTATTATTTTCAATATTATTTATTTTTTTCGTACTATTAAAAAGTTCATATTCATAAATCCCTAATTCATTGCAAATTAGATATATTTGTTCTGCATTAGGTGTGATTTCTCCATTTTCATATCTAGCAATTGTTGCAGGTGTCTTATGTATTGCCATTGCCAGATTTTCTTGACTCAATCCTTTTGCTTTTCTAAATTTTCTAATATTTTTTCCAAAATCTTTTTTATCAAAATTAGACATACAACCACCTACTTTACATAACTAAATTATAACATATTTTTCTGACTTAATCAATTGGAGTGCTAGAGCCCCAAGCTAGATTGATGTTTTTACCAAAATATGGTATAATATAAATACTATAATGTAGAAAGAATGGTTTGAAAGCCATTTATCAAGTTGCAATACTTGATTTCAATTATGATTGAGATTCAAGCATTGCGACTGCTTGGACTTCTTTGGAATATAACATTTGTTATCTTCCTTTATCATAATTGAATTTTTACTTGTAGAATACATATTGGAGGAGGCTAACAAATGGAAGAATTTTGCCTAGGTGGACGGAAGCCCTGGGGCTTAAAAACCGTTCAACATGAAAAGGAGGGTAAGATTTAGCCCTCCTGATAAATAATATATTGCGAATTTTATAAATTTTTTGTATAATTAAGTTAATTATTCTAAGCTAGTCGCAATAGTTTAGATTAATTATATAGCTTTAGATAGAAATATTTAAGGCAAAACACAGGGGATTTTCCATTTGTTAGCCTCCTGTGTTTTTAATTTACGTTAAACGTAATATTTTGTGATATTAGCTTTTAATAATAAGTTTTTGTAAAAGTTTTAAATAAAAAACATGGGGAATAATTATAAAACTTACGTGATGTGCAAATTCTATTGTATATTATGTAAGTTTTATTTTTTTGAAAAATTTACATAATCTTGCTATATTTAAATTGTAAAAATTAATAATTCCATAATATATGGGGGACGTTTAATTGAAAAAAAATTCTAGTAAAAAAAATAATTTAATAAGTTCTAGAAATACTATTTTAATTTATAACATATTAAGAGACTTGGGATTGATTACTACACTTAAAGGAGCTAAGCTTTTAAATAAAGCTATTCAGATTGTTATAAAAAGTAATGACGAATTTATTGTAATTGAAGATATTTATAATCAAATAGCTTTAAGTTATACAGTTTTTAATAACGCACAAATTCGAAATGCAATTAAGTATGCAATAGATACTAGAAATGAGCAAAAGTCAAAAGTAAACTTTGAAAAAATCTTCGGTTATAAATATGATAAATACTATTTTACAAATAAGATTATTATAGAAGAAGTGGCAAGAGTAGTAAAATATAAAAAAGAATAAGATTTAATTTATAATGATATAGTTATTTTATTGTATATATTATATAGAAATGATATAATTGCAATGAAAAATAATTATATAGGAGAAGAATTACATGAATATAAAAGAAATAAAAACAGCTAAAAGCGGTGAAGATTTTCAGAAAAATGCTAGTCAATATGTTGCAAATATGTGTGAAAATAAAAAAATGTTACATATAAAAAATTGTTGTAAAGATTCAAAATTTATGTATGAGTACATTAATTTTAAATCTTTAGATGAAGCAAAAGAATTTACACCTAGACTTAGTATGTGTCAAAAATGTTTCCCTGACCAATAAAAATTAAATTATTATGGAAAGAGAGTTATAGATATGAAGAAGAGAGTTGTGTATATTATATTAGGTATATGTATTTTATGTGGAATTATAATCTTGGTATGGAATTTATTAAAGAACGATGAAACCGCTCAGAATACAAATCAAATTGTTTCTACTTGGCAAACTGATTCAGAAAAGGACGAAATAACTAATTTAATGAATCATTTGCGAGTAGATAATACTAATACAAATAATTCTTTTGAAAGTTGGATTGAAGAAATGCAAAAGCTTTCAGATAGTAATTTATTTGCAGAAAAAGTTATTGAAGAAATAAACAAAACTAATTATTTTGAATTAGAAAATTATGAAAAAGATTTTTTGGATTTTTATATAAAACAAGTTATTTTTGATGAGAATATATATAATCAAGAAGTGTCAAGTTATGACACTATGGAGCATTTTGGAAATGTAACAAATGTTTATAAGGCAAACTATAATAATGAATACTCTGAAATATCAAGAACTTTATTAGTGAGATTTGAAAAAAATCAAAAGACCTCAGATAGTTTCGAATATTATGTGTGTTTTGTAAATGATAAAAATATTAAAATTAATACTAACTTCTTTAAAAATATTCAAGATGGTAGCACGCTTTATTTTCTTTATTCTAAAAGTGTTATGAATATTACAGAAGATAGTTTTGTAAATAACTATTCTATAACTATTGAAGAAGTAGATGTTAATCAAATAAATAGTCTGTTAAATGAATATAATAATTTTATTTCTTTTTTAATAAATTATAGAGATAATGTATACAAAATATCAAGAAATGGAGAATTACAAGACGAATACGAAGAAAGAGAAAATGAAGAAAGTTTATCTGAGTCTATACCTAAAGTTGGTATGACTGCTTCGGAAGTAGAAAAAACTTCTTGGGGAAAGCCAGATAAAAAGAATAAAGATACTTATTCTTGGGGAACTACCGAACAATGGGTATATAATGATAAAGGGTATGTTTATTTTGAAAACGGTAAAGTAACCAGTGTAAGTGAAAGATAATCTATATAAGGAAATGAAAGAGATATGAATTGTGATCATATCTCTTTCATTTTTTATATAAGGTTATTATGCTAATGTCTGAAACTTAACAATTAAAAACAGTTGCAATAATAAATGTTGATGTAAATAAATTAAAAATAATTTATGATTGAATATAATATGTATTATCGTTTTCATAAAATATAATTATTTTGTTTTGAATAAAACATATATTGTATAAATCTATAGTAACTGTTATAATAATATTGTTAAACTTATAATAAAACTAGTATTAGACGAAAATTAAATATAAAAGGAGATGTATTTTATGGCTAGGGGTGGAAATACAGGAAATTTAGCTGGAATGATAATTGCATTAGTATTATTTTTTCCAATAGCTTTAGTTGTATTGTTAATTAAAGGAATAGCATGGCTAATAGCGTATTTTGTGTCTCTGAAAAAACAAAATGAAGAATTAAAAATTTATAATGATATGTTAAATATAGATGTACAAGAACAATTACAGAAAATAGATACCCTAGAAGGAATTCAGTTCGAAAAATATATAGGGCAATTATTAAAAAAAATTGGTTTTGTAAATGTTGTTGTTACTAAAGGTTCTGGCGATTTTGGAGCAGATATAATAGCTGAAAAAGAAGGTGAAAAATATGCTTTTCAATGCAAAAGATTCTCAAGTCCAATTGGCCCGAAACCTATAGGAGAAGTTTTAAGGGGAATGAACAAATATCAATGTACCAAAGGAATAGTTGTTACGAATAACTATTTTACTAGTCAAGCGATACAAGAAGCAAAAGTATCTAATATAGAATTATGGGATAGAAATAAAATTATAAGCCTATTAAATAAGAATACAGATAAAATTATAGATAAAGAGAAATTTGTAATTACCCAAAATGAAGAAGATTTTGAAGATGAGTCTAAAGTTGCTGATAATAAAATTGAAGAAGGAGATAAAAGAGTGGAAGAAAAAAATAATGAAAATAATATACATAATATATTAAAATATACAGATTTGATAGCTGGATACTATGAAATAGATGAAGATTTGGAAGAAGGAAAATATATAATAGAAGCTATTTCGGGAGATGGTCAAATAATTGTGAGTGATGTTGAAAAAAATATAAAAGTAAGTGAACTTATTGGCACGGGTGATTCATCAATTTATATTCACAAATTCAATAATTTAAAACTAAAAGTTGGAGATGTTGTAGAAATTTCGAGTACAGTTGTTTTAAGATTTACAAAAATTAAATAAAAGAAATTTATAACTAAAACAAAATCGTAAAAAATATTAAAAATATTAGTGCAACTTACAATATATTAACCTATTTAAAAATGTATAGTTATGGAATAACTATTGTTTTACATATAAGATATATAATGTGAGAATTACAAAAATAAAGTATAGAATTAATTATTAAAAAAATAAAGATTTTTCCTGATTTTATGCTATAAATTAAAAATTATCCTTTGGGATAATAATATTTACATATATTAATTTTTGTGTTAAACTGCAAATGTAGTTAATTATAAGGGGGATTAAAAAATGACCACTTTTTTATGGATATTAGCAGGTGGATTTATACTTGGAATAGTTTTTGCTATAATTTTTAGCTTTAGTGAAAAAACAAAAACATTGTCGATTATATCAATTTGTATATCGTTTTTGTCAGTAGTTTTTTTTCTCATAGATATTACAGTTGAACCAGTAAAAAATGTCGAAAATGCTACAAACACGCAGACAAATGAGATAACTTATATAGAGGGGGTAGATTATTCTGAAATTTATAAAGCTTATAAGCAAAATGAATTAAGAGCCGATGATAAATATAAGAATAATCGTTATCGAATTACTGCTAAAGTTGATGGTATGACAAAAGATGGTTTTTTAAATTTTGATGAAGAAACAACTGTCACTATGGAACTTAATGTTGATAATACTATTGTTATTTTTTATGCTACATTTGAAAAAGACCAAGAAGAGGCTCTTAAATCTATTAATGTAGGAGATACTATTACATTTGAAGGAGAATGCTTAAGTGCAGGTTCATGGTCAGAATGTAAACTAATTAAGTAATAATTTTTTTGCATATGATAATTTAAAGAGATATGATTTCAATTCATATCCCTTTATTAAATTATATGTTTAATTTTTTATTTCTTATTGGGCATATATTCAATTAGGTCTGAAACTTGACAGTTCAAAACACTACAAAATATCTTAATATATTCTTTATTTAATAGGGAAACATTACCAGAACAATAATTACAAATAGTATCATATCTAATACCAGTAATCTTACTTAATTTGTATCTAGTAATATTATTAGCTTTTAGAACATCTAAAAGTTTAAATTTTATATCACCATTTACTTTTATTAATTTAGTATCATTTTCAAATTTACTCATATTTTTATACCTCAAAAACATAATAGCAGAATTATACGGACTTGACACTATACGTTCGAAACGGTATAATGAAAACAATAATAGTAAAGTGAGGGTTAAATATGATAAAAATAGAAGAAATAAAAAACTATATAAATGATGATGTGTTAGATACAGCATTTAAAGATAGAGAAGAAAATATATATAATACTGATACTAAAAATAAAGAATTAGAGGAAATTAAAAAGGACAATACAATGACATATACTAGATTTCAAGAAATAATAAAAAATCTTCCACCGCATTTTCAAAATTGCAGAGAAAGTATATTAGATGCTTTAGAAAAATATTCCGATAGACAAAATCTAATACAATCTTTTGATAATGAAAAATTTTATAAGGTTGGTTTTTGTGATGGGGTAAATATGATATTAGATATAATTAAGAAAAAAAGTAATTAATCTATAAATATATCCTATTTGTTTTATTGAATAAAGCAAATAGGATATATAAAATTATCTTTCAAAATGTTTTACAAAATTATCAACTAATCTTTTAAAAGTATCCATTGGAAAATTAAATAAATGTTTTACAACTTCAAAAGACTTATTAATATAGTTCTTTAATTTATTATTTTCTTTCTTTAATTCGCGGTTTTCATACTTTAAATTAATATTTTCTTTTTGTAATTCTTCTAACTTATTTATTGCATTATATGACTTACTTAATTGTACTTTTAATTTATTTGTATATTTAATTAATTCATTATTTTGCTGAATTATTAAATCTGTATTTTTATGATTTATAGGTTGTATTGGTTCTTCTGATAATTCATACTTTATATTATCATAATTTGTTATTTGCTTTAATTTTTCTGTGCTTAAATGCTCAACATTTCTTGTTTTTCCTCTTTCTAAATTGAATCCGTTATCTATAATATATTGATAAAAATTATCTTGTAATTTTTTATAGCTGTCTTTACCTTTCCAATATTCACTACAAGCGATTCTATTAACTGTTTTTTCACTTTTCTTGTCTAACTTGCGAACAACAGGTACAAAAACTAAATGTAAATGAGGAGTGCTTTCGTCCATGTGAACTTTTGCAGATAAGATATACTTTTCTCCAAGTTCCTTATAATTGGCAACAAAATTATAAGCAGTTTGAAAATATCTTTTTGTTTCTTCTTCTCCAATTGTTTCAAAAAATTCTTTATCTGAAGTAATAATAAATTCACATACAAGATTAGTATAACTTGTAATTCTACATTTTAAATCATTTTCATTTATTAATTGTTTAATAGCTTTTGAATATGTAGTATTACATTGTTTAATTGAATAATTATTAATAGAATTATTTTTATTAATATCTTTATTTGAATAGTTAGTATTTTTTCTTTCATTATGTTTATATAGTCCTGCCAAATTATCTCTTTTATAATTAGCATTTCTTATAATTGCATAACTCATTTTAATATTTCCTTTTTTATAAGATAGCCTTCGAAGGCTTACAAAAATAAATACCTCCTTTGAATTTCTTAGTAGAAAACTTTTATGAAGTTCTAACACACTAGAACTTCACGGAAGTTCTGTGTGATTAAGGACAACTAAAGTTTTCCTTAATAATCCTTTTCATTTCACGATTACATATTAATATTAATTAAATAAAATTTAATTAATACCATAAAATAATAATTATTATTTTATTTGAATATAGTAATCGTGCTATAAAAATATTCGCCAAATAGCTCATATTTTTATAGTTAGAATTTGCAAATTTTGCAAATTCTAATGTATAGTATAGCCAAGTAGATTTTTTAATAGTATATTTATTTAGTTATTGTATAAATTCAAGTGTTATTTATAAAATTAGTATAAATTTATATGCTTTTTTGTGTGATTAATAATAGTTTTGTCAACATTTTTGTCAACAAATATGCTATAATTATTGATATATAAAGATGAACTTTGGTCATCTCCACCAAATTGTGTCAATGGGTGTCAATGGGGACGGAGAATTTTGACACATTATTTATTCATCATATAACCTTCTTATTTTCTCTCTACCCATATGCACTTCTTTAGCAATCTTTCTTAATGAAATATTATATTGTTCTTTCAAAATTATTATAAGTTCTTTTAATCTTCTTTTATTTCTTTTTAAATCTATTAATTCCATTTCATTTTCTTTTAAAAATTTTTCTATAATTTCTTCTCCTATATCTTTGTCATTATCATCTACATCTATAAATGCATAATTTTCATTTAATTCTTTATCAATTCTTTTATAATTTGAATATGGGTAATCTTCTGCCTTTTTGCAAATTCCTGCTTTCACTGGATTATTATAGATATATTTTAAGCAATTATATAAATATTCTTCTGTATAAATTCCTTCTGCTCGATATCTGTCTCTAAATACATATCCAACCCTATTGTATTTTTTATTATAATATTTTCCATATTTTGTATTAAGTCTTTGCATATATTTACTTAGTTCTTCTATTTCTTCTGTTTCTATAAGCATATGTGCATGATTGTTCATTATACAATATCCTATTATTTTAATTTTCTGTTCTTTTGTTAAATGATACATTATTTTTATATAATACTTTATGTCCTCTGCTTTTTCAAATATATAGCTTTTATTTATCCCTTGCGTAATCACATGAAAAAAGGATGTTTTAATATAACTTCGTGGAAGTCTTGGCATGATTTATGCCTCCTTTGAAATAAATTTTTATAAATTGAATAAAAAAATGATATGATATAAAATTTTGGTTATTATATCACATCATTTTTTTATTTTTTGTCGAAATTTGCCTTTTTTATAAAAATTTTATGTGTCAAAATTCTCCGTCCCCATTGACACCCATTTAATTCATCTCAACTTTTCCAACAATATCTGTAACATTTTCAATGTTGTACTTTCTCATGTAATTTTCTATTCCTTCAATTGTTTTTATGCTTGTGTATGGATCAGCAAAGTTTCCAGAACCAATTGATACTGTAGTTGCTCCTGCAAGCATAAATTCTATTGCATCTTCACCAGACATAATTCCACCTAATCCCATTATAGGAATATTTACAGCTTTTGAAACCTGATATACCATTCTTACTGCAACTGGTTTTATTGCAGGACCTGATAGTCCTCCTGTATTATTTGCTAATACTGGCTTTCTTGTGTTTATATCTATTTTCATAGCTAACAATGTATTTATTAAAGATACTGCATCTGCGCCTCCATCTTCTACTCCTTTAGCAATACTTGCAATATCTGTTACATTAGGTGTAAGTTTTACTATTAATGGTTTATCTAGCACCTTTCTTACTTCGCTAGTTACTTTTCTCACGCCTTCGTATGTATTTCCAAATGCCATACAACCTTCTTTTACATTTGGGCATGATAAGTTTAGCTCGACTCCATCTATATCTAAGCTATTTAATATCTTACATAATTCCACATATTCCTCTATAGAGCTTCCACATGCATTTACTATTATTTTTGTATCAAATTGTCTTAAAAATGGTAAATCATTATTTGCAAAAAACTCTACTCCTGGATTTTGAAGTCCTATACTATTTAACATTCCACTTGCAGTTTCATAAACTCTTGGAGGTTTGTTACCACTTTTTGGCTTCAAAGATGTACCTTTAGTTATAACAGCTCCTAGTTTTCCTAAATCGAAAAAATTACTATATTCTCTACCATATCCAAACGTTCCTGATGCAACAGTTACTGGATTTTTCATTTTTATTCCTGCAAAATTCACTTCTGTATTCATTTACTCTCTTTCCTCCATTCCTTTTTTATTAAATTTACCTGCTTTTTAAAATTAATTTCTAGAATAACTTTTATGAAATTAATACCTTTTGTTCTTTCAAATATTTATTCTTAACTCTATCATATTTTTATGATTTCTTACTAATATTATATTTAAAACTCTACATCTTTTGCATTAAATACTGGTCCTGCCTTGCATACATGAAAATATTCTGGTGCTTCTTTTGGACTAGCTGACGTCTTTACAGCACATCCTAAGCAAACTCCCAATCCACATGCCATTTTTTCTTCTAATGATACTTGGCAATTTATATTATTTTCAAGCGCATAATTTTTAACTGCCCTTAGCATTGGTGTTGGTCCACATGCATATATACATTCATATTTTTCTTTTTCCATATCTTGTTTTAAAAAGTCTATTGCAAATCCCTTATTTTTATATGAACCATCATCTGTAGATATATTTAAATTATTAGTTAGCTTTCCAAATTCGTCTTCTAGCATTACTAAATCTTTGTTTCTAAAACTTAAATACACTCCTGTTTCTACATTACTTCCTTTTGCTTGTTTTAGAAGTTCATATAAAGGAAATATACCTATTCCTCCACCTATTATTGCTATCTTTTTATAGTCTTCTATCTTAAAAGTTCCATAGCCTAATGGACCTATTATGTCAATTTTATCCCCAACTTGTTTCCTAGATAAAATCTCTGTTCCCTTTCCTTTTATTTGAAATATAAATTCTAATACTCCATTTTCTTTATCTAAATTGTGTATGCTTATTGGCCTTCTTAAAAATGGTTCTGTTTGGTCAGTTACTCTTATTTCTATAAAATTTCCCGGTCTTGCAGATTTTACTATACTATCTGCTTTTACACCGAATTTATAAACCCCTTCTATTATTTTTTCTTTGTTTACTAATTCTGCTAGCATTTGCTCTGGCATTCTTTTACCTCCTATTAAATATTTCTATAAAAAATTAACGCTTTAAAATTTAGATTTTAAAAGTTTAAACTTTTAAGTTTTAAAACTTTTGATGTGGCAAAGTTACCCGTCCCCGGTAACAACTTAAACTTTTAAAAATCTCCGTCCCCATTGACACATTAATTTCGTCTCTCATTCTTATTGCTTCTGCTCTTGTAGCTTTTGCAAAATCCGCTTCTTCGTATTTATCTTTCCATAAATCCGACTTATATGCACACATCAACCCCCTTGAGCTATTTACAATTCCTCCTAATCCGTTTTTATCAAATCCAAGTGCAATATCCTTTGCAGTTCCTCCTTGTGCACCATATCCCGGAATTAAGAAAAATGTATTTGGAGCAATTTTTCTTAAAGTTTCTAATTGCTTTGGATATGTTGCTCCTACTACTGCTGAAATACTACTATATCCATATTTTCCAATTAGTTCTTTTCCCCATTCTTCTACTAAACTTATTACTTTTTTATATACTTCTTCCCCCGTTTCTAACTTAATATCTTGTAATTCTCCTGAAGAAGGATTAGATGTTTTAACTAATATAAATACACCCTTATTATAAGTTTTGCAATCATCTATAAAAGGTTTTATACTATCAATGCCCATATATGGATTTAAAGTTACAAAATCAACATCATAAATAGGTATTTCTTTTTCTCCTATTTTAGTTCTTCCTAAATATGCATTTGAATATGCTTTTGCAGTTGTACCTATATCACTTCTTTTTATATCTGCAATAACTACCATGCCTTTTTCTTTAGCATATTTACAGGTTTCTTCAAAGGCTTTCATTCCTTCTAATCCATACATTTCATAAAAAGCTATTTGTGGCTTTACTGCTGGTATTATATCATATACAGCATCAATTAAGGCTTTATTAAATTCTATTATTGAATGTGCTATTCCTTCTAAGTCATCGCTATATTTATTTTTTATACATTGTGGTATCATTTCATATCTTGGATCTAATCCAATTACAGTCGGATTATTAGTATCCTTTATTTTTTCTATAAGCTTATCCATTGCATTCATATTATCTTCCTCCTATCCTGCATATACAATTCTTCCAGAAACTATTGTATATTTTACCTTTCCTTTTAACTCTTTTCCTATAAATGGACTATTTTTCGATTTTGACACAACCATTTCTTCTGTATATACATATCTTTCGTTTTCATCATATATTGTTATATCTGCAACTTTTCCTACTTCTATTGTTCCTCTATCTATTTTTAATAATTTTGCTGGCGTATACGAAGTTAATCTTACCAAATCAAAATGATTTATTTGTTTTGTATCTATTAAATTCATTATTTCTGCTGAAAGAGCTGTTTCAAATCCTATAATTCCATTTGGTGCTTTTGCTAATTCCTGATTTTTATCTTCTTTACTATGTGGAGCGTGATCTGTTATTATGCAATCTATAGTTCCTTCTTTTAAACCTTCTATTATAGCTTTTCTATCTTTTTCTTCTCTTAAAGGAGGATTCATTTTCGCATTTGTTCCTGAAGTTAATACTTCGTCTACTGTAAATGTAAAATAATGTGGACAAGTTTCACAAGTTATTTTTACGCCTCTTTTTTTAGCATCTCTTATCATATCTTTGCTAGTTTTGGTACTTATATGGCATATATGTCCTCTTACCTTATTTGTTTCAGATATAACTATTTCTCTTGCTGCCATTATTTCCTCTGCTTCTGGTAAAACTCCTTCCACTCCTAGTCTATCTGCTATTGGTCCGGCATTTATAGCCCCATTAGATACAGATTTTTCTTCACAATGTGATGCAACATATGTACCAAGTTTATCTGCTTCAAGCATGGCTTGTCTCATCATTCTACTATTAACTACAGGCATTCCATCATCTGAAAATGCTATAGCTCCCGCCTTTTTAAGTTCAGCAAAATTTACCAATTCTTCTCCTTTTTCTCCTTTACTTACTGATGCATAAGGAAGTATATTACATAAATTAACCCTTTTTGCCTCTTCAATTATTTTTTCTAAAGTTTCTACATTGTCTGGTGTTGGCTTTGTATTTGGCATTGGACATATTGTAGTAAATCCACCTGCAACCGCACTTTTGGCACCAGTTTCTATTGTTTCTTTATATTCAAACCCAGGCTCTCTTAAGTGGCAATGTATATCTATCATTCCAGGAATTATTTTTAAATTTGTACAATCTATTATTTTATCTGCATTTTCTTCAATATTTTTACATATTTTAGATACCTTTTCGTCTTCTATTAAAACATCATATATTCCATTTACTTTTGTTTTATAGTCTATTAAGTTTCCATTTTTTAATAATATTTTCATAAATAGTCATCCCTTTCTATAATCACAAATTTTATTATTTAAAACACCTAAAGGCTTTCTCTTTGTACTTCCTCTTCACAATATTTGCACCTATACACACCGTTTTTTCTATCTGTTAGCTCACATATATGTGGCAGTTCTTGCTCAATTGATGTAATACACTTAGGATTTTTACATTTTATTATATTAACTAACTTTTCAGGTAACTCTGAATGATATTTTTCTATAATCTTTTCATCTTCTATTTTGTTTGTTGTAATATCTTTATCTAAATATCCTAACAAATCCAATATTAACGCCATTCTTATATATTTTCCATATTTTGCTTGTTTAAAATAACATGCCCTTTTATCATCATCTACTTCTACCGATATTTCGTTTACTCTTGGCAAAGGGTGCATTATGCATAAATCATCCTTAGCATTTTCTAGTTTAGCTTTATTTAGTATATAAGAGTCTTTAAGTCTAATATAGTCTTCTTCGTTAAAAAATCTTTCTCTTTGTACTCTTGTCATATACAAAATATCTAAATCTGGCATATGTTTTTCTAAATCACTTGTTTCATAATATTCTATATTATTTTTTTCTAATACATTTTTTTTTATATAATCTGGAATTTTTAATTCTTTTGGTGAAATTAATACGAATTTAATGTTTTTATATCTTGCCATTGCAGCAATTAAAGAATGAACTGTTCTACCGAATTTTAAATCACCACAGATACCGATTGTTAAATCCGTTAACCTGTGTTTTTCACATTGAATTGTTAATAAATCTGTTAGAGTTTGAGTTGGATGGTTGTGTCCACCGTCTCCTGCATTTATAACTGGCACATCTGATTTCATTGAAGCAACTAAAGGAGCACCTTCTTTTGGATGTCTCATAACTATTATATCTGCATATTCACTAATAACTTTTGCTGTATCTGCTACACTTTCTCCTTTAGATACTGAACTTGAATCTGCAGATGAAAATCCTAATACATTTCCACCAAGTTCCAACATAGCGGCTTCAAAACTTAATCTAGTCCTAGTACTTGGCTCATAAAATAATGTAGCTATTTTTTTACCTTCACATTTTTTAGAATACTTTTCTTTGTTTTTGATAATATCTTGTGCAAAAATTATAAGGTGGTTGATTTCATTTGTTGATAAGTCCTTAATATCAATTAAATGTTTCATTATTCCCTCCTATTATTTTTATAAACTATATATATAATTTTAAAATAAGTCAAGTAAATTTTAGTCGGAAAAATTTCTTATACTAAAAATGTGTACTAATACTAGAAATATATTGCTTTCACATTTTATATTTACTTAAGTATTTCATATTTATTTAAATTTCTTGACTTATTTTTCTTTTTATAATATTATCACTTTAAAATATTTAGTTGGAGGTATTTGTATGTCTAATATTATGTCATATTTATTTTCTACAAAAGCAATAAAATTCTGTGAAGAAAATAAACCATTCTGGTACACATCTGGTAAAATCGGTCCATACTTTATAAATACTCATTTTGTATATGGTAGCGAGCAAGATGCTACTGAATTATTATCTTTTATAGATGAATCTTTATCTGATAAAATAAGCTTACCTAAGAAAGTTTTTGAAAAAACCTTAAAACAATATAAAGAAAATGAAATTTATCATAATGTTATTGAATCTATGAAAGAATATATTTTAAACAATATTGATATTAACGAAATTGACTATATCTCTGGTGGTGAAAGAAGAGATTGGTTCTTCTCAAACATCATGGCATATTTATTAGATAAACCACATATCACAATATACAAAGACTTATCTACTGTTACAAGTGATAGTAAATTTGAAAATACAAATAAATCTACAAATATAGAAAATAAAAAAGTGCTACATATAGCAGATTTAGTTACAGTTGCTTCAAGCTATGTAAGAGCATGGATTCCATCAATAAGGGAATTAGGAGGAAAAATATGTTGGTCTTGTGTAGTAGTTGACCGTATGCAAGGTGGAAAAGATGTTTTAGAAAAAGAAGGTGTACAATCATTTTCTTTAGTTCAAGTTGATAGCACTTTATTTAAAACAGCTTTTGAACATGGTATTATAAATGAAAACCAACTAAAAATGCTAGAACAATTCTTTGAAAATCCAGACGAAACAATGAGAAATTTTCTAATAAATCATCCTGAATTTTTAGAAAATGCTTTACATTCAGACGAAAAAACTGCTAAAAGAGCTAAACTTTTAGTTGATGGAAATTTATATAATTTAAAATAATTTTAACTTACTTTAGGTAATTTCTTAAACTTTAGGGATATTCTTTAAAGTTCATCAGATAATTTTTGAACTTTAAAGAACGTCCCCAAAGTTCACACAATTATTTTTATATTTTTCTTGCATAAATTATATTTTTGTGCTAATATAATATAGTAACTTTTAGGGGTATAGTGTTAACGGCTAGCATAATGGTCTCCAAAACCACAGGTGAGGGTTCGAATCCTTCTACCCCTGCCAATTTAAAATATAGCTAAAAATAACGTCTGCTTTCGCAGACGTTATTTACGGTTTAATTCATTCATCAATCACCTTTGCTAGCATAATGCCAATAGAGCATCCAATTAAGGTTCCTATGACCCCTACCAATGAAGCTGAAATAGCATTTACAAAATCCCTCCTGCTCAATCGAGCGATGTAATAAATAATGGGTATGTACTATAATAATTATAGCACTTTTCACGTTAGCTTGCAAACTTCAACAAATTGTTTTAATTATATCAATTTTATGTTTGCTCCCATTGTAATTTAATATTTTAAATGCTATAATCATTTTGTTATACTAATTTTGGGAGTTATATATGGAAAAGATAAAATCACTAGTAAAAAAATTTTGTACAAAAGAGGTTATCTCTTACATTATATTTGGTGTCTTAACCACCTTAGTTAATATATCTATTTCTTTTATATTAACAGCAGTATTTGATGTAGAAGGAAACTTAGCAAGCACTATTGGTATTATATGCTCTATACTTTTTGCATATTTTACAAATAGAAAATGGGTTTTCAATTCCACAGCTAATACTATAAAAGAAAAATTTACTGAATTTGGTAAATTTATTTTGGCAAGAGCATTTACAATGGTAGTTGAAATTGTTGGCGTATTTTTATTAAATGATGTAATACATTCATTCTATGGATTATTCAGTGACAATATTGCTTACTTAATTAATAAAGTTATAATGACTGTTATAGTAATCATTTTAAACTTCTTTTTCAGCAAATTTTTTGCATTTAAAAAACTTAATAAATCTGAGAAATAGAAAAAAGTAAACTATATATTGGGGGCTATTAAATATATATAAGGAGTGTTCTTATGTTTAATAGTCTTTTTAATTCCTTTTCCTTTATTTTTGTTTTAATTTTTATTTTAGTTATTTTTATTTCTTGCTTCTTTTCTCCCATACTTTTATCAGAAAATTCTATATTATCTACAGAAAACATTATCTTTTCAGATATTAGTCCTTCTGGCTATTTATGGCCAACCCCTGGATATACAACTATAAATTCATACTTTGGTAGGAGAAATTCTCCTACAGCAGGTGCAACATCATACCACAAAGGTATTGATATAGGCGCACCTGAAGGAAGTAAACTATTAGCTGTTTGCAATGGCAAAATTACTTTTACTGGATTTTTAGGAGGTCGGTGGCTATACTATTACACTTTCTGTAAATAATATAAAAATAACCTATTGTCATGTATCTCCAAATTATATTGTAAAAGAAAACGACATCGTAGCTCAAGGAACTGTCATCGGTTATGTTGGTCCTAAAAATGTCTATGGTGTTGTTGGTAATCAATATTATGATGAAAATGGTAACCCCACTAACGGAGCTACCACTGGTCCTCATTTACATTTAGGAGTTAGAATTGATGGAAACTATGTTGACCCTCTAACACTTTTCTAATAATCTTTTTTAATTTTGGATTTTTTATTTCTGTCTTTATTTTATAATTCAATACCAATTTGTAAAAATTAGCTTAATACTAAAATTATATTAACTTTATACTAATATTTGCTTTATTTAAAATTAATACTTTCTGCATCTTCTCTTTTGCCAAACCCAGTTAGTCTAAAATAACCTTCTCCACTTGGTCCAAATCCTGAACCAGGTGTACCAACTATGCCATATTTTTCAATCATTTCATCGAAAAATCCCCACGAAGTTTCTCCTTTAGGTACTTCTACCCATATATATGGCGCATTAACCCCACCATATACATTTAATCCTGCTTTTATAAACTTATTTTTTATTATTTTTGCATTTCCCATGTAATAATTTATATTATCTTTTAACTGTTTTTGCGCTTCTTCTATATATACAACTTCAGCTCCTCTTTGTGTTATATATGATACACCATTAAATTTAGTACAATGTCTTCTATTCCACATTTTATTAAGTGAAGCCATTTCTTCTTTTCCATTACATATTACTTTTCTATTTAATTCTTTAGGAACAATTGTATATGCACATCTTATTCCAGTAAAACCTGCTGTTTTAGAAAAACTTCTAAATTCTATTGCTACTTCTTTTGCTCCCTCTATTTCATATATACTGTGTGGCACATTCTCTTCTGTTATATAAGCCTCATAGGCAGAATCAAATAAAATAATAGATTCATTCTGTTTTGCAAAGTCAACCCATTTTTTTAGATCTTCCTTTTTTAAAACTGTTCCAGTTGGATTATTAGGATAGCAAAGATATATTATATCCGGAACTTTACTTGGAATTTCTGGAATAAAATTATTTTCTTTGTTACATGGCATATAGATAATTTTATCATATTGTTTTAATTCTGGATTATATTCTCCGCTTCTTCCTGCAATTACATTAGTATCTAAATAAACAGGATACACCGGATCTGTAATTGCTACTATATTGTCGTTTTCAAATAAGTCAACTATATTCCCCACATCACATTTGGCACCATCTGAAATAAATACTTCGTCTAAATCTAGATTAATCCCCCTAATATTATAATCAAATCTTATTATCTTTTCTTTTAAGAAATCATAACCTTGTTCTGGTCCATATCCTCTAAAACTTGCAGCATATTTCATTTCATCACATGCCATCTTCATTGTTTCAACAATTATATTAGGTATAGGCTTTGTTACATCTCCTATTCCTAAGTTTATAATTTTTCTATCTGGATTTTTTTCTTTATATTCTCTTACCTTTCTGTTTACTGTTGAAAATAAATAATTATCTTGTAATTTAGAAAAATTTTTATTTAATTTAACCATTATATAACCACCTTTATATAATTTTTAAGATTTTGCAGCTTAATGTTTACTCCTCTAGTTTTAAGAATAAAACTTTTGAAAATTTTATTAAAGTTTATAACTCGTAAACATTATCCCATCTTTAAATTTAAATTCGTCCTTTAAATACTGTTGTTGCAGGTCCTGTCATATAAACATGATTATCTTTTTCATTCCATTCAATATTTAACTCTCCTCCTAAAAGCTCTACTACAACATTTCTATTTGTATAACCATTTAAAACAGATGCAACTGTGGCAGCACATGCCCCTGTTCCACAAGCTAAAGTTTCACCTGCTCCTCTTTCCCATACCCTCATTTTTATTTTGTCTTTATCTTTTATTTCTATAAATTCTACATTTGTTCTTTTCGGAAATTCATTTCTTTGTTCTATAAGAGGTCCATATTCTCTAACATTAATATCACTTAGATTGTGTACTCTTATAATTGCGTGTGGATTTCCCATTGAAACACAAGTTATAGTAAAAATTTTATTTTTTATGGCTATTTTTAAATCTCTAATAGGTGGCTCATCTCTTGTTAAAACCGGAATTTTAACAGGATGTAATATAGGTTCTCCCATATCTACTGTAACATTTTCAGTAATATTTCTATTAATCGAATTTAATCTTACCTTTCTTATTCCTGCTAATGTTTCAATCTCCATTTCTTTTTTATCTGTTAGTCTATAATCATACACATATTTTGCAAAACATCTAATACCATTTCCGCACATCTCTGCTTCACTGCCATCCGAATTAAATATTCTCATTTTAAAATCTGCTATTTTACTATTACATATTAAAATAATTCCGTCTGACCCTACTCCAAAGTGCCTATTTGATAATCTCTTTGCCAATTCTTCAGGAAATAAAGGTTCTCTATTATTTATACAATTTATATATAAATAATCATTTCCCAAACCTTGCATTTTTACAAACTCTATCATATTTAAAGCATCCCTTTCTACATCAATAACTCATGATACATATTATTCAAATTAATAGAGTTTTATAACACAAAAATAAGGTAGTACAAAATTACTACCTTATCTTCCACCCATTCCGGCCTCCGCCGCCTCCGGCCGCCTCCACCGCCAGAGAATCCGCCTCCGCCGCCTCCGCCACTACTTGACGAACTAGAATGTGCTCTTATTTCTGACATTGATACTCTATATGCTGAACCTACATTATTACTTATATTACTTATTGCATTTACGTTAATCGCTCTATCGTATATTGAATAAGTAGAAAAATAGATTACAGGGTACTCATTTATTTTTGAATCATCCCATTGTTCTCTTATAAATACTTCTGGATAAGCAGCCTTCATTTGTTCTATTACTTTATCTGATATTCCAAAAGCAGTAGCATATACCAAGTATTTCTCCCATAATACTAAATCCATAACTTTCTTTTCATTTAGTAATGAATAATCTTCCATGTAATTGCATAGTCCCTTCCATTTTGCCTTTTCATCTGCACCTGCTTGTGTTAAAACTGCAATCTTATTTTCCAATTTTGCCTTTAAGTTCCAGCTATATGTTGATACAGCAACTAAAGGAAGTAAGCAAATTAATATAGTAAACCAACTTGTTTGAAATCCAATTCCAAATGATGATATTAAGCCTGCTCTGAATAATGGAATGAATGACATTATGTACGTAACAATCGCCTCTGCATAGATAAACAATACCATACTCTTCCATGCGCCTGCATTCTTGCTTTTTGTATATTGCTTTTCTTGTGCTTTATCAATTAATTTTAATTCATAAAGTCTATTTCTTGCACTATTAACCATTTTGTTAATAATGTAACTATATTTATTATATTTATATTTTGCATATACGTTTAAATCTGATAAAGGAAATTCAGCTCTATCTTGACTTGTATTTTTTAATAAATCATAAATTTCCTGCTCATCTTTAGGCAAACCGTCTTTACCTTTTAGTATTTGAACATATACATCATTATTAACAACTCTTAAACTAATTACTTTCTTTAGGCATAAATCTAATATTGTAGAAGATACTGCCTTATTTTGTATATCACCTGTGCTTAATCTTTCTTTAGTAAAATTGTATAAGTAACAAGCCTCTGCTGGTGTTGCATCTTCTCTTGGTATATCTCTAAAATATTGTATATCATTATAAACCAATCCATCTCCTACTTGCTTACTTATTCTATAATATTTTATAATTTTGTATATGAAATAAATTACTAACAAAACATAAACAATTCCTATAGCAATATAAAAGTTTCTAGCATTATTACTTTGCTCATTTGCCTCATCTGACCACATTTTTTCTTCATTCATAATTTGTTGTAAATATGAATATTGTCTAATTTTGCTATCTGCTACATTAAACATTTTTTCTTGTGTAACAATTCTAATTTCTAGTCTTGATCCTGGATTTAAATTATCCATCTCAAATTTCACAGTGTGATTATCTGTTTTCTCAATTATTCCATTTAATTGTCCATGACCCCACACTCTTAAATTATCTATATTTTCTACATCTTGTGGTAATACAAATGTACCTGTGACTTTTTTTGCTGATATGGTATTTTGCCCCTCTGCCAAAAATTGCCAATATATTTCTTGAATGTCTTTATAATCTGTAACAACATCTGTTACAGTATATGAAATTTGGAATTTGCGATTTCCGGTTGAGGTATCCATTCCAACGCCCCATGCAATTTCAAATGTATTACTATTAATTTTTAAACCATAATAACAATCTTCAGTTACATGGTACATTTCTTCATCTATTTGTGTAAAATTTTTATTGCTCTGTAAGTCTGTAACTTTTACGTCTGTAATATCTCCATATTTATATTTATTTATAGAAAATGTTTTAAAAAGTGTATTTGTGTTTTTTACGTTTATATCCCAAGTCTCAGTTACTCTCATGCTTCCATCTTTTTGCATTTCTACATAATAATCTATAGAATTTAAGTATTGATATTGGTTAGTACCGTCTAGAAAAAATATTGCAAATAAAAAATCCTATAACTATCATAAAAATTAATAAAGATACGTAATTTCTTTTTCTCTTCATATGTAATCCCCTTTATTTATATTTCACCATCATAGTAGCATAAAAACATTTAAGTTGCAAGCGTATATAAAAAAAAGAACAACTTCGCAAAGCTGTTCTTTTTGGCGTGGCTTAAAATGTCTAGCCTTACCTTTTTATAAATGGTGCCTCGAACTGGAATCGAACCAGTGACACAGGGATTTTCAGTCCCTTGCTCTACCAACTGAGCTA
>ERZ1643251.452-NODE-452-length-60293-cov-7.042066_pt1 | contig 60293 bp, 49 predicted proteins | sample MGYA00579261_ERZ1643251 | MGnify/ENA primary metagenome ERZ1643251 (study PRJEB29033, sample SAMEA4952267) | chicken gut metagenome | biome: Broiler Chicken; feature: Gastrointestinal Tract; material: Caecum | place: Ireland | collected 2018 | study: Broiler...
TATGTGGCGAGGGAGGGAGGCAGTCAAAGAGGTCTATAATCGGCCGGTTTGAGACGGCAGAACCGGCATACGGTCAATTCCTTTGAAGGCAGGGACACGGTATACCGTGCCCTTGCCTTTTTCCCTTTCATGTGGTATGATGTGCCGAGAAAAATGGGGAGGTATCCTTACTTATGCGGATGCGGAAGAAGAAAAACCTGATCCCGCGGATGGAGAAGTGTGCCGCTGTCCACGTGCGGGATGGCTTCGGCCTGAGAGGAGAATGGCGGGAGACGCTGATGCCGGAGGCGGCGGAGCTGCGGGTGGAGCTGGGCTGCGGCAAAGGCCGCTTTACTGTGGAAACGGCCCGCCAGCACCCGGAGATTCTGTTCATTGCCATTGAGAAGGTGCCTGACGCCATGGTGGTGGCAATGGAGCGGGCGGTGGCCCTGGAACTGAAGAACGTATTTTTTGTAGTGGGGGATGCGGCCTTGCTGCCGGATTATTTTGCTCCTGGTGAGGTGGATCTCATCTACATCAACTTCTGCGACCCCTGGCCCCCCAAGGGACAGGCCAAGCGGCGCCTTACGCACCGGGGGTTCCTGGCCTCCTACCGGAAGGTGCTGAAAATGGGGGGAGAGATCCATTTCAAGACAGATAACGGCCCTCTCTTTGCCTTTTCCCTGGAGGAATTTCCTGCTGCCGGTTATGCGCTCAGCCAGGTTACTCACCATCTCCATGAAAACGGTCCCCAGGGTGTCATGACGGATTATGAGGCAAAATTTTATGAGGAAGGGCTGCCCATTAACCGCTGTGTGGGCACGATGATTCCCTGGGAAGAGGAAGAAAAACCCGCGGAGGAATCAGTCGATAATTTATAAAAATACGTTTATCTTGGGTGACAATAGATTTTTAGCATGCTATCATAAGAACGCCCGTTTGCAGTTCGGTACGATTCCGATCTGCAAACGGCGTTTTTTAACGAAAAGACCGGAATAATCCGGCTTGAGAAGAGAAAAGAGAGAACAAGGGCTGTTGTGTTTCGGAGAGAGTGTCAATGGAAGAGAATAAAACACAGGGATCACAGATCCAGGAAAACAAAATGGGAATTCTGCCGGTAAACCGGCTGCTGATTTCCATGTCGGTGCCGATTATGGTTTCCATGTTGGTGCAGGCGCTGTACAATGTGGTGGACAGTATATTTGTGGCCAAGCTCAGCGAAAATGCCTTGAATGCAGTTTCCCTGGCGTTTCCTGTGCAGAACCTGATGATCGCGGTAGCAACCGGTACCGGTGTTGGTATCAATGCCCTGCTGTCCAAGAGTCTGGGGGAGAAAAACTTTAAACGGGCGAATCTGGCGGCGGCTAACGGTGTATTCCTGGCAGTGTGCAGCTATATTGTTTTTGCCCTGCTGGGTGTATTCTGCTCCAGGATGTTCTTTACGGTGCAGACAGATGTGGCGGAGATTGTGGAAGGCGGTACAGCCTATGTTGCCATTTGTACCATCTGCTCCTTCGGTATGTTTTTGCAGATTACCTATGAGCGGCTGCTCCAGTCTACGGGTAAGACGATCTATACCATGTTTACCCAAGGTCTGGGAGCGGTGATTAATATTGTCTTTGACCCCATTTTTATCTTTGTCCTGGATATGGGGGTCGCCGGCGCAGCGGTAGCCACTGTTATGGGACAGATTGTGGCGGCGATCCTGGCTATTTACCTCAATGGAAAAAAGAATCATGAGATCCAGCTCAGCTTCCGGGGTTTCCGGCCCAGTGGTGCCATTATTGGTGTGATTTATGCGGTTGGCGTGCCGTCTATCATTATGGCGGCCATCAGCTCTGTGATGACCTTTGGTATGAACCAGATCCTCATTGGCTTTACTACTACGGCTACTGCCGTATTGGGAGTTTATTTTAAACTCCAGAGCTTTATCTTTATGCCGGTTTTCGGGTTGAATAATGGCCTGGTGCCGATTATCGCCTATAATTTTGGCGCCCGGAAGCCGGACCGGATGCTCAGAGCGGTAAAACTGGGTATCCTGTATGCCACTGGCATCATGGCCATTGGGTTTGCGATTTTCCAGGTGAGCTCTGCCGTGCTGCTGGGCTTTTTTGAAGCTTCGGATTATATGCTGCAGATTGGTGTGCCGGCTCTGCGCATCATCAGCATCAGTTTCCTGCTGGCGGGATTTTGTATTATTTCCTCCTCTACTTTCCAGGCATTGGGTCATGGTGTACTGAGCCTGATTGTGTCCCTGGTGCGTCAGCTGGTGGTGCTGCTGCCGGTGGCGTGGCTGCTGTCTTTGAGCGGACAGCTGGAACTGGTTTGGTGGGCGTTCCCCTTTGCGGAGTTGTTCTCCCTTACTCTTTGTATTTTCTTCCATCGGTTTGTTTACCGGCGTGAAATCCGGCCGATGATGGAGGATCGAGCCTGACTGCCGCAGTATGCCAAATTAAATAAAGCCGCTTGGAAACAGCTGCTTCCAGGCGGCTTTATTTTTATAGAGGCAGGATGCGGACGCCAAAGGGCTCCAGAGATATACCCAGAGCCTGGGCTGGACGGTCGTTGTGATTGATGAGAAAGCGAAGGGTGCGGCGGCTGCTTTGACGGATCACGGATTCCACCTCATCAGGCAGCTCCAGGGGTGCAAGCCCTGCCTGTCTCATGGCAGAGAAGAGGACCTCTTTTAGGGTAACCTTGTCAGGAGCGGTACCCAGATAGTAGGCCCAGCCCTTTCCCCAGGCGTTGCGGGTAATAGCGGCATACTGACGGTAGAAGGGGTCATCGTATCGGTAGAGAACATCCGCAGTAGTGGGGAGAGCCATATCCCGAAAGATCCCGGCGCTGGCGTGGGAATGGGAGCCGGAAAGAGGAATGCAGTCATATTCCTGAACGCTTTCTGTCTCCTCCACCGTCAGCCCCAGCAGATCGCCGCAGTCCACAGGCAGGGTTTTGCCAAAGACCAGGTTGTTCTGCCGGTCTTTAACAGCAGTTCGATAGGTGACTACTGCCACGCCACCATCCGCTGTGAATTCTTTCAGCCGCTGGAGAAACGCCGGGTCGGTAACGATCATGTTGGGTACCACCACCAGCTTATAGTGGGAAAAATCTGCCCGGGATGGAATTACATCCACCATCTGCCCCGCCTGGAAGAATATTCTGTGCAGCCGCTTCATTGCGGCTTCACAATTCAGAAGGATGCTCTGCTGCTGAATGCGGAAAGATGCCAGAGCGTCGTAATCGTAGACGATGGCCACGTCGCTGTGTACCGGTGTGGTAAGGACGTCCTCATAGTCCTTCACAGTGCGGAAAAAGTCCTGGACCTCATAGAAGCGGCGCCGGGGAATATTGTCCGCATCCAGAATGCCGTAGCAAAACTGTTCCGCCCCTTTGGTAGCACCCCGGTAGCGGAAGTAGAGAAGACCGTCGCAGCCTCGGGCCACTCCCTGCCAGCTCCACATCTTGGCTTGGTTGGGCCGAGGCAGAAAGCCGGTGATGTCGTGCCCTTGAGCCCCCATAATGGCCTCGGTGATCCAGAAATTGTCCTGGCGCAGGCCACGGATATAATCCAGGCCAAAGGCGATCTCACTGGCAGGAAGGGGGGCTCTTTGGCCGCCCCACACAGGGTAGTTGTTATAGGCGACTTTGTCCAGACAGGAGGCCAGAGCGGAATAGTCTACATGCTTTCCCAGCCCACCGCCGGGAAAATCATGAATCACCACCGCATTGGGGATTTCCCGGCGGAGGATGTCTGCCTGGAGGGCAGCGAAGGACTGGATGTTCCAGCTGCAAAATCGCTCCCAATCCATCCGCAGGGCAGGGTTGTGGGTTGTAATGGTGGGGGCGGGGAGGGGAATTTCGTCAAAATCATTGTACTCCTGGCTCCAAAAGGCGGTACCCCAGTCCTGATTGAGCTTGTGGATATCGCCATGGAAAATCTCCCGAAGATAGGCCTGGAAAGCGGTGCGGCACCGGGGACACCAGCACTGGTCACTGCCTTCATGGCCCAGCTCATTGTCCACCTGCCAGGCGACGATGGCTTTCTCGTCCCTGTAATGGCGGGCCAGCGCGGTGACGATCTTTTCGCAGTATCGGCGGTAGACAGTGCTGCTGAAGCAATAAACATGGCGGCCGCCGTAGGAGCGGGGAGAGCCATCCGGATGCCAAGAGAGAATATCCGGATGCTGCTTAATGAGCCAGGCAGGAGGTGTGGCAGTGGGGGTGCCAAAGATCACGCTTAGACCTTTTTCTTTGGCTTTGGCAATGACGATGTCAAAGAAGCTGAAATCGTAAGTGCTCTCCGTTGGTTCCATTCGGTGCCAAGCAAATTCGCCGATGCGGATCACGTTGCCGCCTAGCTCCACAATGCGGTTCATATCCGCGTCCATCAGAGAAAGATCCCACTGTTCAGGATAGTAGTCAACGCCCAATAACATGTGATTACTCCTTTTGTCCCCGGCTTGGCAGCTGGGAAATTGTGGAAAGAAAACCCGGAGTTGCCACAGCGGTTTCCGCTGTATCGCGGGCCTGGCTGTATTTATAAATGATAACGATGTTTTACAAAAAATCAAGAGCTGGAAAAATATTCCCACACCTGTACAATGTAAAAGAAAATAGACATTATTGCATATTGTAATGAGAAAAAGGAAACAAACGGGAAGCTCTTTGCGTCTAAGTCCTGTAACCAAAATGTTTATTTTTTGTTATCACAATTAACCTTTACTTTCTTTTGTTTTGCGCCTATAATACTACATGCTGAAAATACAGCAAAAGAGACATATTGTTGGAAATGTGTCCGCATGCGGCGGAAAGCCGCTATGATTACAGCAGAAAAAGGGACGGTGATTTCTGTGCCACAGTACGCATACAGGAATTCATCCGGCTATGATTGTGATACGGAAGTGTCCCGATCTCCGGGACGACATGTTGCATCCGGAGGCCGCCGGGGGCGTAAAAAGAAGAAAAATGGCGGAAAGACTTTCTTTTTGGTCCTTTTTTGCCTGGCTCTGGGATTTGGTCTGGGGCTGCTTCTGCCGTGGCTGTGGGAATCCACCCGTGAAGAAATTCCTGAAGAGCCGCCTGCAGGGACGGCTGTAAACCAGACCTGTCTTACGGTGGATACCCTTTCCCCGGAGTCCTTTGTGACAGATGTAACGGGAAGCTCCCAGGTTACAGTCTCTTTTGTCGATGAGCCGGATTTTACAACACCCGGCAGTCAGCAGGTGACAGTGGTGCTTACCGATGAAAGTGGGAATCAGGCCCAGGTTACTGCCACGCTTACTGTGGTTCAGGATACGACGCCGCCTGTGATTTCCGGTGTGGAGAACCAGACTGTCCTCTTGGGGGATACGGTGGCGTACAAAAAAGGCGTTACCGTTACCGATGACTATGATGAGGATGTGGAGCTGGAGGTGGATTCCAGCCAGGTCAATCCCACGGTGGCTGGGGACTATCTGGTGACCTACCGGGCTACGGACCGTTCCGGCAATACCGCTGAGGCCACAGCCTATTTTTCCTTTACTCAGCCTTCTGAATACTCGGATTTGGCTCTGGAGGAGGCCCAGAAGGTGCTGGATAAGATTACCACCGACGATATGACCCAGGTGGAGGTGGCCCAGGCTATCTACGACTGGTGCCGGGCCAATATCGCATATACCGCGCATTCGGACAAGGGAGACTGGCAGAAAGCAGCTGTCCAGGGTTTTACCCAGCGCAGCGGGGACTGCTATGTATACTTTGCGACTGCCAAGGCTATGTTTGAGGCGGCGGGGATCCCCAATATCGATGTGGAAAAGACGTATGTAGAGGGACGGGCCATGCACTACTGGAGCCTCATTGACTGCGGCAGCGGCTGGTACCACTTTGACGCAACGCCCCGGGTAGGGGAAGGAGACGACTTCTTTATGGTCACCGATGCCTTCCTGGAGGCGTATTCCCAGGCTCACAACAACAGCCATGAGTTTGACCATTCCCTTTATCCGGCTACGCCGGAGGAATGATATCCCCCGGTCAGGGGGAATAAAAAGGAGGCTGCATTGCCTATGATGACAAACCTGCTTTCCTATCTGGAGGAAACTGTTGTCCGCTTGCCGGACAAGGTTGCTTATTCTGATGGGACGGATTCCCTGACCTTCCGTCAGGTGTATGATCAAGCCCGCTCTCTGGGCACCGCTCTCAGCCGGGAAGGATATTATCGGGAGCCGGTGGTGGTGTTTATGGGCCGCCATCCCAAGATGGTTACCGCGTTCCTGGGCGTTTTGTATGCCGGCTGCCACTATGTGCCCTTGGATGAGGAGATGCCCCGTCACCGTATCCAGTTGATTTTCCAGAGCCTGAAGCCCCGTTGTGCCGTCTGTGATGGAAAGACAGCGGAGCTTTTAAAGGACTTTGACTGGGAGGGACGGGTATTCCTCTACGACGAGGCTGCTGACGGGGACGTGGATGGGGCTGCTTTGACGGCCATCCGCAACAAGGCCCTGGATATCGATCCGGCCTATATCGTCTTTACCTCCGGTTCCACCGGGGTGCCCAAGGGAGTGGCGGCCTGCCACCGTTCGGTGATCGACTACATCGAGAACCTCTCCGAGGTGCTGGGCTTTGATGAGGACACGGTGTTCGGCAACCAGACCCCCCTCTACTTTGACGCCTGTCTCAAGGAGGTCTATCCCACTTTGAAATTTGGCGCCACTGCCTACCTGGTGCCCAAGCAGCTCTTCATGCTGCCGGTGAAACTGGTGGAGTACCTTAACGAACATCATATCAACACCATCTGCTGGGTGGTGTCCGCCATGACCATTGTTTCCGGTCTGGGGGCCTTCCAGCAGGTACAGCCGAAATACCTGCGCCTGGTGGCCTTCGGCAGCGAGGTGTTCCCCATCAAGCAATTCCGCCTCTGGCGGGAGGTGCTGCCCGACGCCCGGTTCGTGAACCTCTACGGCCCCACCGAGGCCACCGGCATGAGCTGCTACTATGAGGTGAAGCGGGACTTCGCCCTGGACGAGGCCATCCCCATCGGCCGGCCCTTCCGGAATACGGAGATCCTGCTGCTGGATGAAAACGACTGCCTGTCGGGCCCTGGGGAGACAGGGGAAATCTGTATCCGTGGTACCGGCGTCACTCTGGGCTATTACAACGATCCGGAGCGGACGGCGGAGGCTTTTGTCCAGAACCCCTTGAACAAGGCGTATCCCGAGATCATCTACCGTACCGGTGATCTGGCCCGGTACAATGAGGAGGGTGAGCTGGTATTCCTTTCCCGAAAGGACTATCAGATCAAGCACATGGGCCACCGTATCGAACTGGGGGAGATTGAGCTGATTGCCAACATGATGCCCCAGGTAAGCCAGGCCTGTTGCGTGTTTGACGATGTGAAGAAAAAGATTACCCTCTTTTATGTGGGCGAGGCCGAGGCGGCGGAGGTGGTGGCTTACACCAAGGAGAAGCTGCCCCGGTACATGGTGCCCAACAGTGTCCGCCGTCTGGAGCGTCTGCCCCAGACTCCCAATGGAAAAATTGACCGCAAGGGCCTGAAGGAACAGGCCTGTGCCCGCTGAAAGAGAAAGGAGAACGACCATGACTTTTGATGAACTGCTGGAAATCCTCAATGACCTTCACCCGGAAGTAAACTTTGCTGAAGAGACAGGCCTGATTGATAATAAGGTACTGGATTCCTTTGATATTGTCAGCATCGTCACTGAGATCAGCGCCAATTTTGATGTGTCTATCCCCGCCGGAGAGATCGTTCCGGAGAATTTCAATTCCGCCCAGGCCCTCTTTGAACTGGTGGAGCGGCTGTCCGACGAGGACTGATTCCCGGCCGGAAGACGGAAATTCTCATAAGGATTGCTGAAACGACATGCTGTTTACCTCATTTGGATTTATCCTGTTCCTGGCCATCCTGTTTCCGCTGTATTACCTGGTGCCCAAACGGTTCCAGTGGATGCTGCTGCTGGCGGCAAGCTATGTGTTCTATGCCTTTGCAGGCTGGGGCTGCCTTATTTTCATTGCCGTTACCACGGTGACCTGCTGGTATGCTTCCCTGCAGATGGATCGGCTCCAGAAGCGGCAGAGCGCCTATCTGAAGGCCAGGAAGGAGGCACTGACCTCCGAGGAGAAAAAGGCGTATAAGGCACGGGTGAAGAAGAAAAAGCTGGGGTGGTTCCTGGCGGCTCTACTGCTGAACTTCGGTATTTTGGCAGTGCTCAAGTATACCAACTTCGCCATTGTCAATATCAACGCCATTTCCGCCCTTTTTGGCGGCGGACAGCTCCAGCTGGTGGATCTGCTGCTGCCCATGGGCATTTCCTTTTATACCTTCCAGACCATCGGCTATGTAATCGATGTCTACCGGGGCAAGTATCCCCCTCAGGAGAACCTGCCCCGGTTCGCCCTGTTTGTTTCCTTTTTCCCACAGCTGGTCCAGGGCCCCATCAGCCGTTACGATGATCTGGCCCCTCACCTGTTGGGAGAGCATCCCTTTGACCGCCGGACGGTGTCCTTTGGCCTCCAGCGGATCCTTTGGGGCTACTTCAAGAAGATGGTAGTGGCCGATCGGCTCCTTACCGCTGTTACGGCGATTATCGGCGCGCCGGAAACCTACGACGGCATTTTTGTCCTCATCGGCATGTTCCTCTATGCCCTGGAGCTGTATGCCGACTTTACCGGCGGCATCGACATCACCATCGGTATTGCCAGCACCTTGGGAGTGCCGGTAAAGGAGAACTTCATCCGTCCCTATTTCTCCAAGAACATTGAGGAATACTGGCGGCGCTGGCACATCACCATGGGCACCTGGTTTAGGGACTACATCTTCTATCCCGTATCGGTGTCAAAGCCCATGCTGTCTATTTCCAAAAAATCCCGCTCTCTGCTGGGACCGGAGCTGGGCAAACGGGTGCCGGTGTATCTCGCTACCCTCATCACATGGTTTGCCACCGGTATCTGGCACGGAGCCAGCTGGAACTTCATCGTCTGGGGACTTCTCAACGGTGTGGTCATCATCATTTCCCAGGAGTGTGCCCCGCTGTATCACCGTTTCCATGAGCGGTTTCCCAGGTTGGGGGCTACCTTTGGCTGGCGGCTGTTTCAGGTGGTGCGGACTTTCTGGCTGATGAGTGCCCTCCGCTCCCTGGATTGCTACCGGGACGTGCCCCTCACTTTCTCTATGGTGGGTACTATTTTTACCCGCTTTTCCCTGACGCCTCTGTTTGACGGCTCCCTGCTGGAGCTGGGGCTTGGTACCGGAGATTGGATCGTGGCGGGGCTGGGCTGCCTATTAATGCTGGGGGTCAGCCTCCGGCAGCGCCGGGGCAGCGTCCGGGAGCAGCTGGAGCGTGCGCCTGCGGCGGCGCGATATGCCGTGGCCTTTGGCCTGACCTTTGCGGTGCTGGTATTTGGCGCCTACGGCGTGGGCTATGACGCCAGCCAGTTTATTTACAATCAATTCTGACAAGGAGCATCCATGAAACGTATCCTCAAATGGGGAGGGATTGCCCTTATATGGGTGGGCGCCTTCTTCCTTCTCCAGGCCCTGCTGGTGCCTAAGTATATGGACGGCATCCCCGACGGCGCTTTGGTACGGGAGTATTATCAGGAAACCACCGAGCACGACGTCATTTTTGTGGGGGACTGCGAGGTGTACGAGAATTTCTCCCCCATTACCCTGTGGGAGAATTACGGAGTCACCAGCTACATCCGGGGCAGCCCCCAGCAGTTGATCTGGCATTCCTACTATACCCTCAAGGACACCTTGGAGCGGGAGACGCCTAAGGTGGTTGTATTCAACGTGCTGTCCATGCAGTACAGCGAGCCCCAAAGCGAAGCCTATAACCGTATGGCCCTGGATGATCTGCCCCTCTCGGTGAACAAAATCCAGGCGGTGCTGGCCTCGAAGATGGAGGATGAAACCCTTCTGAGCTATATTTTCCCCTTCTTCCGCTACCATAGCCGCTGGAGCGAGCTGACAGCTTCGGACTTCCGCTATCTCTTCCATCAGGATACCCTCAGCCACAATGGTTTCCTGATGCGGGCGGATGTGCGGCCGGTAGAAACCTTGCCGGAACCCAAGAAGCTGGCCAACTACCAGTTTGCTGACGTATGCTATGAGTATCTGGACAAGATCCGGCTCCTCTGCGAGGAGAAAGGTGTGGAGCTGATCCTTATTAAGGCCCCCAGCCTCTATCCTCACTGGTATGACGAATGGGATCAGCAGATGGTGGATTACGCCGCGGAATACGGCCTTACCTATATCAATTTCCTGGACCATATCGATGAGATCGGTTTGGACTTTTCCACGGATACCTACGACCAGGGACTGCATTTGAATCTCAGCGGTGCGGAGAAGCTGTCCGATTACTTTGGAACGATTCTCCGGGAGGCTGGGGTCCCCGATCGCCGGGAGGACGAGGAGCTTTCCGCTGTTTGGGCGGAAAAGTGTGCGGATTATCATGCCCAGGCGGAAGCACAATACGCGGAGCTGGCGGAAAAAGGCTATCTGACCCGGGCTACCACTCCAGGCAGTCAAATTCCTGCTGGGGAGTAAAAAGCAACCAAGTAAAGGAGAATTACCATGAAACATGACGTAAAGAAACTCTCTGCCCTATTGCTGGCGCTGATGCTGTGCTTTGCCCTGCTGGCAGGGTGCGGTGGGAATGGTGGGAACAACCAGACCGACAACAACAGCAATACCAACGGGCAAAACAGCGGTGAAACCGGTGATGAAAACCAGGAGACATCTCTCTTTATATTTACTAGCAATGGTGTGGAGATCAAGATGAACGCTGAGGCAGATCCTATTGTGGAGGCTCTGGGAGAGCCCATTTCCGCCTTCGATGCGCCCAGCTGTGCTTTCCAGGGGACGGACTGGATCTATACCTATGATGGGTTTCAGATCAACACCTATCCGCTGAATGATGTTAACTATGTATCCTCTGTGGTTTTGACCAGTGATGCTGTTTCCACTCCTGAAGGCCTGGAGATCGGCGGCACGAAAGAGGATATGATTGCCGCCTATGGCGAGGATTACACAGAGGAGTACGATCAGTGCACCTACACTCGTGGGGACAGCCAGCTGTCGATCCTGTTTGAAGACGGTGCGATCACCTCTATTGAGTACCTTGCGGTTCTGCCCCAGCAGTGATACGGTGATAACGATAAAGGCCCCTGCGGAACCGGAGTAACCGGGTTTCCGCAGGGGCCTTTTTATTGGTTCACAGGCACTATTTTTTCTCCAGCCAGTGTCCAAACCGATAATAGATGTAAATAGATACTGAGGTAACAATCCAGGTAATGGGATAGCTGGCTTCTACCATTTCAATAGTATGGTAGGCTGGAACAGCGACAAAAAGCCATAATAGCCGCAGGCCACATACGCCAAATACAGAAATCAACATAGGAATCATGGATTTGCCTGCGCCGCGAATTGCTCCGGGGAGCAGTTCCACCAGAATATAGGTGATATAGCAGGGGGCAAGGAACTGAACCATTCCAACGCCAATCTCCAACACCTCGGGATCCGGGGTAAAAATGGAAAGGATGGGGCGTGCCAGGAGAACCATAACGATGGTGATAAACACGGTGAAGCCAGCGGTCATCGCTACGGAAACATGGACGCCTTTTTTCAGTCGGTCGTATTTCCCGGCACCGTAGTTTTGGCCGGCAAAGGTGGTAAGAGCCTGAGACATAGCGGTAAGTGTCATCCAGAACAGGATATCCATTTTCCCGTAGGCGGTCCAGGCGGCCACGGCATTGGTGCCAAAGAAGTTGATGGCAGCCTGAATAACAATGTTGGAAAAGCTGTACATCACAGACTGGAGAGCGGTGGGAATGCCGATGAGCATAATGGCCTCAAAGGGCTGGGCATGGAAGCGCAGTTCCCGGGGAACCAGGCGGAAGGCTTCACCCTTGACGGACATTAGGGAGAGGACCACCAGTACAGCGGAGAGGATCTGAGAGCAGACAGTAGCAATGGCCACACCGGCCACTCCCATGTGGAAAACTACCACCAGCAGGAGATCCAGAACAATATTGCATAAAGAAGCGGCAATCAGGAAGTACAGCGGCCGCTTGGAGTCTCCCACAGCCCGCAGGACACCGGTTCCCATGTTATATACCACATTGGGAATCATGCCGAGAAAATAGATCTGGAGATAGAGAATGGCACCGGGAAGAGCGTCCTCTGTGGTACCCATGGCACGCAGGGACCAGGGGGTAAGGACATAGCCTACAACGGTGAAAAAGGCGCCGATGAGCAGGGAGAGCAGCATGGCTGTATGGACACTTTTGCGGACTTCTTCGTCCTGCCGGGCGCCGTACCGTTGGGCAATGGCTACCACAGCGCCGCTGGAGAGGCCGGTAAAAATGCCCACTGTGAGGTTGGCAACCACACCGGTAGAGCCCACAGCAGCCAAAGCGGTGGTTCCCACAAAACGTCCCACCACCACCGTATCTACTGTGTTGTAAAGCTGCTGGAAAAAAGTTCCGAACCAAAGGGGAAAGAAGAAATACAGCAGTTGCTTCCAAATCACGCCCTGCGTGATGTCGCCTGTCTGGCGGGGTATACGCATAAAATCCCTCCGTATCAGGAAACTGAAGCGGACAATGAATGCCGCAGGGAAAATTCTACATGGTTCCACACAAAAAGGCAAGAGGAATCTATCCGAAATATTTATTCCTGTTCCATCAGAAGAAAGCTGAGGGTGGAGAACGGAAATTCTGCCGAGATCGGTTCGCCTAATGGCAAAACTTCTGGCTGTCAGGAGGAAAATTCAAGGGGATATTGACAGGGGTAATTTGCCTGTGTATGGTAGTAGGTACTATGAAATAACAGGGAGGGGCTATGTCTGAGTATTATCTGTCTGTGGACGGCGGCGGCACAAAAACGGAGTTTTTGCTGCGAAGCCAGGATGGCTCCAAGCAGCTGCGGGTAAAGAGCGGCCCGTCCAGCGTGAAATCCGTAGGGGAGGCCGCTGCACGGGCTAACCTGGGTGCCGGACTTCAGATGCTGTGGGAGCAGGCGGGCATAGGCCCTGAGGCGGTGGGACACGGGGTGTTCGGGCTCTCAGGCTGCGATAGTCCCCGGGATGAGAGTCTGCTTCGGAATATGATCGAAGGCCTGGGGTTCTCGCAGGGACAATATACCCTGTGCAACGACGCGGTGTTAGCTTTTTACGCCGGGGCGGAGCCGCCGGGAATGGTGCTTATTGCGGGTACTGGTTCCATTGTGATGGGGGTGGACAGCCGGGGAAAGGTTACCCGGGCCGGTGGCTGGGGCTACGGCTTCAGCGACTTGGGCAGCGGCTACTGGCTGGGCAGCCGATGCCTTGCGGCAGCGCTGGGATACTGCGATGGCTGGGGTTCCTGGGCCCCTTGGTTCCCGGCGATAGCGCAGGCTTTGGGGGCGGAGCGCCTGGAGAACCTGCCGGAGAAGGCAGCGGATATCACCCAGTGCGACAAGGTAGCTGCCCTGGCGGCTCCGCTGCTGAAGTGGGAGGAGCCGGAACCTCTGCGGGAGCAGATCCTGGATGAGGGCAGCACCCACCTTTCGGCGCTGCTGACAGCAGTCTATCGACGGATGGATCACCAGATGGGGGAGAGCTTCCACCTGGTGCTGGCGGGAGGCTGCATGAAAAACAGGGATTACGCCAAGCGGGTGGAGGAGAAGCTGCCCTTTGAGCTGCGGCAGGCCATTTTGCCGGAAAGCGGGCAGCTGACCCCGGCGGAGGGCGGGCTGCGCCTGGCCCTGCGGGCAGCGGGAGAAAGACTGCTGCCGGAGTAAAAAGAAAGAGGAGTGGAGCGTATGCAAAAGATCTCGCTGGGCGAGAAGCTGACCTATACTGGGAGCCTCCTGGGGCAGAACATGATTTACAGCTTTGTGGCCATGTATGTCATGTTTTTCTTCACAGACCTACTGCGCATTCCTTCCGAGACGGTGACCGTCATTATGGTGACGGCCAGCCTCTGGGATGCGGTCAACGACATCCTTATGGGGATGCTGGCGGACATGACAAAGACCCGTTGGGGCAAGTTTCGGCCCTATCTGCTGATCGGTCCGGTAGTGGTAGCGGTTGCCACAGTGTTGTGCTTTGTAAACTTTGGCGGCTCCGCCGCCGGCACGGTGGCGGTGGCGGCGGTGTGCTATGTGCTTTGGGGTATGTCCTATACTGTTTATGACATTCCCATCTGGGCCATCTCGTCAGTGTCCTCCCGGGATCCCAACGAGAAAAACGGAATGGTGACCCTGGGGAAGATCGGCGGTACGGTGGGTACGGTGATCATCTCCGTGGGCAGCGTGGCTCTGCTCAACGCCTTTGGCGGCGAGCGCAGCGCCGGGGCTTACACGGCGGCGGCCCTGGTAGTGGCGGGCCTGGGAGCGGTGCTGATGGTGCTCAGCGGCTTTGTGCTGCGGGAGCGGATCGAGCCGCCGCCCAAGGGGGTGCCCTTCCGCCGCAATATCCACACCATCCTGGATAACGGCCCCCTGAAGGCCCTGATGGTGGCCCTCCTTATTGTCAACATGGTCAACAACGTCCGCCAGGTGGCCCAGATGTACTTTGCTGTGTACGTTTGGGGGGACTCCGGTTATGTCACCTATATCGGGTTGAGCCTGGTGCTGGGCATGATCTCCGGCATGGCGGCATCGCCGGCTTTGATCCGCCGGTTTGACAAGAAGTACATCTTTATTATCTCCTGCCTGGCGGGAGCGGCGGCCAGCGCAGTGCCCTTCCTGGTGGATAGCGGCGTAGTGGTGAGCCTGGTGTTGTTGGGGATCAGCTTCGCCTTCACCGGCGTTACCACCATCACCAGCACCTCCATGCTTATGGATGCCATCGACTACGCTGAGTACAAGCTGGGTTTCCGGGGAGAGGGCGTGGTGTTCTCCATGAATACCTTCCTCAACAAGCTCAGCGCCACCATTGCCAAGGGACTGCTGGGTGTGTCCCTGACATGGATGCACTATAAGGATAATATGGCCCCCAACGATACAGTGCGCCTGGGCTTCAGTGCTATCGTCTATGTGGTGCCGGCGCTGTGCTTCCTGCTGGCCATTTTGCCCATGCTGCTCTATCGGCTTCGGTCATCTCAGATCGAGACCATCCGTATAGAACTGGACGCCCGCCGCGGGGCGGGGAAAGGAGAAGTATAAGCTATGGACGTATCCGCTTTTTTTGCTCCGCCTGACATCATGACGGCCAAGCGTGCCCTGTGTATCCAGCCCCACGCCGATGACAACGAGATCGGCATGGGAGGTACTATTGCCGCCTTGGCGGCCAAGGGCTGTGAGATCCATTATCTGACTGTGACCAACGGTGATCTGGGCGCCCAGGGAGGGCCGGTGGAGCCCGCCCAGCTGGCGGCAGCGCGCCGGGAGGAGGCCATGGCTGCCGGCAGGGCTCTGGGAGCAAAGGAATTCCACTTTTTTGATCTGCCTGATGGCTCCCTGGATAGCGTGCCTGTCCTGGCGGGAAAGATTGCCGAGCTGGTGCGGACCATCCGCCCTGATGTGATCTTCTGCCCGGATCCCTGGGCCCGGTACGAGGCCCACAGGGACCATGTGGTCACCGGCCAGGCGGCAGCCCAGGCCTTTATCTCCACCGCCCTGGCCCGGTATCCCCGGGAAACGGAGACAGCCCCCTGGCAGTGTGCTGCCATCGGCTTTTACTTTACCCAGGAGCCCAACACGGTGGTGGATGTGACAGAAACTTTTGAGAAAAAATTTACTGCCATGGCGCTCCATAAAACCCAGCTCAACGAGGAGTTGCTGGGGATGTACCGGATGTATTTCACCATGCAGGGTCAGCGCCTGGCAGAGGGCCGGGGGTTTGCCCTGGGAGAGGGACTGAAGGTGCTGGGCCCCCTCCACCTACACTGTTTTGTGGAAGCGCCGCAAATCTGAGCAGGGGAGAGGTACGTTATGGGTCTTACGCAAACGATGGCTGTGGCAGTAGGCTCCCTGAAAAAGGGAAAGCGCAATCTTATCACCGATGTGGAGGGAGTCCTGGTAGGGCATTGCACCCTTTCCCAGGGGGAGCAGCAGACCGGCGTAACGGCGGTGCTGCCCCACCCGGGAGACATCTTTCATGATAAAGTGATGGCGGCGGTGCAGGTATTCAACGGCTTTGGCAAGACCATGGGACTGGTGCAACTGGAGGAGATGGGCAGCATCGAGGCCCCTATTCTCCTTACCAATACCCTTAGCGCGGGAGTAGTCTATGACGCTGTGGTGCGCATCATGCTGGAGCAAAATGAGGACATCGGCAATACCACCGGCACCGTCAATCCCATCGTCTGCGAATGCAACGACGGGGAGATCAACCAAATCCGGGGACTCTTTGTGACCGAGGACCATGCCCGGCAGGCTCTGGCCAACTGCGGCCAGGAATTTGCCGAAGGGGCGGTAGGTGCTGGGCGGGGGATGCTGTGCCACCAGTGCAAGGGAGGCATTGGTTCCGCCTCCCGTGTGATCGAGTTGGACGGACGAGAGTACACCGTAGGCGCTCTGGTGCTGACCAACCACGGAAAGCTGCGGGATCTCACGGTGGAAGGCCGCCCGGTGGGGGAAGCGTATCTGGCCTCCATAGAGGATAGGGAGGACAAGGGCTCCTGTATTATGCTGCTGGCCACGGACATTCCCCTGAGTGAACGACAGCTGCGGCGGATGTGCCGTCGCGCGGTAATCGGCCTGCACCGTTTGGGGTCTTACATGGGTAACGGCAGTGGGGAGCTGTGCATCGGCTTTACAACCGCCAACCGACTGCCCCATTATTCCCAGCGGGATGTTTTGCCGCTGGGTATGCTCCACGACGATAAAATGAATTTGGTATTCCGGGCCGCGGCGGAGGCGGTGGAGGAGAGTGTGCTCAGCTCTCTGCTCCACAGCCAGGGGATGGCGGACCGCCATGGAAAGTGGGTGCCCTCCCTGGCGGATATTCTGACGAAGCGGCCCCGTTGACAGGAAAGGAGAAAGTCTATGAAACTGGAGAACCTGGAGACCCCGGCCCTGATTGTGGACCTGGACGTTCTGGAAAGCAACATGGCAGCCATGTCCCGGCTGCTGGAGGGCACTGGCATGGGTCTGCGCCCCCACTATAAGTCCCACCGCTGTCCGGCCATCGCCCACCGGCAGATCGCCGCCGGGGCTAAGGGTATGACCTGCGCCAAGCTCGCCGAGGCGAAGGACCTGGCCTTGTCGGGAATCGAGGATATTCTGATTGCCAACCAGGTGACGGATCCGGCCAAGGTGGCTCGGCTGGCAAGCCTTGCCAAATGCTGTCGGCTGTCAGTGTGCGTAGACAATGGGGAAAACGTCCGGCAGCTCCAGGAAGCCGCCGGAGTGCAGAATGCGATGATCCATTGCCTGGTGGAATATGAGGTGGGAATGAACCGCTGCGGGGTGGATACACCTCAGGCGGTGCTGGCGCTGGCCCGGCAGATCATGTCCTGCCCCAACCTGCGCTTTGACGGGATCCAGGCCTACGCCGGCAACCTGGCTCATGAGGAGGACCAGGCAAAGCGCCGGGAGCAGTCGGACGTGGTGGAAAACCGGCTGCGGGAGCTGAAGGCCTATCTGGAGGGGCATGAGATCCCGGTCCGTGAGATCAGCGGCACCAGTACCGGCACGGTGGAGATGCGGCGGAAGGACAGCGTCTATACCGAAGTCCAGGCCGGCAGCTACCTCTTCATGGATATGGCCTACCGGGCGGTAGGCGCAGGCTTTTCCCACAGCCTCTTTGTGCTGGCGTCGGTGATCTCCCGGAGGCCGGGGGCGGTAATCACCGACGCGGGAGTAAAATCTGTCAGCGTGGACCAGCGGCCGCCGGCCTTTCAGGGTTACGAGGATGTACCGGTGGAGATGAGCGAGGAGCACAGTGCCATCTACGGGGATTTCCCTCTGGCGGTAGGGGACAAGCTGCGGATGATCCCCAGCCATTGCTGCACCACCGTCAACCTCCACAACTGGCTGTACCTGGTCCGAGGGGACAAGGTGGTGGATCGGGTTCCCGTTGTCAGCCGGGGCCGGAGTCTGTAACCGGCAAAGCGCATAGAATATTAAAAATCCTGGAGGGCCTTTTTGGCTCTCCAGGATTTTTGTACATCACGGTGATCAGAACACATATTGTACCAGCAGCATATAGAGGACAGTCCCCGTCCCGATGCTCAGTAGGGTGCTGTGCTTCCAGCGGTGGATGAGAACTACGGCGGCAATGGCGATTCCCTCCGCCAGGCCGTAGTCCGGGGGAGCTACGGCGTCCTTGAGGCAGTAGACCACCAGAAGGCCGATGGCGGCGTAGGGCAGCACCTTTCCCAGCCGCAGGATCAGGGCGGGGGGCGTTTTCCCCTCTGGAAAGATCAGAAAGGGGAGAAAACGGGTGGCCATGGTGCCCAGGACTACCAAAAGAATGGTAATAACCTGCTGAGCAGTAGTCATCAGGCCTCCTCCTTTCTGCCTTTACCCAAGGAAAAGCACATCACCATCAGCAGCATGGCGGGAAGGATGAAGCTCTGGCTTCCGAATATGACCAGGCACAGCCCGGCGCAGGCCACGCCGGTGAGGGCGGCCTTGTGGTCGCCGCCCTGTTCCCATTGATCCAAAAAGATGACCACAAACAGGGCGGTCATGACAAACTCGATGCCGGTGGTATCAAAATGGATCACATAGCCCAACAGGGCGCCCAGGGTGGCCCCTGTCACCCAGTAGATATGGTTGAGGAGGGTGACGAAAAACATAAACCAACTCTTGTCCACTCCGGGGGGAGGGGTGGTGCTGCAATTGATGGAAAAGGATTCGTCGCACATACCGTAGATGAGATAGAATTTTTTCCACCCGATGCCCCGGTAAGTCTCCAGCATGGAGATGCCGTAAAAGATATGCCGGGCGTTGACCATCAGAGTCAGCAGGAAGGCATATACCGGCTGGAAGGTGGACAGCAGTAGGTTAACGGTGACGAATTCCATGGAGCCAGCAAAAATAAACAGGCTCATCAGGAGAGGATAGTAGAAGGGGAAACCCTTGCTGCGCATCAGAAAGCCGTAGGACATCCCCAGGAACAAAAAGCCCACGCAGATGGGCAGGGTGTGGGGCAGAGCGGCCTGAAAGGCTTTACGCTTCATTGGCAGGTTCCTCGGTTCGAAAAGGATACCCCCGGCGGAACAGGGAAGCCGGGGAACAGCCGCGGCCGGGCTCGTCCTCCCTGGAGGAGGAACGGCCCGGCCGCAGGCGGCTGTATGGAATTATAATACGGAGGAACGGAAAAAGCAAGGCCGGGACAGTTAGCGCCGGTCCGGTAAGCAGCGGATCTCCCCCGCAGCCCGGGTGGCGTTCAGGTCAATGAGCCGCTGGTTGGAACTGCCCCGGAACCGCAGGGAGATGTCTTTGAGTTCCTCCACGAATCGTCCATCCACCAGCACGTCCAGCAGCGACAGCATTTCATCCGTGACTTCGCACCGGGGATGGGAGCCGTCGCTTTGCAGCTCCTCCAGAGTGAAGCCGCTGAAGGCCCAGATGGTCTTTTGAGGATAGGCCGCCCGCACCCGGCGGAGGAAGGGAGCCAGACAGCGCTGGTTTTCCGGTTCAAAGGGCTCGCCGCCCAGCACAGTCAGCCCGTTAATATAGGAAGGGGCAAGCATATCCAGCAGCTTCTGCTCCGTGTCCTCCGTGAAGGGCTGCCCGTAGTGGAAATCCCAGGTCTGGGGCTGGAAGCAGTTTTTGCACCGGTTGGTGCAGCCGGAGACAAAGAGGGATACCCGCACACCCTCGCCGTTAGCAATGTCGCAGTCCTTAATCTCTCCGTAGTACATAGAGCCTCCTTACAGATGGAGTACCCGGTCACGGATCTCCTGGGTACGCCCCTGGTTCCAGAACTGGGTGCCGATATAGCCGCAGGTCCGCCGGGCCACATTCATCTTGTCCTGGTCAGTGTTGCCGCATTTGGGGCATGTCCAGACCAGCTTGCCGTTTTCCTCCTGGATCTGGATCTCGCCGTCCCAGCCGCAGACCTGACAATAGTCGCTTTTGGTGTTGAGCTCGGCGTAGATGATGTTGTCGTAGATGAACTTCATCACCTGGAGGACCGCTTCCAGATTGTTCTGCATATCCGGCACCTCCACATAGCTGATGGCGCCGCCAGGGGAGAGGTGCTGGAACTGAGCCTCAAATTTCAGCTTGTCAAAGGCATTGATAGGCTCGGTGACGTGGACGTGGTAGCTGTTGGTGATATAGCCCTTGTCGGTGATACCCTCGATGACGCCAAAGCGGCGCTGGAGGCACTTGGCAAATTTATAGGTAGTGGACTCCAGAGGAGTGCCGTAGAGGGAGAAGTCGATGTCGCTTTCTGCTTTCCATTTCTTGCAGGCGTCGTTCATGTGCTGCATGACGGAGAGGGCAAAGGGTGTGGCTTCCGGATCGGTGTGGCTCTTGCTGGTCATGTATTTGACGCACTCGTAGAGACCGGCGTAGCCCAGGGAGATGGTGGAATAGCCGTGGTAGAGCAGCTCATCGATGGTCTCACCCTTCTTCAGTCGGGCGCAGGCGCCGTACTGCCATAGAATGGGGGCCACGTCGGAGAGGGTGCCCTTGAGCCGCTCGTGGCGGCACAGGAGGGCCCGGTGGCACAGCTCCAGCCGCTCGTCGAAGATCTGCCAGAATTTTTCCTTGTCCCCGCCGGAGGAGAGGGCCACATCGGGCAGGTTGATGGTGACCACGCCCTGGTTGAAGCGGCCGTAATATTTGTGCTTGCCGGGCTCATAGTTGCCGGCGTTGGCGATGTTGCCGATGCCGGCGTCGGTGAAACGGTCCGGCGTCAGGAAGGACCGGCAGCCCATGCAGGTGTACACATCGCCCTTGAGTTCCAGCATCTTCTTGGCGGAGATGTAGTCGGGAACCATCCGCCGGGCGGTGCACTTGGCGGCCAGCTTGGTGAGATACCAGTAGGGGGAATCCTCGTGGATATTGTCCTCCTCCAGTACATAGATGAGCTTGGGGAAGGCGGGGGTGATCCACACGCCGTCCTCATTTTTTACGCCCTGGTAGCGCTGCTCCAGGGTCTCCTCGATAATGAGGGCCAGGTCCTTGCGCTCCTGGTCGTTTTTGGCCTCGCCAAGGTACATGAATACGGTGACAAAGGGGGCTTGTCCGTTGGTGGTGAGAAGGGTCAGCACCTGGTATTGGATGGTCTGGACGCCCCGGCGCACCTCATCCCGCAGGCGGGATTCCACCAGCTGAGAAACCTTTTCCTCGCCGGGGTCCACGCCGATGGCCACCATCTCCTGCTCCACCACCTTGCGGATCTTCCGGCGGCTGACGTCCACGAAGGGGGCCAGATGGGCCAGGGAGATGGACTGGCCGCCGTACTGGTTGGAGGCCACCTGGGCAATGATCTGGGTGGCAATATTGCAGGCCGTGGAGAAGCTGTGGGGCCGCTCGATGAGAGTACCGGTGATGACGGTGCCATTTTGCAGCATGTCCTCCAGGTTCACCAGGTCGCAGTTGTGCATATGCTGGGCGTAATAATCGCTGTCGTGGAAGTGGATGATGCCCTCCCGATGGGCGTCAACGATATCCTGGGGCAGCAGCAGCCGCTCGCTGAGGTCCCGGGAAACCTCGCCGGCCATATAGTCCCGCTGGGTAGAGTTGACCACCGGGTTTTTGTTGGAATTTTCCTGCTTGGCCTCCTCGTTGCAGCACTCGATAAGGCTGAGGATCTTGTCGTCGGTGGTATTGCTGCGGCGGATGAGGGAGCGGGTGTAGCGGTAGGTCACATAGTTTTTGGCTACCTCATAGGCTCCGTGGGCCATAATCTGATATTCCACCAGATCCTGAATCTCCTCTACTGAGGGGGAGCGATTCATCTTCAGGCAGCTGAGCTCCACGAATTCAGCAATCCGCTGAATCTGAAGGGGCGTCATCCGGGCGCTCTCTTCCGCGCTTTCATTGGCTTTGGTAACGGCGGAAATGATTTTGCCAATATCGAAAACAACTTCTGTTCCATTGCGTTTTATGACTTTCATAATGATCCTCCTCTATCCTCTCCTGCGGTAACTCCGCACAATATCTATCGTCACAGGCAATTATATTGCACAAGATATAGAAACACAGTGGCATTTGCCACACTTGAAAAAATTCGTGCTGACGCACGAGTTATTATTTTGCCAGAAGCCGCCGCCGATGTCCATAGGGATTTTGTACGGAAACTGCCTCAAGATATTGTGGAAACTTTATAAGGTAACATACTGGCGGGAAAGGATATTCTGGGCGCAGCAGGCGGACAGCGGATGGCTGGGTGGAAGGAAGAGATAAGTACTCTTCCTGAATGCAAATGTCTTTTTACTGCGTACATAGAGGGAGGGGCGTTGGCAGGGCTGGGGGGAGAGGCGCTTTACTGCACCTGGGTATTCCTGTGGCAAAACGGCTGGCAAAAAAGCACAGGGCGAGAGACTGGTATTACCTGTCTCTCACCCTGTAATGCTGAGTGTTATGCCTGCTTTTCCTATTGATCCCTACCTTATATAAATAGGTATATTTAAATAGGTATACTGATGGAAAAAGAAACATGGAATCTGTGATGGACATACATAAGCGGGAAATGATCAGGGAGCTGCGTCCTTGCCAGGAGGACAACTTTCCGGTTCCCGCTTGTTGGGCGGCATTCCCTTCAGCAGCGGATTCGTGCGCTTGGTATAGCTGCTGAGAAACCAGAATCTGGGGTTGACCAACATCTCACGGGCAAACAGGAAGAAGAACACGAAGGACTCTTTATAGAATGGGCGGTAGAGTGTGACAGAGCCGTCGCCCATGTCCGCCAGTTCCTCAGTGACCCACCCAATATCTTTAAAGACAGATAGAACCTGGGCAACCTTTTCCTCAGGAATGCCGGTTTCCTGGGAAGCCATTTTCTTGGAAAAGAGAAATTGGGGGCGGGTACAGGTGAAGAGCAGGATTTTCAGGGCATCTTTGTCGCTGAGCAGGCGGAAAAGGGAAGCGTATTCTTCCACACTGGTCATGACGGAATTGAAGCCTTCCTCCGGCTCTGGCATGAAGGCAATATAGCGGGCGTTCAGGGAGGCCAGGGCATAAGCAATCCCCGCGTTGCTGCTGATCCGGCAGCGGGTGCCGTTAATTTCGCTTTCCGGACCGGAGCCAAATTCTCTATCCTGTGTGCAGGGGATACCGGATAGTCCCTTGAAGATAGCCCAGAAGTAGTTACAGGCCAGATCAAATTTGCAGTTGTCCGCGGTCTTCATCAAAGAGGAGTAGAGGATATCTTCCAGTTTGTTGGAGTTTTCAATAGTTCGGCCAAACAGCTCATCCATAGTTACGCCAAACAATTCTGCCACAGAAAGGAGCACTTCAATATCCGGTGTTCCGCCTCGTTCCCACTTAGAAACTGCCTGCATAGATACGCCTACCAGTTTACCCAATTCAGCCTGGGTGAGATTCCGGCTCATACGCAGTTCCCTAATTTTATTTCCGATCAAATTGTGTTGCATATAAAAGGCCTCCTTTATACTGCGGAATTATACCTGCCGGATAGGTAGGGTACAAGTGAAAGGAATATATCATGGGAAATTGCGGGCGAAAAATGTAATAATTTATCTTATTATAATATGGTTGGCAGCAGGAGAATCTAAACTATAAGTTGAATTCACAAAAAACCCGTTACTCTTAATACTACTTTAGGTTTTGCTTGATCGTATTGAGGTTGAATGCTGCATGTATTAAAATACTAGCATAGACAGGCGAATACAAAAAACGCTGTCAAAGTGCATAAATGGGCTTCGAGTCGACAGCGAAAATCCGTTATTGTGCGCATAAAAATGGCGAAATGTTAAAAAAGAATGAATTATTTTGCCGAACACAACGAATACAATGCATAAACATTAATTAAGGAGTGAGAGGGTCGATGAAAAGATTTATTGTTAGGCGGATCATCAGTGGCATATTGACCGTATTGGTTGTATTTACACTGAACTTCGCGCTGGTAAAAAGTGCTCCAGGTGATCCGATCACAAGCCTTATGGGAAAAGAGACCGATGACCCGGTTCTTCGTGAGGCATTGATGGAGAAGTGGGGACTGGATCAGCCCGTTCCTGTGCAGTACTTCAACTACCTGAAAAATGCCCTGACAGGCGACCTGGGAACGTCGATCATTTATAACCGTCCGGTCAATGATATGATCGGAGAGCGGATGATGGCAACGATTCTTTTGGGACTGACCTCCTTGATTATTGCGTTTGTGTTGGGAACGCTGCTGGGCATATTCTGTGCCAGGCGTGATGGTTCGATTCTTGATAATACGCTGTCGACGATTTCTTACGCAACGGATGCCATGCCGTCGTTCTGGCTGGGATTGATGCTGATTATCCTGTTTGCCACAAAGCTGGATATCTTCCCGTCCCAGGGCATGTACAACGTGCGTGCAGGGTACACGGGATTGCAGTATGTCCTGGATGTGCTGTATCATCTGGCGCTGCCCTGTATTACTCTGGTGTTGATCACCATGTCTGGTTACTTCCGAATTACCAAGTCCTCTATCCTCCAGGTTACCAACGAGGACTTCATTACCACCATGCGTGCTACCGGCATGAGCGAGCGGAAGATTTTCAACAAGTACATTTTCCGCAACGCGATCCTGCCCACTGTCACCATGCTTGGTATTTCCATTGCTTTCCTGGTCACTGGCGTTTCTCTGATTGAGATCGTGTTCTCCTGGCCGGGCATCGGCAGTATGACTCTGACTGCAATCAACCAGCGCGACTATCCCACGCTGATGGGCGTCTACTTGGTGATGAATGTCTCTGTTGTGGTTGTTATGATTATTACGGATGTGCTGTATGCAATCCTTGATCCGCGTATCCGGTATGACTAAGAGGGTGGTGAGCTGCAAATGAAACGAATTGGAACAAGATGTTTGGGCGCGCTGCGGCAGGACGCCCAGCTGCGCTTTGGTGTGATTGGACTTGCCATTCTGTTGCTGCTGTGTCTGCTGGCTCCTGTGCTGGCCACGGTGGATCCCTATTATTACGGGCCTGACAGCTTGGCGGCTCCGGGAGTAAGCGGCCACCTGCTGGGCACAAACCATCTGGGCCAGGACGTTTTCAGTATGCTGGTTTACGGCGTACGGACGTCTTTGATGGTGGCCATCGTGTCCTCCATGCTCTCCGGTATCATTGGTGTGGTAATCGGTGGTATCGGCGGATACTTCGGCGGCAAGGTGGATGTTGTGATCTCTGAGATCATCAATATCTTCCTGATGATCCCGGTGTTCTTCCTGATCATGCTGATTGTCTCTCTGTTTGGCAGCGATATTAAAAACGTCATGATCGTTATTGGTATCACGAACTGGTCCAAAAACGCAAAGCTGATGCGGGCTCAGGCGTTGTCCCTGCGGGAACGCACCTTTGTCAAGAGCGCCATCGCTTTGGGCGAGACCAAGATGCAGGTGCTGTTCAAGTATATCCTTCCCAACGGCATTTTCCCGGTGGTTGCCAACACCACCCGCGGCATGGCCGGTGCTATCCTGACGGAGGCCTCCCTCTCCTTCCTGGGTCTGGGCGATCCTAACGTCATTTCCTGGGGCCAGATGATTTACCAGGGTAAGCAGTATATTACCACAGCATGGTGGATCTCCGCGTTTTCCGGTATCGCCGTCATTATCACCGTAATTATCTTCTATATGCTGGGTGACGGCCTGAACCATGTGCTGAACCCCAAGTATAACCAGGGGGGGAATAAATAATGGAGCACCTCTTAACTGTAAAAGATCTCAACGTTACATACGTTAACAAGAACCGCCGGGTAATGGCTGTGCGCAATGTGAACATGGCGGTAGACAAGGGAGATTCTCTGGGGATCGTTGGTGAGTCCGGCAGCGGCAAGAGTACGCTGGCTATGGCCCTGCTCCGTCTGCATCCCAAGGGAACAGAGATTACAGGGCAGGCCCTCTTTGAAGGCAAGGATCTGCTTGCTATCACCAAAGAGGAAATGAACGAGCTGCGGTGGGTAAAGATCGCCGTGGTGTTCCAGAAGGCCATGAACGCCTTGAGCCCTGTCCATCGGATTTCTGAGCAGATCGAGGACATTTACCGTGTCCACTGCCCCAAGGCCAGCGCGGAGGAAATCAAGACCCGGACACTGGAACTTCTCAAATTGGTAAATCTGCCGGAGCGGGTTTACAACCTCTATCCCCATGAGATGAGCGGCGGTATGCTGCAGCGTGTGGCTATTGCCATCAGCCTGCTGCACCATCCCCAGCTGCTGATTTTTGATGAGGCAACCACTGCGCTGGACGTGGTTACCCAGGGCCAGATCCTCAAAGAGATTCTGGAAATGGAAAAGACCCTGGCCACGACCCGGATTATGATTACCCACGATATGTCCGTGGTGGCTACCACCTGCAACAAGGTGGCGGTTATGTACGCCGGCGAACTGATGGAGTTTGGCATGGTGAAGGACGTTCTGACCCATCCCCATCATCCCTATACCCAGGGCCTTCAGGGTTCCTTCCCCTCTTTGAAGGGAGACAACAAGAAACTGGTGTCCATTCCGGGCTTCCTTCCCGACCTGTCCAAGGAATGCAAGGGCTGTGTGTTTGCCCCCCGCTGCTCTCACGCAACAGAGCGCTGCCACAAGGAGAAGCCTCCGATGGTTAAAACGGGTGAAGCGGGCGGAGCGGCCTGCTGGTTATGCATAGGTGGTGAAGAGAATGGCAAATAACGCTTACATTGAAATCAAAGACATTCAAAAGTTCTATCCTCATAAGGATGGAAAGCTGTTTCACAAGGCTGGCGAGCGCAAGTATGTAAAAGCAGTGGACGGTGTATCGCTGTCCATGCAGCGGGGAGAGATCCTTGGCGTGATCGGCGAATCCGGCTGCGGGAAATCCACTTTGGGCCGTATTCTGGTTCGCCTGGAGGATCCTACCAGCGGTGATGTATTCATCGACGGTGTGTCCACCAAGGAGATTCTCCAGAAGGATACCAAAACCTTCCGGCGGCAGGTGCAGATCATTTTCCAGAATCCCTTTGATACCTTTACACCCCGGGATACGATCCAGAAGATCCTGCTCCGGCCTTTGAAGCACCACAATATCGGTAAAGATACGGAGGAGCGGCTGAAAATTTGTAAGGAGGCCCTGGAGGCCGGTGGCCTGCGTCCGGCGGAAGACATCCTTTCCCGGTATCCTCACGAACTTTCCGGCGGCCAGCTCCAGCGTATCTCCATCATTCGCTCCATGTTCCTCAATCCCGGCTTCATTATTGCCGACGAGCCGGTGTCCATGCTGGACGTGTCTGTCCGGGCAGAGATCATCAATATGCTGATCGATCTGGCCCGCAACAAGAATGCGGCGGTGGTATTCATCAGCCACGATATCGCTCTTACCCGGTATATTTCCGACAACATTGCGGTCATGTACCTGGGCCGGATCGTGGAGTATGGTTCTGCTGATGAGGTCATCAAGAATCCTCAGCATCCCTACACCCGTGCGCTGATTTCCAATTGTGCTTCAGTCGACCCCTTTGAGGAGCACGAGGAGATCTCTATCGAGGGCGAGCCTCCCACGCCTATCAATCCCGGACCTGGCTGCTATTTTGCGCCCCGGTGTTACATGGCCACAGAGGAGTGCTTCAAGTGCTATCCCAACCGGGTAAGCTGCGGCGGCTCCCACTATGCCGTGTGTGATAAAATTAAGGTAAACGGCGCGGAAAACAGTTAATATAGTTGCAAAACTATAAATAAATAAGGAAGGAAAAGAAGAAAATGAAAGCAAAACGGTTCATCGCAATGCTCCTCTCTCTTGTCATGTGTTTTGCTCTGATGGCTGGCTGCGGCGGCAACAACACCAGTGGCAACAACACCGGTGGCAACAACACCAGTGGCAACAACACCAGTGGCAACAACTCTGGCACATCCGATGACAGCTCTTCCACTGGCCCGGATTCCCTGGTTGTCCGCATCAATGGCGACCCCAAAAGCTTTAACCCCACCCTGATTTCCGATGATAACCTGTACAAGGCTGCCCAGAACATGTATCATCGCCTGACCTGCCTGGATGCTTCTAAGCAGGTGATTCCTGACGCGGCTGAGTCCTGGGATGTTTCCGATGACGCTCTTACCATTACTTTCCATCTGAAGGATGGCATTAAGTGGTGGGACGGCGAGGCTCTGGACGCCGAGGATGTCAAGTACACCTTCGACTATGTCAAGGAGCATCCTGAGACCTACTTCAGCAGCAGCATGGACATCGTGGACAGCATCGAGATCGTGGATCCCCTGACCGTCGTGTTCCACATGAATACCGCTGATGTGTCCTTCGTGGCCCGCCTGGGCTGGTACGGCACCTTCATCCTGCCTGAGCATGTGTTCAACAACGGCCAGTCCTGGGCGGACAACCCCGCTTCCACCACCCCCATGGGTTCCGGCCCCTACAAGTTTGAGAGCTACACCCAGGGCTCCAACATCACCCTGGTGGCCAACGAGGACTATGTGGACGGCGCCCCCAAGATCAAGAAGCTGATCTTCTCCATCATCCCCGATGACGCCACCGCCATGCAGGCCCTGCTCAACGGCGAGGTGGACTGGATCGAGACGGTCCCCACCGCCTATGTGGACCAGCTGCTCAACGACGACAACTTCCGCATGGTGCTGGATGAGTACCCCTCCCCCTACCGCATCATCTTCAACGTGAACGCGGATATCGTCAGCGATCCTGCCGTCCGCCAGGCCATTGCCCTGTGCATCAACCGCGAGGAGATCTCCGAGAAGGTCTACGGCGGCATCATGCCTCCTGAGTACAGCGCTTATCCCTCTGTTGTTTCCTGGTGCGCCAACACCACCGATACCTATCCCAAGCAGGATATTGAGGCAGCCAAGCAGGTCCTGGAGGACGCTGGCTACACTCAGGATGAGAACGGCTACTATGTCACCGGCATTACCTGGGATGTGTTCGAGGGTATGCAGGACATGGCTAACCTGATCATCGCCAGCTGCAAGGAAGCTGGTATCGGCATCGAGATGATCCTCTCCGAGTACAACGCCTGGTCTGACAAGGTCGGTCAGCAGCGTAACTTCATGATGGAGTCTCAGGGCGGCTTCATGGGCCCCGACCCCGCCGCACTGGCTACCCGCTTTGGCAGCGGTTCCAACAGCAACTACGCCGGCTGGAGCAACGAAGAGTTTGACCGCCTGTGCGCGGAAGCTGCCGCTACCGGTGATACCGAGAAGCGCGCTGAACTCTACCGTGAGGCTCAGAAGCTCATCGTTGAGGAGCTGCCCGGCATCAATGTGGTGGGCTATGCTTCCTACACGGTCATGACCGGCAACCTGAAGGATATGCCTTGCGACGGTGTTGGTCAGTGGAGCTGGTCTGATTGCAGCCACGCTTATTACGAATAAGAAAGCTTCCTGCGCGTAAGCCGATAAAGCGGCTGTAGCACGGCACGGACCTAGCTATAATTTTAGAGCACGCGCAAGTGTGCTCTAAAATTATGCCAAATATTAACAATATGGAGAACATGAGGTGAACATATGTCCATGAATCAAGTATTTACAGAACTTTTGCAGAACATCCCTGATTATAAGGCGTTCCTTACGGTGGATGAGCTGGATGCCAGCTCCAGACGGCTGGCGGAGCAGTATCCTGATGTGGTCAGCCTGTTTGAAATGGGACGGACAAAGGATGATCATCCGCTGCTTTGCCTGAAGATCGGTAATGGCTCCAAGAATGCGCTGATGTTTGGATGCCCCCATCCCAATGAGCCCATTGGAACCATGATGCTGGAGTACTTTTCCGAGAATCTGGCCAAGAATAAGGCCCTGCGGGATGAGCTGGATTATACCTGGTATATCGTAAAGGCTTGGGATGCCGATGGACTGCGCCTCAATGAGAAATGGTTGAAGGGTCCGTATACGATTTATAATTACTCCCGCAATTTCTTCCGCCCCGCCGGTTTCCGGCAGGTGGACTGGACCTTCCCGGTGGACTACAAAGAGCTCCATTTCCATGACTCCATTCCTGAGACCAAGGCCATGATGGCCCTGATTGATCAGGTGAAGCCCGCTTTTATCTATTCTCTCCACAACGCCGGCTTCGGCGGCGTCTATTGGTATATTTCCACTCCGCTGCCTGAGCTGTACGACGAGATGTATGAGGCGGCCCACAAGGTGGATGTGCCGCTGAATCTGGGCGAGCCGGAAGCTCCCTACTGTGTGCCCTATGCCCCCGCCGTATACCAGAGCCTGGGCATTGAGCAGGAATACGACTACATGGAAAAGTACGCTCCTGCCGGCACGGATGTCGCCGCAGCTTTCAAGGTAGGTAATTGCAGCGAGAGCTATGCCCGGACCCGCTACGGTACCTTTACCTTGCTGACTGAGCTGCCCTATTTCTTTGACAAGCGGATCATGGATCTCTCTGAAGGTACCATGAGCCGGAAAGAAGCTGTGCTGAAGAAGCTGGAGGCCAGCGAGGAGAGCGACAAGTACCTGATTGACACCATGGCAATCTCTAAGGAGTATTTTGCTCCGCTGAATCCCTTCAAGCTGGCTTTGGAGGCATTTACCGCCGCCCGGGACAATGATGCGACCCGGAACATGGTCAACACCAATCCTGATTTTGCCAAGACAGCAACGGTGGCTGAGGAGTTTGACAATCTGCTGATGTCCCGCTTCTATAAGTCTCTGTCCTATGGTATGCTGATCCGAGCCAATGAGTATGAGCTGGAGGCCATGGAGCGCAGCGGCGAGGTGAACGCAGAGAAGGAGGCAGCCCTGAAGAAGGCTCGGGATATTGCCATTGCGCATCACAAGGAGCTGACGGATCAGTTGGAGGAAGAGATCCACTACGAGGTAGTTCCCATCCGCAAGCTGGTTTCCATCCAGCTGGAATGCGGTCTGCTGGTGAGCAAATATGTTCACGAGCATAATATCAAAGGATGTTGAGAAGGAGTCGATAGTATGGATAAATTGGAATGCCTGCTGCGTACCGGAACCACCCGCAGCCCGGTATGGCTGAACGATGACACCATTGCCTTTATTCGTGTGGGCGATGGCGGTCCCAGAGTGTGGGAGATGGATCTCGCCACTGGTGAATCCCGGCAGCGCACCTTTGGCGACGATCGGATTTGGTCCATCAAGGGTCACCCCCAGACCGGCAGCATTATTTTCTGCATGGATAAGGGCGGCAATGAGCATGAACAGGTTTACCTGCTGGAAAAAGGCAGCAGTGAGCCCCGGGATCTTACCGGTCAGCCGGAGTCCCGTCATTTCCTGGGTGGTCTGGCTCCGGATGGGAAAACCCTGTCTTACGCCTGCAACAGCCGCACGCCGGAAACCTTTGATATCTGGACCTGCGATGTGACGACCGGGGAGAAGAAGATGGTGCTGCAAAACAGCGACCACTACAATTGGCCTGCCGGTGACGCCCTCTCTCCCAACGGCCAGTACCTGCTGTACAACAAGCTCCTGGGTACCTCGGACAACGCTCTCTGGATGGTGGATCTGACCTGCGGCAAGGCAGTCCGGATCCCTGCCGACGACAAGATTTCTGCTGAGGTGCATCCTACCTGGCGTCATGATTCCGCCGGTTTCTTCCTGATTACGGATCGGGACAGTGAGTATCCCTATGTGGCATACTATGACATTGCCTCTGCCACCATGGAGAAACGTTACGCCTATTCCTGGGAGGTTGAGCTGGTAGCGTTGTCCTCCGATGACCGCTATCTGGCGGTGACAGTCAATGAGGATGGCTACTTCAAGCTCCACATCTACGATCTGGCCAACGGGGACGAGGTCAATATTCCCCAGCCGCCCAAGGGTGTGGTCAGCGGTTACGGCACCCTCTCCTGGTCTCCCACAGGCCACAAGCTCCTCTTTACTCTCTCCAGCGGTAAGCGCCCGGAGAGTGTCTGGCTGCTGGATGTGGATGCGGACCTGCTGCGGGCAGTTACTACGGCGGATATGCACGGCCTGTCCCAAGACATGCTCTGCGAGCCCCATCTGATGCGCTTTACCTCCTTTGATGGCCTGGAGGTTCCCTTCTGGCTGTATGTTCCCCATGGTGCGGAGATGAAGAATCTGCCTGTGGTGGTAGAGATCCATGGCGGACCTGAGGGACAGGAACTGGCTACCTTCAACCCCTTCATTCAGTATCTGGTCAGCGAAGGAATTGCAGTGGCGGCCCCCAATGTACGTGGCAGCACCGGTTACGGCAAGACCTACACCCACCTGGATGATGTGGAGAAGCGGCTGGACAGCGTAAAGGATATTGGCAGCCTGGTGGCGTACCTGGTGGACAGCGGCATTGCGGATAAGGACCGTATGGCGGTTACCGGCATGAGTTACGGCGGCTTTATGACCCTCTCCTGCGCTACCCGCCTGCCGGATCTCTGGTGCTGCGCCATTGATACCGTGGGTATGTACAACCTGGAGACCTTCCTGGAGAACACAGCGGAGTACCGCCGTGCGCACCGGGAGACCGAGTATGGCTCTCTGGCCCATCATCGCCAGATCCTGCGCGAGGTATCTCCCATTGCGAAGGTACATGACATCCAGGCACCCCTGATGGTCATCCAGGGCCGTAACGATCCCCGTGTTCCTGCTGAGGAGGCCGAGCAGGTGGTCGGCACTTTGCGGGAGAGCGGAAAGACTGTGGAGTACCTGTGCTATGAAGATGAAGGCCACGGCATTACCAAGCTGAAGAATCAGCTGGATTGCTATCCCAAGATGGCTGCCTTCCTGAAAAAGTACATGAAGATCAACTAAAATGAAAACGCCGGACTGTGCGGCTGCACAGTCCGGCGTTTTTTAAATTAGCGGGGAAAAGAGGAAACGGCTTGGATCTCAGTACACATAGTCTGAAAGAAAAACTTATGCTGTTATGGCAAAATAGTCCAGATTAATCGGCGGGAGAAAGAAGCTTGCGAAGATCATTCAATAGGATCGAGCTGGCGGCTCAGAAGGAAGAAAGCCTGCTGGAATTAAAGAGTAATTGTGCAATATGAACGGACGGTGGAGAACGCTGATAGGAAAAGCAGACTTAATAAACAAAAAAGAAGAAAAAATTTGTTCAAGCATACAAAGTGTTTGAAATTAAGAAAAATGGATTGCATTTTGACGAAAAAAGTATTACAATGCATTTATCAATCATCAATGATGGTTCAAAAGAGAGATGGAAGGAGAAAAAGCAAATGGATTATCTGAAAATAGCGAACAGCGGATGGATGTGGTTTGCTGTCGCCATCCCCATGGCAGTGTTGGCCTGGCAGGTTGTGTTGCTGCTGCGCCGTTCCCTGAAGGATGGCAAACGTATGGGGGTTAAGAATGACCAGATTAAAAGCGCGGTGATTGCCTCTGCCACAGCCTCGGTGGGACCTTCCGTGTCGATCCTGGCCGGCATGGTATCCCTGATGGTCATGATGGGTGCGCCCATCGCGTGGCTGCGTCTTTCCTATATCGGTGCGGTTATGTATGAGATGACCTCCGCCGACGTGGGTGCCCAGGCGGTGGGCGTGGCCTTTGAGCAGTCCTCCATGACGGCGGAAGCCTTTGCCAACGGTGTGTGGGCCATGGTGCTGGGCAGCATCGGCTGGATCATCGTCTCGGGCCTGTTTACCCACAAGATCGACGGCCTGCGGACCAAGCTGGCCGGTGGCAACAGCAAAGCACTTCCCATCATTACCGCTGCTGCTACCCTGGGCTGCTATTGCAGCTTGACCTTCAACAAGATGTATCCCGTTTCCCTGGAGAATAAGAACATTGCCGCAGTTATCGGCGGTGCTTTGGCCATCTGGCTGCTGACGGCTTTGAACAAGAAGCGGAAGGCAAAGTGGGTAAACAACTGGAGTGCTACCATCGCCATGATCGTAGGCGTTGCGTTCGCCTGCATTTTCTGATAAGGGGGTATATGGATTATGAACGAAAATGAGACCATGCAGACTACCCAGCAGATCTATGACAATGAATACATCCCTTATAGCATCAAGTGGGGACGCCTGACCAGCCTCCTGGGCGTGGTGGCCAGCTTTGTGCCGCTGGCGGTGCTGGCTATCGTCTTTGACATCATGCCCGCCCTGGATGCCATCGTAGCTGCTGCCACCATCCGTATCAGTGCCTGCGTGGTGTACTACTTTGTGGAGCCCATTTCCTTCCAGCCGGTGCTGGGCATTCCCGGTACCTATATGGCGTTCCTTTCCGGCAATATTTCCAACCTGCGCGTACCCTGCTCCTCCGTGGCCCAGAAGGCGGCCGGCGTGGAGGAAGGCACTCCTGAGGGCGCTGTCCTTTCCACCATCGGTGTGGCCGTGTCCATCGTGGTCAACCTGCTGATCCTCACCGCCGGCGTGCTGCTGGGCGCTCAGATCATCGCCATGATCCCCGAGTCCCTGGTCAACGCCCTGGTGTACCTGGTGCCCGCCCTGTACGGCGCCATGCTGATGCAGATGGTGCTCTATGCGCCCAAGATTGCCGCCATTGCGGTGCCTCTGGGTATTATTACGCTGGTTATCAGCAAGACGGGCCTGTTCGACAGCTCTGTGGCAATCCTGATCAGCGTGTTTGGTTCCATCATTATCGGTCGTATGTTGATGAAGACGGGGTGGCTTGATGATCAAAAGTAACGAATCCAAATATTTCGCAGCGGTTGACAGCAGAGAGGCTGCTCTGACCGAACTTTCCCAGAAGGTCTGGGAGTATGCCGAGCCCGGCCTCCAGGAGAAGCAGTCTGCCAAGGCGATTGCCGACTATCTGGAGTCCGAGGGCTTCCGGGTACAGCGGGGGGTGGGGACCATTCCCACCGCTATCTGTGCGGAATATGGCTCCGGCCATCCCGTGATTGCCTATCTGGGCGAGTATGATGCCCTGGCCCGGTTGGACCAGAAGGTGGTCACCCACAAGGAGGCGGCCCATCCCGAGGAGCCTGATCGCTCTGGTCACGGCTGCGGCCACAATAACCTGGGTGTGGGCGCAGTAGGCGCCGCCATCATGCTCAAGGAGGCCATTGCCGCCGGCGAGGTGAAGGGCACTGTCCGTTTTTACGGCTGCCCGGCGGAGGAGACCCTGGTGGGCAAGGTGTTTATGGTCCGGGATGGTGCCTTTAAGGATGTGGACTGTGCCATGACATGGCATTCCCACGCCTATAACGGTGCCTGGGGTGCCTGCTACACCTGCATGAACTCTGTAAAGTTCCACTTCCACGGTATCGCGGCCCACGCGGCAGGCCATCCTTTTGACGGCCGCAGCGCCCTGGACGCGGTGGAGCTGATGAATGTGTCCGCCAACTATATGCGCGAGCACGTCAAGCCGGACGTTCGCATCCACTACGCCACCATCTGCTCCTGCGCCCCCAATGTGGTGCCCGACGAGTGCTCCGTGTGGTACTACATCCGGGCTCCCAAGCGCAAGGATGTGGACGAGGTGTACAGCTGGCTGTGCGACTGCGCCAAGGGTGCGGCCCTCATGACCCAGACCACCTTTGATATTGAGTTCCTCACCGGCTGCAGCGAGGTTATGCCCAATGACGTGCTGGAGAAGGTAATGCTGGAGGCCTACAAGGACACCGGCGCGCCCAAGTTTACCCCGGAGGACTACGCCTTTGCCAAGGAGATCGCCGAAACCTATCCGGAAGTGCTTGCCCGGGATCGTCGGGTCATGAAGGAGGAGTACGGCGTCAACGGCGATGATAAGTTCCTCTGCGACGTGGTCTTTGACAAGGTCATCGAGGATCGGCTGGTAGCCCCGGGCTCCACCGATGTGGGTGATGTGAGCCATGTGGTGCCTACCTACCAGATCTATGTGGCGGGCCAGGGCATCGGCTGTCCTGGTCACTCCTGGCAGATGACTGCGTACAGCGGCAGCCATGTGGGCTTTGCCAGTATGCTCTGTGCGGCGAAAGTTATGGGCCTTTCCGGCCTGCGGCTGCTGGAGAACCCGGAGCTGGTAAAGGAGGCCTGGGATAATTTCCATAAGAATCAGACGGAGCCCTATGTCAGTCCCCTGCCGGCAGATCTGCTGCCCAATCTGGAGCAGACAAACTGAGATCCGAGAGGACCTGGCGCTTTTTGGGAAGAGTGTCAGGATAATGACATGATTGGGTGGCACACCGCTTGATAATGCTGCTTGTCCCTTACAGCGGGAGCAACCCACCCGTCAGAAATGATAGGTGGGTTGCTCTGCGTGTATGGGGAGGATAAGGTGAAAGGAAGAGAATTGGTAGCATATGAGTAATGTACTATGGCTTTCCAGGGAGGACGTCAGAGCCACCGGCGTGTGTGATCTGGCGGAAACCATAAAAATTGTGGAAAAGGCCTTCCGGCTGTTTGATGACAAACAGGCTTTGATTGTCCAGGAGGCAGCGCTGCGCCTTGGCGGCGACGGGCTGGATCAGGCCTGCTATACCCTGCCGGCCTATGTGGGTGGGGCTTTCAATGTCTGCGGCCTCAAGTGGAGTGCTCATGGCCCGGCGGTGGATCCGGCGGACATGGATCAAAGCCGGATCCAGGCCACGGTAGTGATCAACCAGGCGGATCAGGGGATCCCTCTGGCGGTGATGAACGGTACGGAAATCGGCGCTGCCCGGACGGGAGCGGTGTCGGCGGCGGCGCTGAAACGGTTGGCTCCGGCAGACTGTCGGAAGGTAGCTCTCTGCGGCGCAGGCGGTCAGGCCCGGCGTCAGCTGGAGGCAGTGCTGCTGGCCCTGCCTCAGGTAGAGGAAGTGGCCATTTGGAGTCGGGGCAATGAGCGCAACCGCCGCCTGGCGGGGGCCTATCAGGGGACGACAGCGGTACGGCTGCCCCCCTGTGCTGAGGTGGATGAGGCGGTAGCGGGCGCGGACGTAATCATCGGCGCCACGTCGGCGCCGGAGCCCTACCTTACGCCGGAACGGCTGAAGGATGCCTCCCTGTACTGCCACATCGGATTCAATGAGATCAGCGGCGACGGGGTGGACCAGTTCCGTCATATCGTGGTGGATACCTGGGAGGAGGCCAAGGAGGTCAGCGGCCAGTCCCTGTTCCGGCTGTACCGGGAGGGGCGTGTGGCAGAGTCCCGGATTAGTGCCACCCTGGGGGCCATTATTGCGGGCCGGGTGGCAGCGCCTCAGGCCAGCCGGGAGAACAAAGTGATGTTTGACGCCTTTGGTCTGCCCATCTTTGATTTGAGCGTGGCGAAGGAGGCCTATGACCGGGCTCAGAAGCTGGGCCTGGGGACACAGGTAGCATGGTAAGCCAGATTTGAAGAAGGAAAAGGAATATGAAGATTAATTTTGATCAGGCAATTGAGAGAAAGCACACCAATTGCTCCAAGTACGATGGAATGACAGCATCCTTCGGCAGAAACGATCTCCTGCCGCTGTGGATTGCGGATATGGATTTCCCGGTGCCGGAGGAGGTTTCCGCCGCCATTGCCAAGCGGGCGGAACATCCGGTATACGGATATAACATTTTCCCGGAGGGATATTTTGAAGCCTTTGCAGCCTGGGAAAAGAAGCACCACGACTGGGACGTAAAAAAAGAGTGGGTCTGCCATACGCCCGGTGTGTTGACGGCTCTTTCCAATGCTATTTTGACCTTTACGGAAAAGGGGGATAACATCCTTATCCAGCCCCCGGTGTATTTCCCCTTCAGCAGTACCATTGAAGCGCTGGGACGGAAGGTCATCAATAACCAGCTGATTTACCGGGACGGGTATTTCACCATGGATTTTGACGACCTGGAGGAGAAGGCAAAGCAGGCGAAGATGTTTGTGTTCTGCAGCCCCCATAATCCCTCTGGTCGTGTGTGGAAAAAGGAAGAGCTGGAACGGGTGGAGGCAATCTGCCGGAAAAACGACCTCCTGGTATTCTCCGACGAGATCCACAGCGACATTGTGTATCAGCCCCACAAGCATATTGTCTTTGCCCAGTTGTCCGACTGGAGCCGTGACCATTGCATTGTTGCCATGGCGCCCAGCAAGACCTTTAATATTGCCGGCCTGGAAATGTCCCACATATCCATTCCCAATGAGGCCCTGCGTACCCCCTACCAGTATCTGCTGCGTTACGGTCTCCATGTAGCCAATGCCAACTCCTGCGGTATCCCCGCGGCTCAGGCAGCTTATGAGCATGGCGAGGAATGGTATCAGGAGCTGCTGGCTTATCTTCAGGCCAATATCGATTACCTGGATGCTGCCCTGAAGGAGCAGGTACCTCAGGTCAAGCTGGTTCGTCCCGAGTCCACCTATATTCCGCTGCTGGATATGAGCGCACTGGGCATGACCAATGATGAGATGAAGGCCTTTGTAATCAACGAGGTAGGGGCGGCCCTTAATGCGGGCAGTACCTTTGGCCCTGGCGGAGAAAAGTTCATGCGGATCAATGTGGCTACGCAGCGGGTTCATCTGGAGACCTTTGTGGCGCGGCTCAAGGAGGCCGTCGGCCGGCTGCAATGAAAAACGAGCAAGGAATACACGCCTTTATCCCCATTATTCTGGTAATGCTTATCTGGGGATCCATGGGCATTCCTTCCACCTACGCTGTGGAGGAATTTTCTCCCATGACCGTGCTGTGCCTGCGCAGCGGCGTCGGTGCGGCGGTACTACTTCCCTTTGTGTGGCGGCGCCATGGAACGGTGCGCCCCGGGAAGGGAGAAGGGCTGCTGCTGACAGCGCTGTCGGTAATCGGTGTGGTGCTGTGCAATTACCTGTACTTTTTTGCTGTGCAGCATACTGCTCTTACCAATGTGGCCATTCTCTATGCCCTGGGGCCTGTGATTACCACGGTGCTGGCCGTGGCCTTTCTGAAGGAAACAGCACGGCAGAGCCGGGTGCTGGGGATTCTCCTGGCATTTTTCGGTGTGGCGGCCCTTATTACCAACGGCCATGTGGGCCAGCTTCTATCCATTGGCTTTAACGTGGGGGATGTGGCGGAATTTGCTTCCTCCGGCTGCCTGGCGGTATATACGATTCTCAGCAGAAAGCTGAGGCGGACCCCGCCGGACTGTGCTGTATTCTGGCTGATGGCAATTGGGTTTGTGGTGACGCTGCCGATTGTACTTGTACAGGAAGGCGGCCTTAGTCTGCGGGGCAGCTGGCGGGGCATTGCCAGTGTGGTTTATCTGGGGGTTTTGTGCTCAGGAGCCGGATATTTGCTGCAGCAGAAATCCATACAGACCATCGGTGCTTCCACTTCGGCTGCATTTCTGAATGGAATAAGCCCCATTACCATTTTGAGCGCAGCAGTTATTTTGGGGGAGCAGGTTACGTTGGCCCAGGTGGCGTGTATAGGGGTGGTGTTTTTTGGCCTGTTTCTCAACGCCAGAAATATGACTTTGGTCCACCTGCCACCCAAATGACAGACGGGACGGCTGAATATCTCTCAGCCGTCCTTCTTTTTACTGCCTGCTCCGGGGAACAGCGGAAAAAATATAGACTTATGACTTTCCATCAGGTATAATCATTAAAAAACCATATCCGATTGGGAGGGGCAGATGAACGATTTGCATTCTCAGAAAATTGAGTATATGCTGCTTCGGATCATTGCCAGAGAGACGAAACCCATTGGCGCAGGCTTTTTGGCGGATATTCTGCAGGGAGAGCAGGATACGGCCGTAAGTGAGGCGACCATCGGCAGATATCTGCGGAAATTTGAGAAGCAGGGTTATTTAAGAAGTGAAAAATACGAGGGACGTTCCCGGGGACGTGTGATTACGGAGCAGGGCCTTGCCCGGGTAAAGGAGCTGGCGGCCGAGCGCCGCCAGGCGAAAGCGGTGTTGGATACTATGGAGGTATTCAGCGCCGGTCTGGACGAGCACTTCCATCATGTCCTGGCGACCCGGGAGATTATTGAGCCGGAGGTAGCGGCTCTTGCCGCCCGAAATGCCTCGGAGGAGGATATTGCCGCTATTGGTGCCATTGTAGAGGAAGCGGCAGCTCTGACGCAGAAAGGGCAGAGTATGGCGGCTACGGATGCACCTTTTCACATTGCCATTGCCAAGGCGTCAGGTAACCCAGTGCTGGAAGCTGTGATGAAGATGATTCGTACAGACCGGGACTATTCACCGGAAGTTGAAAGCATTATCAACGCGTCTTCGCTGAACAATCCCAGCGACCACCTGAGTATTTATCAGGCGATTGCCAGCCATAATGAAGAGAAGGCCCGGTCCATCATGCGCAACCACATTCGTAATCTGATGAAAAAGGTGGGCCGTTACCAGAAGTAAATGGTGGGGACTGCCAGACAACAATAGGATAAAGCAGGCGGTGCAGATCAACTGCGCCGCCTGCTTTTTTTAAAATATAGCGTAAAGATATTGACAAATACCCCTTGGGGGTATATTGTATATATACCCCCAAGGGGTATTTGAAGCATATAAGGAGGGAGCACCATGAAAGATCAGTTGGAGTGCTGCCATAAAACGAAAGAACGTTCCCAGGAGGAATATACCCGCCTCATACATCGGCTTAACCGAATTGAGGGACAGATCCGGGGAATCCGGGGCATGGTGGAGCGCAGCGCCTACTGCCCGGATATTTTGGTCCAGTCTGCGGCGGTAACAGCGGCCATTAACGCTTTTAACAAGGAGCTGCTGGCCAGCCATATCCGTACCTGCGTGGCCCGGGATATCCGTGAGGGAAAAGATGAGACCATTGATGAGCTGGTGGCTACGCTGCAGAAGCTGATGAAATAAGGCAAGGTGCAGACATGAAGCAATATGATGTTACAGGTATGAGCTGTGCGGCCTGCAGCGCCAATGTGGAAAAGGCCGTATCTAAGGTACCGGGGGTCACGTCCTGCTCGGTAAGCCTGCTTACCAATTCCATGGGCGTGGAGGGTACCGCATCTCCGCAGGATGTCATCGCGGCAGTAGTCCAGGCGGGCTACGGCGCTTCGGAAAAGGGAAGCGCTTCTTCCCCGGCGGCAGCCAATCGGGCGGCTGCAGAGGATGCTCTTCAGGACCGGGAGACGCCGGTGCTGAAGCGGCGCCTGCTCTGGTCTCTGGGATTTCTGGCGGTGCTGATGTATTTTTCCATGGGGCATATGATGTGGGGCTGGCCGGTACCTGAATTTTTTGCGGAGAACCATGTGGCTATGGGGCTGCTCCAGCTGCTGCTGACGGCGGCGGTGATGGTCATCAACCAGAAGTTTTTTGTTTCCGGCTTTAAGAGCTTGTGGCACCGTGCGCCCAATATGGACACACTGGTGGCGTTGGGATCTTCGGCGGCCTTTATTTACAGTACCTACGCCCTTTTTGCCATGACAGATGCCCAGGTTCGGGGAGACCATGAGGCGGTCATGGCCCATATGATGGATCTCTATTTTGAGTCGGCGGCTATGATCCTGGCCCTGATCACGGTGGGGAAGATGCTGGAAGCTCGTTCCAAGGGCAAGACCACCGATGCCTTGAAGGGGCTGATGAAACTGGCGCCCCAGACGGCAACGGTGGTGCGGGACAGCGCAGAGATTCAGATACCGGTTGAACAGGTACGGGAAGGAGATATATTTGTCGTCCGGCCCGGTGAGAATATCCCGGTGGACGGCGTTGTGATGGAAGGGGGCGGTGCAGTAAATGAATCTGCCCTGACCGGTGAAAGTATTCCTGTGGATAAAGAGGCGGGAGATCCGGTTTCCGCCGCCACCCAAAACCAGTCCGGCTTTCTGAAATGCCGGGCTACCCGGGTGGGAGAGGATACTACCTTGTCCCAGATTATCCGGATGGTCAGCGACGCAGCGGCCACCAAAGCGCCCATTGCCAAGGTGGCGGATAAGGTGTCCGGTGTGTTTGTGCCGGCGGTCATTGCCATTGCCGTGGTGACTACGGTGGTGTGGCTGCTGCTGGGGCAGCCTCTGGGCTACGCGCTGGCCCGGGGTATTTCCGTGCTGGTCATCAGCTGTCCCTGTGCCCTGGGCCTGGCCACGCCGGTGGCCATCATGGTGGGCAGCGGTATGGGTGCTAAAAACGGTATTCTCTTCAAGACCGCGGTGTCACTGGAGGAGACCGGCAAAGTGGAGATCGTAGCCCTGGACAAAACCGGTACCATCACCAGCGGAGAGCCCAGAGTAACGGATATTTTGCCAGCCCCTGGAGTCAGCGAGGAGGAGCTGCTGACTCTGGCCTGCTCTCTGGAGCAGAAGAGTGAGCATCCCCTGGCTCGAGCCGTGCTGGAAAAGGCCGGGGAGCAGGGCATACAGGCCGGGGAAGTTACAGAGTTCCGGGCACTTCCGGGCAACGGCCTTACTGCACAGCTGGGGGATGTGTCCCTCAGCGGCGGCAGCCTGACCTTTATCCGAAGCCAGGTGGAGATCCCTGCCTCTTTGGAGGAGCAGGCGCTGCAATTGGCGGAGCAGGGGAAAACGCCGCTGTTTTTTGCCCGTGGCCAGCAGCTGGCAGGCGTTATCGCCGTGGCGGATGTGATCAAGGAAGACAGCCCTCAGGCAGTGCGAGAAATGCGGAATATGGGCATCCGGGTAGTAATGCTTACCGGTGATAACCAGCGTACGGCAAAGGCCATCGGAGCCCAGGCCGGTGTGGACGAGGTGATCGCCGGAGTGCTGCCTGACGGCAAGGAGAGTGTGATCCGGAAGCTGAAGCAGCAGGGCCGGGTGGCCATGGTCGGCGACGGGATCAACGACGCACCGGCCTTGACCCGGGCGGATATCGGCATTGCTATCGGAGCGGGGGCGGATGTGGCCATTGACGCAGCGGATGTGGTGCTGATGCGCAGCCGCCTCTCCGATGTACCAGCCGCTATCCGGCTGAGCCGGGCCACACTGCGCAATATTCATGAAAATCTGTTCTGGGCTTTTTTCTATAATACCATCGGGATCCCGCTGGCTGCCGGCGTGTTTATTCCCCTGGGGCTGACGCTGAACCCTATGTTCGGTGCGGCGGCCATGAGCCTGAGCAGCTTCTGTGTGGTATCCAATGCCCTGCGGCTGAACTGGTTCCGTATGCGTGACGCCAGTAAGGATAAACCGTTACCAACTAAGAAACATCATAAGGAGGAATCTGTTGCTATGGAAAAGACACTGAAAATTGAAGGAATGATGTGCCCCCATTGCGAGGCACGGGTGAAGGGCGTTCTGGAAGCTCTGCCGGAGGTGGAAGCGGCCGCTGTCAGCCATACGGCGGGTACAGCGGTGGTGACATTGAAGGCAGAGGTGGCAGATGCCGCACTGAAAAAGGCAGTGGAGGACGCAGGTTATCCGGTCACTGAGATCGGCTGATGGGGACACAGGAAACCCACACGGGGGAGAGCTTTGCCTCTCCCCCGTGTGGGTTTTTGCTGTATGAAGGGCTACATGTATCTTTGCCGGAAGTATGCTGAGGAGGACATAGAGGGATGTTCATGAGCGCTATGAAATGGTCATATTCATCGGGAGCTTTTCCTTTGGGCCAGTGCGTTGGTATCAATAGACTTGCGGAAAACCACCAGCCGGTCATAGAGGTACTCCAGAACGAAATTGGCAGCCATGTTCAGTGCGGTCACCAGATACTCATTCCAGGCCAGGGTATCGGCCAGATAGCTTCCCAGAAGGGTGGACAGGGGCGTAAAGACGCAGTAGAAACCAAACACCAACGCCATGGCCCGGGGCACATTATTAGCGGATTGGAAGGTATACCGGCGGTTGAGGGTAAAATTCCACAGGACAGACAGTACCAGGGCAATAAGATAGCATGGCCAGTAGCTCCAGTAGGTCAGTTCATTGAGCAGGGAAAACGCGACCAGCTCGATGACTCCGGCGGAAATAGAGAAGAGCAGGAATTTCAGAGAACGGATAAGTTCTTTTTTCGACATAACCGATCCTCCTTATGATGGTCCGGCGCTGTTGAGTGCCCGGAAATGGGGCTTGTTGGAGCGGTAGAGGTGCTTGAATACAGTATAATAGGGAATATAGGCGGCAGTCCTTTCAGCATTTGGCTGGTATCTGGCTGCTACGGGGATAAAGGAACGGAGCACGTCCAGATCGGGGATCAGCCCCAGGCCCACAGCCATTACCGCCGCGGCGCCTACGGAGCCTACATTCTGAGGGCTGGCCACCACCTCCACTGTGCGGGCGGTAATGTCCGCCAGACGCTGGCAGGTGACGGGGGACAGGGCTCCGCCACCTACAAAGCGGATGGGATCGGAGGTGCGTACCTTCCTGTCCTGACACTCCAGCATCCATTTCAGGTGGAAGCAGGTACCTTCCAATACGGCGTTGATCATTTCCGTCTTGCCGGTGTCCAGCCGGATGTTGAAAAACATCCCCGCCGCGCAGGGGTCCTCAAAGGGACAGCGATTCCCGTGGAGCCAGGGCGTGAAGATCACGCCGCCGGAGCCAGGCGGCACATCCTTTACAGTTTCTGTGAGATAGTCATAGAGGCTGGTGTATACCGCTTCCTGACTTTGGGCCACATCCTGCTTTTGAAGGTAAATGCCAATCTCGTCCAGGGCCAGGTGGTCTTTCACCCACTCCAGGCATTTGCCTGCCGTCTCCATCTCCGCAAAATAGTTGTAGCGCCCGGGCTGGGCGCCCACAATGGCGGCGATCATAGCCGACACATCCACCAGCTGCCGGGCTGTCACGGTGGATACCCAGCCGGAGGTGCCGCAGTAGATGTGGGTGCTGCCCACGGCAGTGGCTCCGGCACCTACGCCGATGAGGGTAGCGTCGCCGCCGCCGCCAAACACCGGCGTGCCGGCCGCAAGGCCCAGTTCACCGGCAGCCTGCTCCGTCAGGCCGCCGATGCGCTCGGTGGCCTCTGCCAACCGGGGCAGGTGGTCGGGGTTCACGCCAAACATCCGGCAGAGAGTATCGCTCCAGCACTCCTTGCCTTTCCGGGTATCATAGAGGAAGGTGGCATAGGCGCTGTCCCGGGTCATCACTGCCTCACCGGTACACCGGAGGATCAGGTACTCCTTTACATCCAGCCACTTCCACACCCGGCGAAAGTTGTCCGGTTCATTTTCCTCCACCCACTTATACTTCCACAGGGGATCCTTGACGCTGCTGGACACTGCTCCGGTAAGCCGCAGACTGGTCAGCAGTTTTCCTACATTGGCCCCGGCGATCTGAATGCCGTGAGCCAGGCCTTTGCGCAGTTGGGAACGGGCCCGCTGGTCCATATAGCTCATGGGGCGGCGGACAGGCCGGCCACTTTTGTCCACCAAGACCAGGCCCTGCATCTGGGAGCAGAAGGAAACGGCGGCAACCTGCTGGGGCCTTACGGAGCCGGAGGCGAAAAGGGTTTTGGTGGTGGCGCACATGGCCTCCCACCATTGGTCCGCGTCCTGCTCCGCGCCGCCGTCTGGCAGAATGTACAGCTCATACCCCTGCTGGGCGCTTGCCACCAGTTGGATGGAGGTGTCTACGGAAAAGAGACAGGTCTTTACCCCTGTGGTGCCGATGTCGTAAGCTAATACATAGGTCATGGCGGTATCCCTCCTACGATTGATCGCGGTGAAGAATATCCTTTTGCTCCAGTGTGAAGGCAGACTCCAGAAATTTCAGCAGTTCCTCCTCCACCGCAGCAGGTTTGCTGTCAGGCGATTCGCCGCAGTAGAGAGCTAAACGAGCCTGGTAGTAGTCACAGCAGTAAGAAAACTGGAGCATCATCAGGAGATTGTCAAAGAAAAAGGCGAACAGCCGGGGATCCATGTCCTGCCGCAGGTCTCCTTGGGCCTGGGCCTGGGTAATGTATTGTGTATAAAGTCGGGCGGTTACGCCCTCGATTTCTTCTGCCAGCTGCCGGGCTTGCTGGCCGGTGGCAGTGGTGATCTGATGGTACATGCGGATGTGATCGGGATGCTCCCGACCAAAGGCCTGCATAGCGGAAAGAATCTTTCCGGCATATTGAAGGAGCTTTCCTTCCTGGGCGGTGACATCCCGCAGTACCTGTTCCAGTGACGACAGGCTGTGGCGCAGGCAGGCAGCAAAGAAGTCCTCCTTGTTGGCGTAATACTTGTAGAGCACTCCTACGCTGATCTGTGCCCTGCGGGCAATGGCAGCCATGCTGACGCCGTGGAGCCCGCAAGCGGCAAAGGCTTCAATGCCCGCCTCCAGGATCTGGGCCTGTTTTTCCTCCGTCAGTTTTTTCAGCATGGGCAGCCCTCACTGTTTCCGCTTGGCATATTGGGTGACATAGATTAGCCGCTGCAGCAGGGCGTCCTCGCGCTCCAGAGGGCGGCAGCCGGGAATACGGTCAGCAAAGCGGCGGGCCAGACAGCCCTTTTCCAGGAGCCTGGCGGTTATCTCTGTTTCCTCCGGGGAAGCGCCGATACAAAGGGCGCCTGCATCTTTTAGCAGTACGGCACTGCGGTTCCAGAGCCCCCAGGTAATGCGGGACGCCTGGGGAGGGACGCATCGGATATCCACCCCGGCGATCTGGGCCAGATCGTCCAGCAAAGGGCGCAGTGTTTTACCCTGACGGCTTACTGCTGCCACATTCCGGCTTTTGCAGTGGGTGATGGCCTTGACGCCGAAGGTTCGGTAAATAGCGGCATGGAGAGCGGCAGCACCGCTGAGCTGCGGGTCGTGAAGATGGCAGACCCTTTGCCGCCCCTTCAGAGTCAGCTGGAAGGCGTTGCCCAGCCGCTGGCTGTTTCCCAGATCCGGGATATGGGAAGGGAGGGGGGAGTCGTGCACCGTGGCGCATATCAGCTGCCGACACACCGCCTCCAGCCCAGCGGCAGCGTCAAAGGCCTCCTCCATATTCCGCCCCAGGCACAAGGTGCCGTGGCTGCGCAGGAGTATGGCGGGGCTGCAGGGAAAGGCTTCCATTTGCTGGGCCACCGCTCGGCGGAGCTTGTCGGTAGAGGGAAGGCCATAGCCCGCGCAGGGCACCCGGCCCCCCAGCAGGGGATGGTCGGTTACCACATTACGTCCGGCGACGCTGCATACGCTGGCCATGTCCTGGTGGGTATGAATGACAAAGTTTACATCCCGATGCAGCCGGTAGGCATCGGCGTGGATGCCCCGTTCGCTGGAGGGTTTGCGATCTCCCTTCCAGGAGCCGTCCAGACCATCCACCAGCACTAGCTGTTCCTCTGTCATGGTATCATAGGCCATGCCGCTGGGGGTAATGATAAAGCAGGATTCCGATACCCGGGCGCTGACATTGCCCCAGGTGCGAGCCACCAGGCCTTGCTCCAGCAGCTTCCTGCCGGCTTCTACCACCAGACGTCTGGCTTCTGCTTCTGTATAAGCCATAGTCGTTATACTCCCAAGGGGCCGCAGTTGGCCAGGACCCGGTCAAAGCGCTTCAGTACGTCGTCAATCATTTCTTCTGTATAAGCGGCGCTGGTATAAAGCCGGGAACCGGCCAGGGTAACGATGCCTTCGGCCATGTAGGCCGCGCCCATGTGTTCCATCTCCTTTTGCCGGATGCTGGTCTGTTTGAGAATTTGAGGGATGGTCCAGGGCTTCTTCCAGTCAATTACAAAATGCATGGTGCCTACGCTGTCCAGGTGGCAGATAGAACCCTGGTTGAAGGCCACAAAGGGAAGGTTGTATTTCTTGATCTGTTCCTGTAATCCGCGAGTCAGGCGGTCGCCCATCCGGCCTGCCACTTCGCAGGCGTTGGTGCGCTCGATCTCGCAGAGGGTGTAATATCCGGCCACGCAGGAAATGGGGGTGGCGGCCATGGTGCCGCCGCACATGGCCTTGGCCACTTTTTTGCCGGAAGCGTCCAGGCCGGCGCCCAGATGGGCCATACAGTCGGCGTGGCCGCCTACGCCGCCGGCGCCGGGATAGCCGCCGGCAATAATTTTACCAAAGACAGTCAGGTCGGGATCTACGCCGAAGTACCCCTGTGCGCCGCTCAGGCCAATGCGGAAGCCGGTGACGACCTCGTCAAAGATCAGCAGAGCGCCGTAATCCCGGGCCAGCTTGGCTGCTCCTCTGACAAATTCTTTGCTGACAGGCCGGGTGCCGCTTTCCGGGCCCATGGGCTCGATGTATACGGCGGCGGTGCCGCCGGTGAGACGGTTGGCCCGGAGCTTGCGCTCCAGATCCTCCAGATCGTTGGGGAAAAATTCGTCAGTGTGCTTGAACACATAGCCGGGTACGCCTTTGGAAAGAATGCCTTTGGTACCAGGGATGCGGATGCCGTAGGCCAGTTGGTCAGACCAGCCGTGGTAGGCGCCGCCCATTTTCAGGATGTTTTTGTGGCCGGTTTTCAGCCGGGCGATCCGGGCGGCACACATATCCGCCTCGGTGCCGGAACCCAGCATCCGGAACATCTCCACTGAGGGTACCAGATCAGAGATTTTCTTGGCCAGCTTGTACTCATATTCGTGGAAGAGACCGGTGGAGGGACCGCAGGTATTGAGAAGGTTGATCACCTGCTCCCGGACTGCCGGCATATTGCTGCCCAGAATGGTGGGGCCGCCGGCCTGGAGAAGGTCATAGTACCAGTTGCCGTCAATGTCGTAGAGCTTGGCGCCCTCCGCCTTGGTAATCACAATGGGGAAGGGGTAGTTGAAGGCCAGGTTGTGCTGGACGCCGCCGGGGATCACTGTTTTTGCCTGAGCAATCATAGCTTTGGACCGGGGGCATTTTTCCTCAAAATAGTGCTGGACATAGTTTGCCAGCTTGTCCCGGCGGATGGAATAGACCGGCTTTTGGATCAGCTGATCCAGCTGCCGTGTCACCGCTGCTGCGTCCAGATATGTGTCGATTGCGAAGCCGTTGTACGCCATAGCAATACCTCCTGTCACTACTGTGCGATTTACCCAAACAACCTTGTGAATATATGTTCACGTCTAGTAAAAATAGCCTATCATAGTCAATGCCGCCTGTCAACAGCTTTCAAATATTGTACGGAACAATTGTATTTGCGGATTTTGCTGGAATCGTCACCATGTAGGACACCCTAGTGGGTGCATTGGTCTATTTGCAGATCCAGAGGAATTTGTACAGCCAAAAGCTGACGCAGGGGAAAATGACCATGAGTCAGGCGGTGGATACGATTTTTGCCCGTGATGTATTGGCGCAATATCTTCAGAAACGGAATATACCCTATTTGCCCTATGAAGACTTTTATGATGTGATCCGGCAGTTTCCCGCTCAGATGTAGCCGTATGCCGAAAGAGCAAAAGAGAGAGCGCTTTGCTGTACAAGCGAGCTGATAGCGGCCCCATACGTTCGACTGGGAATTTTATAAGAAAAATCCAGAAATTCACTGATTTTTTACGGCATATTTGAGCCCGCAGTGCAAATGCTATGGGTGCGGCAAGGGAAACAACATTTTGCCGCATGAGGAGAGGACGCAAAGATTACAGCAAAAGCATATTCTTTGCGAACGCTCCCATGAAAATGGAGAAGGAGAAACAATATGTCTAAGAAGTCTAACCGCATCAATATTCCTGAGGCCCGCGAGGCTATGGACAAGTTCAAGATGGAAGCTGCCAGCGACCTGCGTGTACCTGTACCATCTTAAAGATTGCAGGAAAAATGTTGCTAAAATTACTTAAAATCGGCAAATTGACCCACAAAAAGGGATACACCGTGCGTTTGAGGCATGGTGTATCCCTGTTTTACGTCACCACATAAGCGGAAAAAGTTACGGTACCATTGGGCATTTGCTGTTTTGAGGTATTCTATGGCCTAAGGGTAGCCACGGAGAGTCGAGGCTACTTAAAAGCCTTAAAAATACGGAGTTTTGCAAGAGTAGAATTTTTGATTACTCAAGTTAACTTGGTAAATAATCAAGGGTGCTATCATTCAGTCGGCGCTTATGTTCTCTCCAATATGGCATATATTGGTCTAAGATCGCCGTGAATTCAGGACCATGGTTATGAACTTTCAAGTGCGCAAGTTCGTGTAAGATCACATACTCTAAACATTCAATCGGTTTTTTTGCTAATTGAAGGTTTAGCCAGATTTTCTTGCTGCTTGGGTTACAGGTTCCCCATTTGGTCGTCATATATTTGCTTTGCCAACTACTACAGTAAAGACCCGTAATTTTCTCCCACTTGGGAAGATATTTCGCCACTTCCTGTTTCAAGAGGTTGCGGTACCATTCGTTTACGAAGTTTTCTCTCTGTTTTGGGCTGCTTTCTTTTCTAACCGTCAAAATAGCTTTGTCACCCGAAAGTGTGAAAGCATTGCCTTTGTAGCTGTATACCACTTGAAGAAAGTACTGCTTCCCCCAAACATATAATGTTTCGCCAGACACATACTGACGCTCACTTTGACGCGGTTGCTGTTGAAATTTCTCCTGCTGTTTTTTGATCCAGCCGAGTTTTGTCCGAACAAACATCACGATTGCTTCGTCTGTCAATTGCACGGGTGCTGATACACGAACTCGGCCGTCCGGCGGAAGCACAGAAAGATGCATATTTTTAATATTTTTTCTGATAACTTCCACAGAAATATTAGAAACAACTATCTGCATCAGTACTCCTCTTGTTCTACAACGATTTGATAAATCCGCTCTACTTCGCTGTCATCGTTCAAAAGTTGATAGAGCGCTCGCTTGATTTTATTTGCCTTAACCGGATTATTTCGGAAACCATCAAGCCGCGCCTTGATAATGGCTTTGTGCAGCTTCAAAGCGGTTGTTTCATCTTCCCCGCAATTGTCATAGAGCGCCCGTAGTGCGCCATTGGAACGAATACTCTCCGGGTACTTTGTGTTCTCCTCGGGCTTTGCTACATTCTTCGCCAACTCCATGTATGTATCCAGCAACTGTCCGTAGGCAATCACTCCACGGCGGCGATCAAGAATCAGTTGTTCCAAAATTGCCGACATTTTCGCGTAATAAGCAGGGTTGATGACCATTCGCTCAACAACCTTTTTGCGGATGTTGTTCTCAATGGTTTCTGCCGCACTCTCCTGCTCGCCTTTTTGCTCGCTCTTCAGCTTATCTTCCTGCGAGATGATGAAATCAAGCAGGGTAAAGTCATCCATGCTGCCGATCTTTTGCGACTCGCTGGCTGAGATGTAGTTGTCAATCAGATACCGCATACCTGGTTCGTAGGCTTTCAGATCAATAAAATCGCCGCTGGCTCTACCAATCGTGCCACGCAGGTTTACATAGAACGCAACCTTGTCGTCCAATGCACCTTGCTCGGAAACGGTATACCCCAAATCCGTCATGCGAGGCTTCAATTCCGCAAAAGCGCGAATCAAACGTCCGACGAGCTTGTACAGTTTCTCGCGAATGCGGGCAAAGGCTTCGTCCTGATTTTCGTCGCGACCACTTTCACCACAGAAATAGTGGATATAGTCGAGCTCTTTTCTGGGCAATTCGACGCCCTCGCAAAGCTCGTCCAATTCCTCCAGGGTATCAACGAAATACTTTTTCGCTTCTGTAGCTCTATCTTTCAAAAGCCCATCGACATCCTCAGCATCATAGCTTTCAAAGGCACCGGCAGTATACTTGTTCATGGCATCCGCCAAGTCTCCGAACAGTTCCTTGTAATCTACAATATAGCCAAAGTCTTTGCTCTCGCCATCCAGACGATTGACTCGGCAGATTGCCTGGAACAGGCCATGGTCATGCATCGCCTTATCGATGTAGAGATAGGTACAGCTGGGGGCATCGAAACCGGTAAGCAGCTTATCAACCACGATCAGCAGCTTCATGTTTGCGGGCTCATCCACAAACTTGCGTTTTGCTTCCGCTTCAAAAGCTTCTACTTTTTTGGCAATCTGTGTCTTGTCCTCCGACGGGTCAACGCCGATCATTTTCAGATAAGTGCTGTATTTTTCAAATGTTTCGGTTTCTTCCTCGTCGCTGACAGTATCCGTCCTTAAATCTCCGGCTTGCGGCGTATAAGAAGAAATAACCGCGCATCTCCGGAAACCCTTGCTTTGGAAAATTTCATAGTATCGGCATGCCGAATACACAGAACCGGCCACAAGGATAGCATTTCCGTTTCCATCCATCAGTCGTGCCTTGGTGGCAAAATCAAAGATGATATCATTGGCGATTTGCTCCAACCGGGAGCGAGAGGAGAAAATCTTTTGCAGATTCCCCCAATAAGCTTTGAGTTTTGCTTTTGCTCTGGGGGCCAGACCGACGGTTTTCGCCTCAAACCATGCATCGATTCTGTCCTGAGAGGTCATGCCCTGGGGCACATCTCTGGCCTCATACCGCAGATCCAGCACAACGCCGTCTCGGACACCTTCGTTGAACTTGTAGGTATGGATATATCCGCCGAAGGTTTCCAGACTGGTCTTTTTGTCCTTCTTCAAAAGCGGTGTACCCGTGAAACCGATAAAGATGGCATCGGGAAGAATTGCCTTCATGGCCGCGTGGAGCTTGCCGGACTGAGTGCGGTGGCACTCATCCACAAACACCACAATATCGCCCTTTGCGGAAAAATCCTTGGGCAATGCGTTTTTCAAATCTTCGATGTATTTTTCGTAATCTGTTTCCGAGCTGTCGCTGCCGCGCTTTCCAAATTTATGTACCAATGAGCACAGGAGACGGTCATCGAAAGCATTCAGGCGTTCAAGCAGCTCTTTTCCGCTCTTAGTGCGGACAATATTCTCATCCACACCCTTATAATTCTTTTCAATTTGCTCATCCAATTCCTCGCGGTCGGTAACGACCAATACACGCGCATTGGGATTGTTCTCCAAAATCCACTTAGAGAACCACACCATCGTCAGACTCTTGCCGCTACCCTGGGTATGCCAGACGATACCGCCGCGCTTCTTGTCCGTCAAACGATGCTGCGCCCGCTTGATAGCATAGTACTGATTATAGCGGCAGACCTTTTTGATGCCCTTATCGAAGATTACAAAGTTGTGGATCAGATCAAGGAAACGCTTTTTGTAAAGCAGAGCAAAAAGCTGTTTTTCCAACTTGCCGGGAATCCTCTCGCAATATTCCTCAGCTTCGATATCCACAATATCGCGTTCCGTCCGATGCTCGGTAAAGCCGTCGTCTTTCCATTCCAGATAATGTTTCTCTGGGGTAAGCAGCGTACCATAGCGCAAGCCCTCGCTGTCGTTCCCGGCCATACAGAACTGAATAGTCGTAAAGAAATCTTCGATGAAATTCGATTTCTGGTTGGTCAGATTCTGCCGTATGCCGTTGGACACGGACACACTACTCTTTTTCAGTTCAATCACCGCAAGTGCAATGCCATTCACATAGATAACAACATCCGGACGCTTGGTGTTGTTGCTGACAATAGTAACTTCTTCCGCAATATAGAAGTCATTTTTACTGACATCTTCAAAGTCAATAAAATACACCGTCTTAGGGGACTGCTCCACGGACTCCTTGACCTTGGCTCCATATTTCAGTAGGCTGTAGACCTCTTTGTTGGCATGGTACAGACCCTGCTGCAGATTGGTGGATGTCTTCACCAAAGCATCCACAGCATTGGCTACAAGCTTTTCGGAGTAGCCCTGTTTCAACAGCCAGGCATGCAGCCGCTCCTGCATGATGTTGCGGTTTTCGCTGTCATGCAGGTTCCCCAGATATGTATAGTGCAGCTTGTCCCGAAAGAATTTGACCACACGGGTTTGAGTTTTGCGCTCGCTGTCACCAATGTTGGGCATGGAAGCACCTCCTAAACTTCGTAGGTATCAGGAAAAACCAGTCTCATTCTGAATGGTGCATATGGAACACCATTTATTTCTGTGATTTTGTCGCTATCTGATGTTGGAATCATCTCAATACCGTGAAGATCACACAGCATTTTTGCAAAAAACAGGCCAATTCCACTGCCGTCAGATACCCGCACGGCATTTTTCCCACGATAACCCTTGTTACAGATTTTGCTCAAATCATCCATTGAACAATAAGGACTAAATGAATCTATATTGACAACTAACTGCTTGCCATATTCATGAAATTCAACGGTAATATTTTTGCTTTCATAGGAGTATTTTACGGCATTGTCAACGATGAGAAGTGGAATCATTTCAAAAGATGGGTATGCCCGAATGCATCGATATGAATTTCCTTTAATAATGATTTGGGCTTTGCGTCCGAGATAATTTGAAAAAATAATGCTCATCTTGTGGAACTTTTTGTAAATATTACAGTCATATGGCGCACCTTGCTGTAAGGCCTGAGGCTTCTTTTCATAATCCAAAAGAGCAAATCTTGCGTTTATCATTGCACTACAGACATATATCGTTTTAATTTTTTCGAGTAGCAAAGGAAAGTCTTCTTCAGATACTACAGTGTCTGGATCTTGACCATATGTTTGAACAATAATGTCTGAGCGATCTTTAATTTGAGCATTTAGTTTTTTTACTTCATGCGAAATGCTTTCAATAGACGCTTTTTGTTCTGCAAGATAAGTACTTTCGTTCTCATTGATTGCAGAATAACTAATCAGTTCAAGCAATTTTTCTGTATCTAACAGCGGATTATAAACTATCTTATCTGGAGCATTGCTAATCTTCTTTGCCTTTTTGCTATCATATGCATCCTTGTTTCTCAGGCATATAAAATACACATGCTCTCCGTTTGTTTTGTCCACATAGACAGACATACCGTGTGGGCAAACCAAAAATTGGTTAGTATTTTTTTCTGTAATTCCGCTATAAAACTTTTGACAAGTGTCTGAAAAACAATTTTTCTTGCAGAAGTCTAAAGCCTTAATAAATGCACCATCTTCAAATATTGTTTCTGTACGAGTTGGAACTAAGGCTTTCATACGCTTAACCTCCTCTAAACAGCGATGTTATCGCGCATATTGTCTTAATTGCTGATAGCACGATTTCGGCACCTTTTCCGGGATTCTTTTTGCAAAGGCTCTGCAAGCTCTCATAGTTTCCTTTCTTTACGGCATCAACATACTTGGATTCGTACTTTGCGACATCCACAGTAGAAACTCCGGCGTCCAATAACTGTTTTCTTGTCTTCTCCCAAATTTTAACAGGATCAACCACCTCACATAGGAGTCGATCTAATAGTGCTGTCCAGTCATCAAGACCATATGCCCCTTTAGGGATAGTTTGAACTGCATAGTCTAAAAATTGCTCAAATGTTGCCTCGTATGGATTAGCTGTGTAAGCAATGATGGTTTTATCTGGATATTTCACCTTCAGTTGCTTAATTAAATATGCACCTTCAAAATCCGTGCCGAGAAATTTACCAACACCTCTGATATCACACAGGATAATTTTATATGCTTCAGCATCTTTTAAATCTGTCAAATCGTTTTTTTGGGTAATATTGTATTCATGCTTGCGTAAAGCATCCAGAAAAGAAAATTGTTCATCATCGATTATAAGAATCTCATACTTTTTCTTCAGTTCAGATATGGTAATGCCTTTCAATAGCGAAACTCCATTCAACTCTGAAATATTTTTATAAAAAAGACTGATCATACTATATGTCTCTCTTTCTATAGTATTCTAATTTTTCCCGTCAGAAGCTGCTGCATCATGCCCTGCTTGACTTGACGGTATTTTGCGAGCTTTTGCTCCAATTCCGCAATTTCATCGTCCATATCAGACAGAATGGTAGAAATCGCTTGTTGCTCCTCATATCTCGGCACAACCAGTCTTGTCTGCGCGATACTTGCCTTACTGATAGAAGAAACCTTTGTACCAACGATAAAGGGCAAAAGTTGATTGTGGTAACGTGCCGCATTCAGGTAATATCCCAGAAATTTTACAGCGAAGCGCACTTTCGGTCTGCACAGCAGGGTGTGCTGTCCGGCCAAAACAGGGCATTCCACATTGATAACTTCAAGTGCTTTTCCAACGGTTTCATCTTCCGCGGTATCAGCAATAACAACATCGCCGGATTGCAGATAGCATTTTTCAGCAAAGCGGCTTAGATCAATTTCTTTTTTGATGTACGGAATTTCATTGCTATCGGCACTGATATAAGTTCCGAATTTAGTGAGTATATCGCCATAGTGGATGTTTTTGACCTTGCCGCTAACCGATAGCTGTGCCCTGGTAAAAGCATTGTTGGAGATGAAATCAAATAGGTCACCAAACACAAATGTTTCCCATTCACCGGAGGATCCTGGCAGGCGGCGTTTGCCGGACAGCAGTTCCTGCATCACCCCCTGCTTAATGGCTTTTTTCTTGGCTATCAGCTTTTCCAGAGAAGAAATCAACTCGTCAATTTCGGTAAGAGATTTTGCGATTGCCTCCTGCTCATGCTTGGGCGGAACCACAATTTCAATAGCGGATAGTTGCTTTCCATTAGTCAAAGCTCTGGTTGTATATGTGCACCCCATAATAATTGCACTTCGTATTGCTTCAGTTGTAAAGCAGTACTTGCAGTATTCTGGCACAAACATATCATTTTTAGGTCTGCCACGAAGAACGAAACCGCTGAAAACGCAATCATCAATATCCTCTAACAAGACCGATGACATTCCAACTTCTTCTGGTGTTTCGGATGTTCTGGTAAAGAAAACATCATTTTTTCGTGCATCGAATCGATGAATTTCGTCTCGAGTAAGACTAACCTTGCCGCAGACATCATTTTTCTTTAGGCCACGCTTTTTATATACATCCGTATAGTTGACAATAGGCGTACCATGTCCAAAAAATTCTTTACCCTTATTTAAGCCGTTCTTAAAATCCAAAAAATCGCCAATCGTGGCTGTATCCCATGGTTTTACCATACAAATCCCATCCTTTTCAGATGAGCCTTGACCTTGGACTCATAATCAGCAACAGCGGCAGTTAGTTCCGGCAGGGGATCCTCATACCGCTCCACCAGTTCCACAATACGGTTGGTCATCTGGTGGGAAGTGGTGACATACAGCGCCTTGATTCCTTCAAAGATGGTGGCATACCATTTGCGGTTCACCAGCAGATCCAGAATCTCTTCATCGGTCAAAAGGGCATACTTCACCCGAACCTTTTCCTCCAGTTCGGCGTTCATTTCCTTGACGGCCTTGTTCTGCTTGGAAAGGGAATCCGTCAAATCCGCGAACTGCTTCAATACCGCATATTCCTCGCCCTTGGGATTGGCCTTTTTCAGCACCTTCAAACGGGCGGCGACAGCCTTGGCGTCCACTTTGTCCTTGTCATTGAGATGCTCTTTCAGATATCCGTCATCGCCAGTCTGCTCCTCCACAAACTCGTCCAGTCTGCTCTGGGTCTCTTCGGCAATGGCCTGCGCCTCGTTGATTTTCTTGCGTTCAGCGGCAAAGAACACGGACTCGATCAACGCTTTGGGCAGCAAAACGCCCTCCCAGCCAACGACCTTCTCCTGCCCTTTTTTCTTTCCGGAGGTATATTCGCCCATGATGTTCTCCCATGTCCGGGCAGCATCATAGCCGTCCACAGACACAAGATAAACATCGTCACCCATGACTTCGTGCCAGTAGGAGAGCAGCACCTCATAGACATCGTACTTGTCCACCAACTCCAGACCGTCAAAGCAGCCAATCAACTGCTCCGACAGTTCCACGACATAGGGTTTGACTTCCGTATCTTCATCAATGCTACGGAGGCCAGAATCCACCATCTGCATCCATGCGCCAAAGGCATCGTCAATACGCTCGGCATAGGCAGAAAACTCGGGGTCGTTATAGACCACATTGCGGATATCCTCTTTGGGAATGTTCAGCTGATAATAACCGTCCCGCATCTGAGAAAACAGCTTGCTTTTCAGACCAGGGAACAGCGCCCAATACTTCTCCATAGAATCTACATCCGCCGCAGGAATGCCTCCATGCAGATGGCCGTCAATATCCTGCAGATCTTCCGGCGTAGAACTGTCAATGTACCGGGGGATATTCAGGTTATACTCGTTTTTCTTCTTGATCTCATCATTGGGAACGAACCGGGCATACTTGGGATCATCTGTGATTTGCTGATTGAACGTGGTGACGATTTTGTAGATATCACGCTCACGCAGGCGGTTCTTGTTGCCATCCTTGACGAAGTCATGGCTGGCATCGATCATAAAGATACCTTTGCGCTCGGCGGCATCGGCTTTATCAATGATGATAATGCAGGCGGGGATACCGGTACCATAAAACAGGTTGGCGGGCAGACCAATGATGCCCTTGATATAGCCTTTGTCGATAATGGCCTTACGGATAGTTGCCTCTGCATTGCCGCGAAACAGAACGCCGTGGGGCAGAATGACCGCAGCCTTGCCAGTGCTTTTCAAGGACTTTAAAATATGGAGCAGCCACGCAAAGTCGCCGTTCTTTTCAGGTGGTCTGTCACCATAGCCTTCAAAGCGGCCATAATCCTTGAGGCCGTCCGTCCAGTTTTTCAGAGAGAACGGAGGATTGGCCACTGCGAAGTCAAAGCGCTTCAAAACCTCATCATCGGAACCTTCTTCAAAATAGTGGGGAGATGAGAAGGTGTTACCGGCCTTGATCTCGCCGGCAGCCTTGTTATGCAGAACGAGGTTCATCTTGGCAAGACCGGCGGTAGTTACTTCCTTTTCTTGTCCCCAAATAGCAATCTCAAAAGGAGCCTCATCCGCTGCGCGAATCAGAAGTGAACCGGAGCCGCAGGCAGGGTCATACACGGAGTAACCCTCGTCGCGCTCCTCGATGCTGTCGATGCCGATCACTTTGGCAAGAATACGGGAAACTTCGGCAGGTGTATAGAACTGGCCCTTGCTTTTGCCGCTTTCCGTGGCGAAGTGACGCATCAGATATTCATAGGCATCGCCAAGAATATCGTCACCGCTGGTCTTGTTCTTTTTGAAATTGAATTCGTCGCGCTGGAAAATGGCAATCAAGCCAGTGAGTTTATCCACCATTTCTTTGCCGCTGCCCAGCTTGGCTTCATCATTGAAATGGGCATTGTCGATCACGCCACGGAGATTATTCTCCCCGGCTTCTGCCAGCTTGGCAATGACCTTGTCCATTTCTTCGCCGATATTTTTATTACCCTTCAAGGCGACCAAATCGTCGAAGCTGCCGCCTTCGGGAACCGTAATATCGGCATATTTTACGCCCTTAAACTTATCCGTAACATACTTCACGAACAGAAGGGTCAGAATATAGTCTTTATATTGAGAGGCGTCCATGCCACCTCTCAGTTTGTCACAGCTCGCCCAAAGGGAACTGTACAGTTCGTTTTTCTTTATTGCCATCTTGGCATATCCTCCTTGATTCCGGGAATGTTCCCTAGAATGAAAGCTATAAACCTTTAATTTAACTTTGCCAAGTTAGCATTAAGATTTAAGTGCAGTAATTGGGACTACAAATACCCCATCCGGCCTCTGATACGCTGCGTTGGCCATGCCGCACAGAACGCACAGCACAGCGGGCGGCTTGCCTTTCGGGTCCGCCTCAATCTGCTTTTTAATCTCCAGCAGATTCTCCGATGCGGCATCGATCTGGTTGGCCCCCAGCTTGATCTCAAAGGCGCACCACTGGCCGTCGGGCAGTTCGATCACCGCGTCGATCTCCTGATTTTTGTAGTCTTGGTAGTGATAGAGATGCGCTCCGAAGGACTCGGCATAAATTCGCAGGTCCCGCTCACACAGGGCCTCAAAGAGAAAGCCAAGGGTCTCCAAATCCCCCAGTAGCCCGGCAGGCGTGGTCTTCAGCAGGGCGCAGGCCAGGGAGGGGTCAGCAAAGTGCCGTTTCTCCGCCTGCTTCACCCGCACAGAGGATCGGATACCAGAAGAGAAGGGCGGCTGATTGTCCGTAATAAACAGCCGCTTGAAGATGTCCAAGTAGGCTGCCACGGTGTTGCCGTCGATATCCTCGTCGTCCACCGCCTTGATGTCCTTCATCAGCGTTTTATTGGTGACGGTGGTGCTTTCGTTTCGGGCCAGAGAGCGCAGCAGTAGACGCATTTTCTGGGTGTCCCGCTTTACTCCGTCGATCCGGTACACGTCATCGTCAATGACGGCGTCCAGGTATTGAACCGGGAGCAACGCTGCCTGCTCCAGCGGCAGGCCCAGGCTTCCCGGCCAGCCGCCCCGGATGATCAGCTCAATCAGTTTCTTCAAGTCCACCTCGCCAGTCATGGCGGGCGTCAATGTCCCATGGCACATCTGCTCCAGCGAGACCTTGCCGCTGGAGTCCCCGGACTCCCACAGGGACATGGGCCTCATCCGCAGCCGGGCAATGCGTCCCGCGCCGCTGTGGAGGATGCCCTTGTGGTTGGGTGTAGCAGAGCCGGTAAGGATAAACTGTCCCTTATGGGCGCTTTGATCCACCTTGTAGCGCACGGCATCCCAAAGAGGCGGCACCTCCTGCCACTCGTCGATGAGGCGGGGCGTCTCCCCCTCCAGCACCAGAGCGGGGGACAGCTCTGCCAGCTGGCGGTTTTGGAAGTTACCGGCGGGGTCGCCGATGTAGATCTCACTTTTGCTGTGGTAGGAAGAGGTCCAGGTCTTGCCGCACCATTTCGGCCCCTCAATGCAGACGGCGCCGAAGGCGGCCAGGTACTCCTCCACCTGCCGGTCGATGATACGGGGCTTGTAGTTTTGTTTGTCCATGGCAT
>ERZ1643251.453-NODE-453-length-60174-cov-12.871588_pt1 | contig 60174 bp, 53 predicted proteins | sample MGYA00579261_ERZ1643251 | MGnify/ENA primary metagenome ERZ1643251 (study PRJEB29033, sample SAMEA4952267) | chicken gut metagenome | biome: Broiler Chicken; feature: Gastrointestinal Tract; material: Caecum | place: Ireland | collected 2018 | study: Broiler...
TTCCCTTTTTATGCGCGAATAAGCTGATGAAAAACATATTCGTTATCTCCTTATTCAAAAAGTATTCGGGCGAAACGCCCCTCGCGTCAAAGAACGATCTTCTCGATCTTGACCGCAGTGAACGGCTGACGGTGACCCTGCTTCTTGCGCTCGTTCTTCTTTGCCTTGTACTTGAAGACGATGATCTTCTTGTACTTGTCCTGCGCAGCAACGGTAGCGGTCACTTTCGCGTTCTCAACATCCTTGCCGACCTTGACATCCGTACCGTCCGAGACCATGACGACGTTGAAGGAAACCTCTGCGCCCACTTCTGCGCTCAGCTTTTCCACCTTGACGACATCGCCCTCGGAAACCTTGTACTGCTTTCCGCCGTTTTCGATGATTGCGTACATGATAGCTTTTACCTCCTCTTCCCAGTCTCGCAAGCTTCATAGGCGACCCGTGTTGCATGGTCCTTTGGTGCCCGTTCTTAGCGGCTCGGGAATTATTATAAAAAATCCGCGCCCGAAAGTCAAGCGCTTTTCCCGCCCGCCGCTCATTTTTTTTGAAAATCGCATAAACTTTCCTGTGGCACACAAACTGCATGCAGGAGGAAACCATGGAACTCAAAAAGAGTGAAGAAGTGCTTGCGGAGATCCACCGCAACTGTCAGCTGGCGCTGCAGTCCATTTCGGACATTCTGCCCGAAACGGAGGACGCACAGCTTCGTGAAGAACTTTTGCGCCAACACGAGGACTATGAAAAGATCGGCGGAAAGGCGGCGCTGCTCGCCAAGGACAAGAGCATCGAACTCAAGAACCCCGGCCCCATCAAGAAGGCGATGATGTGGTCGAGCATCAAGATGAGCACGATGACGGACAACTCCCGCGCGCACATTGCCGAGATGATGGTGCAAGGGACGGTCATGGGGATCACGGCGCTCAAGAGCACGCTGGGCGAGGTGAGCGACGAGCACGCGGACCGGGACATCATCGGGCTTGCCCGCGAACTGCTCTCCGCCGAAGAGGGCTTTGAAAGAACGTGGAAGGCGCTCATCGCTTAAGGCGCGCCCTTCTGTATGATAATTTTATATGCGCCGCGGCGGGATTTTTTCCCGCCGCGGCGCATTTTTCAGGGGTACGTCCCCTAAAAATCAGTACAACAGCCTCGCGTCGTCAGGCAGGTTGAGCACGCCCGAATTGTCGCCGCGGACGGTGAATTTTTCCTCGTGCCAGTCCGCATGCGGGACGAGATAGATGCGCTTGTCCTTCCAGATGCCGCTCACTTCCGCCGAGAGGTACCGCCCCGCGAGCAGGCGTTTCATATAGTCGCGGCTGAGATCGACAATCGCCGCCTCGTAATCGTCTGCGAACAGCTCCAGAAGATCGCCGCGCAGCGTGATGGCAAGAAATTGATCGGAGTAGACGAACCCCTGACGCGTACAATGGGGACAGGGCGAGAGGAAGAAATCGAGAATGTCCCCGCCCGTGCGCTTGCGCGTGAACATGCTCACGCACATGTCGCTCATGGGCATGACGCGGCACTTGGCTCTGTCCACTGCAAGCGCCTCGGTGAGCGCCGTGTCGATCGCAGTGCGGTGCGCCTCCTCCGTCATGTCGATGAAGTCCACCGCGACCAGTCCGCCGATGTTGCGCAGGCGCACCTGCCGCGCGATTTCCCTGACGGCGACGAGGTTTGTCTCGAACACCGTCTCCTCCAGACTGTCCTCGCCCGTGAATTTTCCCGTGTTGACGTCGATGACCGTCATCGCCTCGGTGCGGTCGATGACCAGATAGCCGCCGTTCTCCATGGGCGCCGTGCGCGAGCACAGCGCGCGCAGCTGGGGCGTCAGCCCGTATTTGCGGAAGGCGTTTTCCTCTTCGGGACAGTATGTGACCCTGCGTTCGCCGATATCCGGGCGAAGGCGGGCGAGCGTGACGATTTTTTCGTAGAGCTCCTGATCCCCGACATACAGGCGGGTGACGCCGTCGCCGAGGCTGTCGCGCATGACGCGGAAGGGCAGGTCAAATTCGCGGTACACCGCGTCCCCGACCTGCGCCGCCTGCGCCGTCTGGCAGACCGAGCGCCACACCCGCTTTAAGTATTCCGATTCGATGCGCAGGTGCCGCTTGTCCGCCGTTGCCGCCGCCGTGCGCACGATGAACCCCGCGCCCGGCTCGCGCAGCTTGTCCGCATCCTTCAGCAGCCGCTCGCGCAGTGCAGGATCGGTGATCTTGCGCGAAATCCCCAAAAAATTGGTGTGCGGGAGATAGATGAGCGTCTTGCCGACAAAGGACAGATCGCACGTTACTTTGGCGCCCTTGGTTCCGCGCGGGGGCTTGACGATCTGCACCAGGATCTCGTCCCCCTCTTTTAGATCGGGCGTGGAGACGAGGTTGCCTTCGCCGTCGTAGGAGGCAAAGCGCGCCGCGCCCTCCCCGAGCGGAAGATAGCAGTTGCGCTCCAGCCCGCAGGAGATGAACGCCGCCTGCATGCCCGGCACGAGGTTGCACACCCGTCCTTTGTAGATCGTGCCCGTCAGATCGGCGGCATTCTCCTGTTCGATCATCGCTTCCGTGACGATGCCGTCCTCCGTATATACGGCGATCTGTGCGCCGCAGAAGCGATCGAAAAACCATTCCTTCTTCATCTAAAATCGTACCCTTTTCCGCCGGAGCGGGATGAACCGGTGAATATAGTTTATTTATTGTAGCATATCACAGCAAAATTTTCAAGTCTTTTTATAATTTCGGCAGCAATTGTGAGAGCGGAAGCGCCCAGTCCCCCCGCTGCACGGCGGCAAGGTACTCCTCCTCCGTCACTTCGCCGACAAATTCCCCGCCCTCATACAGGACGAGCACGAGATAGCTCTCCTCGCGCAGATAGCGGAATGCCGCGCGCACGGGGCGACCGGCAGAGATGACGATGCGCCTCTCGGACATGCCGCGCGCGAGGCTCTTTTTACGCGAGAACTTCAGCGGCGCGTACCTGCCGCCGCCGAACGCACCCGCCGCGAGCAGCACGGCGAAGGCGAGCGCCGTCCATGCGGGCGAGGAAAAACAGCTCCATACAAAGAACGCCAGGACCCCCGCCGCCAGAAGAAAGGTGACGGTGCGCACGATGCGCATGGACCGCACCTCCCCCAGCGGCGAGAGCGCGAGGTGTAGGATACGCCCGCCGTCCAAGGGCCAGGCGGGCAGAAGATTGACCAGGCACAGCGAGGCAGAGACGTACGCCGCCGTGTCCGTATAGGGGTAGGTCTCGGGGTACAGCCACCAGAGAGCGACAAAGGCGAGCGCCGTCGCGGCGTTGGCGAGCGGACCTGCGAGCAGGACGCACAGCTCCTCCTTTTTGCCGATGCCGCCGATGTCCCCCGCGATCGTCGCGCCGTAGGGCATGAGCACGAGCGTATCGAGCGCGAAGCCGTAGCGGCGGGCGGCGAAGGCGTGCGCGCACTCGTGCAGCGCCGCCGCAAGGATCGCCGAGAGAAAGGGAAGAAGCGTTCCCGTCAGCGCGGAGAGCACGCCGACGAGCAGGCAGAGCGGGTGGACGCGGACTTTAACTCCAGGCAAGCCCGTCCTCGCTCACCGTATAGCAGTTGAGGAGCGTGCCGTCCTCGTAGAAGGTGACGCGCACGGGGTGCGTGCCGTCCGTATAGGCGAGCGGCACGTTGCTTTTCACGTCCTCCCCGACCGCAAAATAGACGTTTGTCAGCCCGCTCATCACGGTAGAGAAGGAGTCGGAGTGCCTGAGCTCGATGGTGTAGCCGTTCTCGGCGTCCCCGTTGACGGCGCTCACTTCGCCCGCGCAGGGCGCGTACACCGAGCACGCCGCTGTAAAGCTCATGACGCCCGTATCCGAGACGGCGAGCTCGACGTCCGTGTACTCGTTGACGACGGGCGAGAGCGTGAAGTCCTCATAGGTGCGCGTATCCGCCGCCTCCGTCTCCGATCCGTTCCACAGATCGCGCACGAAGGTGTTGATCGCGCTGTTGGTGACAAAGATATTTGTCAGGAAGATGACGGCGCACAGCGCACAGACGGCGGCGAACTCCCCCCAGAGCACGCGGCGGGCGATCTTATCCTTGCGCGTGAGCGTGGGGGCGCGCTCGATGGGCGTGCTCTCCGCATACGCGGGATCGCGCGATTCGACGCGGTCGTTGACGCTCTCCACGACGCGGTCGGCGATGTCCTCTTCGCGGCCGCGGCGCTTCTTTTCCTTGCGGTTGACGGTGACCGTCTCCACGGGGATCTCCAGCATTTCGGCATAACTGAGTTCTTCGTTCATACCACACCTCAAACAAAATAGTGCGGACGGGCACATCCCGCCGCGTTTACTCTACTCTATGCCGCGCGGCGGGCGTTTAGAAGAAAAATCCACTGTCGAATGTGCGCAGGAAAGGAAAATTTTTTGAAGTTCATGGAGAAAATGCGCCGCGGGCGGCAAATTGCCGCCCGCGGCGCACATGAAAAAACACAGGCGCGCGCCCGCAGGCGGATGCCTGCGGGCGCGCAAAACTCAATCGACGGGATAGTCGACGGCGACGGAGCGCTCCGTCTGCGTCACCGTGTGCATGTACGGCTTGACCGTCTTTGCGTGATACCCCTGCGTCTGATAGCGCGCGAGGGCGTCAAAGTCCGCGAGCGTAACGATGAGAATGAGATCGTACGAGCGGGGCGAATGCAGCCCGTCGATACCGACCTCCACCGAAAGCGCCGTCTCCTCTCTTCCGCGCATGGAGAGCAGCATGTCTTTCGCCTCCTCCGCGCTCGCGCCCTCCTTTAACTTAAAACATACGACGTGCCTGATCATCTGTTGCCTCCGATATAGTTCCGATAACTGCCGACGACGATCTCCGCCGCGGCGAGCGCCTCCGTCTCCGTCGTCTGTAAGCCGAAGGAAAATCTGAGCCCCGCGCGCGCCTCATCCGCCGATTTTCCCATCGCCGTCATGACGTGCGAGGGCAGCGTGCTGTGCGCCGCGCAGGCGGCGCCTGCCGAGCAGGCGAGCCCTTTTAAGTCCATGAGCCCGAGCAGCGCGGGCCCGCCGCCCGCAAAGGTCAGATGGGAGATATTGGGGGCGCGGCGGCCGCCGTCCACCGTGACCGCGTCGCCCAGTTTTTCCACGACACGCGCTTCAAACTTGGCGCGCATCGCCTGCGTGTAGCGCACGAAGTCCTCCCGCTCGCGCACGGAAAGGGCGAGTGCCTTTGCAAACCCGACCGCGCCCGCGACGTTGACCGTGCCCCCGCGAAGCCCCCGCTCCTGCTCGCCCCCGGCGATCAGAGGGGACATACGTACCCCCTTTTTGATGACCAAAACGCCCACGCCCTTGGGTCCGCCCACCTTGTGCGCGGAGAGGGACAGAAGATCGCAGACGGCGGCGAGCGGCTTTAACTCGCACGAGCATGCCGCCTGTACGCAGTCAGAAAAGAAGAGTGCGCCGCGCGCGTGCGCCGCCGAGGCAAGCTGCGCCACGGGCTGCATAACGCCCGTCTCGTTGTTGACCGCCATGACGCCCACAAGCCCCGCGTCCCCGGAAATATCGGCGAGCGCCTCGGGGGAGACAGCGCCCTCCCGCCCGACGGAAAGATAGCGCACCGTGCGCCCCTCGCGTGAGGCGAGCTGCGCCGCCTCCAGCACGGCGTGATGCTCGATCGCGGAGACGGCAATGCCGCGCTCCGCCGCCTTCGTGCAGCGCACCGCCCAGTTGTCCGCCTCCGTTCCGCCCGCCGTGAAGTACACTTCGGACGCTTTCACGCCAAGGATCGCCGCGATCGTATCGCGCGCGTCCTGCAGGGCGAGCGCCGCGCGCCGCCCGAGCATATGCAGCGAATCGGGGTTGCCGAAGTCCTCCCTGAGATAGGGAAGCATCGCCTCCAGCGCCTCGCTGCGCAGTGGCGTGGTGGCGGCGTAGTCGAGATAGATCATTTGCACAGCTCCTTGACGATATGTCCCGCCATGATCAGCCCCATGACGGAGGGGACAAAGGAAACGGAGCCTACCGTGTCCGCATGCACGGGCATGGGCGGCTCGTCCGACCAGACGACGGGAAGATGCTCCACGCCCCGCTTTTTGAGCTCCCTGCGCATGACGCGCGCAAGGGGGTCGGTGCGCGTCTCGGACAGATCGGAAACACGAAAGCGGGTGGGATCGAGTTTGTTGCCCGCACCCATCGCCGAGATGACGGGCACTCCCGCCGCCCGTGCCGCAGCGATGAGGTGCAGTTTGGCGGTGACGTTGTCGATGCAGTCGGCAACATAGTCATACCCCGCGAGCGGCACGAGGTGCGCCGTCTCGGGCAGGTAAAAGAGCGCCTGCGCCGTGACGTCGCATTCGGGGTCGATCTCGGCGATGCGCGCGCGCATGACGTCCGTCTTACATTTCCCCACTGTTGACGTGAGCGCGACGAGCTGGCGGTTTAAGTTGCTCTTCTCGACGATGTCCTTGTCGACGAGCGTGAGATGCCCCACACCCGCCCGCGCGAGCGCCTCGGCACAAAAGCCGCCCACGCCGCCCAAGCCGAACACGGCGACGCGGCTTGTATGAAGTTTTTCAACGCCGCTCTCCCCTAAAAGGAGCGCGGTGCGCGTATCCTGTTCCCGCATACCCAAATTGTAGCAAAACGCGGGCAAAATGTCAACGCCCGCGCGGCGGTCCCGCCGTCTCCACACAAAAAGAGAGCGGTTGCCCGCTCTCTTTTTTCGTGCGTTACTGCCAGTCGCAGACGTTGACCCACTTGTCGAGGAATTCTTTCTCCTCCGGCTTGCCCTTGACGGACTGCGAAGCCGCAACGATGGGAAGGATGCGCTGAACGTACTGGATCGCCGTATCCGTCTTGGTGCAGAACAGCTTTAAGTACTTCTCCGCAAGCTCGTCCTTGCCCTGCAGCTTGAAGATGAGGTAGGTTCTTGCCGCATCGGCAGAGCCGTTGCCCTGCGTCGCGTGCGACCAGTCGATGATGTACGGCGTGCCGTCCGGCGTGATGACCACGTTGCTGGGCTGGAAGTCACCGTGGCAGAGCTTGTTGTGGCGGGGCAGACCGTCGAGGCGCATGTGCAGATCGTAGCGCACCGTTGCGGGGTATGCGCTGGACGAGATCTTCATGTGCATCTTATCGCGCAGGTGCCCCAGAAGGGGTACGCGCTCCTCGCTCATGCGGATCTGCAGATCGACGAAGAAATCGAGGTACTCGTCCTCTTTTTCAGGATGCATCTGCATGAGGGACTCCAGCGTCTCGCCCTCAATGTACTCCCAGATGAGCGACCATCTGCCGTCCACGACCGTCACGCCCAGGACCTTGGGAATATTCAGTCCCGTCTCCTCGACGCGCGCCTGGTTGAGCGCTTCGTTGAGGATGCCCGCTTTGGAGTAGCTCTCGTCAAAGGACTTGATGAGCCTGTCGCCGTCGCGGTAGAGCTTTTTGCCTACGCTTTCATGAATGAGTTCCATAGTTACAATTTCCTCCTTATCGGCGGGGTACTATCCCGCAATACTTTTCCCGTCTCGCATTATACCTTATTTTGAGGCGCTTGTAAAGGGGCGCAGGAAAAATTTTTTGCTCGTTTTTGCGCTTTTTTCATCATATTTTCCGATAGAAGGTATTCGCCCTGCTTTCAAGCGGGTATGATCATGGTGAGAACAGAAATAAGCGGCGCGGGCGCGGAAGATTCCGCGCCCGCGCCGCCAATAGAAGCAGGCGTCATTCAGTTTGTTTCGCCCTCATCCTGCGCCTCCTCAGCCGTCCCGAGCACGTCGTCAAGGCAGGCGAGCGCGTCCTCAAGCTGCTCCAGGCGCTCCCCTTCCTCGGTCGAGGCGAGCTTTTCGTTTGCCCTGCACAGGCGGGACGCCACGATGAGCTTGCGGGAGAAGTAGAGGAAGAAGCAAACCGCGACCAAGGTCAGCGCGCCGAACACGATCATGAGAATGGTGGGAAGCGAGCTTTGCGTCCGCAGCAGGAAACTTGCACTCACGCCGATGCCGACGGCAAACAGGACGGTGAGCACCGCGCAGATCGCAAAGCGCAGGCGGTAGTAGTTGCGGTTGGCGATGAAGGGCGCGCGGCGCGCCTCCTGCCCTGCCCGCACCTGTTCGCGCAGCGGCTCCGCCTCCTCTAAGAGGACGGCGCGCGCGTTGTGCAGTTCCTCGCCGAAGGCGTCCAGGACGAGCTTTTTGCTCGGCTCGCCCGCCTCGGCAAACTCCCTGGCGGTCTCCCGTTCGAACAGGACGTCGGAGGAGGTCATCCCCCGCGTGCGCGCCCACCAATAGAGTGCCTCCACTTCCTCGTCGTACTCAATGGAGAGCGACTGCTCAAAGCATCCCGTCGCCTCGTCATACGCCTCGCGCTGCACTGCCGCCTCGCCCTCGGCGCGGTAGCGGAGCGCCTCCGCATGCGCCTCCTCGCGCAGCTTTTCGCGGCGCTCCAGCTCCTCTTTGAGCTGCGTGGGGGTCAGCCCGACGAGGTCCTCGTCATATTCGCCGTCCGCGCCCTCGAGCGCGGCGTCCTCGGTGATCTCGTACTCGATTTCCGCCTCGTCCCCGGCAGCGCTCTCGTCGTCCGGCTCGCCGTCACGGCGCTTTTTGATGCCGCGCAGCTCGTCCTCGTCCATGATGCGTTCTTCCATGCTCACTCCTTTGCGCCCCGCCCATGTGCGAGGGCGCCCCGATGAATTTGCGCGGGAAGGGTGCGGACGCAGAACGTCCGGAACCGTCCCCTGTATGCCTTGCGCGCCGCGAGGCACGCCTGCTTATTTTCAAATACGGCGTAGCAGGTGCTGCCCGAGCCGGACATGCCCGCAATGGGGGACAGCCTCCTCGCCTCCTCCAGCGCTCTGCCGACCGCCCCGTTGCACGCCATGGCGCCCTCCGTGAGCGCGTTGGAAAACAGGTGCGCCGCGGACATGGCACCTTCCTCTTGAAGAAGGCGCAGGGCATGTCCGGTTTGGGGCGGGTACGTCTTGCCGAGCGCATCGTACTGCGCATAGCACGCCCCCGCCGAGACGCCGCGCCGGGGGCAGATGAGCAGCAGCCACAGCGGCGCCATGCCCGATACGGGCGTGACCTGCTCCCCGCGTCCCGTGATGCGCGCACAGCCGCCCGTCAGGAGATACCCCGTGTCGCTGCCCAGCCCGTCTGCGAGCGCCTTGAGCGCCGCCATGTCCCTGACATGAAAGAGCCCGGAGAGCGCGCGCAGCACGCCCGCCGCGTCCGCCGAGGAGCCGCCCAGCCCCCCGCCGACGGGGATATGTTTGTCAATGGAAATATCCGCGCCGCGCGTCCCGAATGTCGCAACGAACGCCGCCGCGGCACGATGGGCGTTGTTCTTTTCGGGCGGGAGCACATAGGGCATTCCGCGCATGGTGACATGCACTTCGCCGTCGCTGCGGGGGCGCGCCTGCACGCGGTCATATAAGCCGATCGTGCAGACGAGCGAATCGATGAGATGGTAGCCGTCCGCACTGCCGACGACGTCCAGCGTGAAGTTGACCTTGCCATATGCGTTGACGGCGACTTGTTCCATATATTGCCATTGTAGCATATTTTTTTGCAGTTTGCAAGGCGAATGGGACAAAATTCCGCCGCCGCACAAAAAATATAAGGCGGACGCAATTTGCAGACGCACATACAGGGGCGGCGCGCGGCAAATGCCGCGCGCCGCTCACGGAGAAAAGACGGCTCTGTCAGCCCAGTGTTTTTTTGCGGTAGATGACCACCCGCTGCCCTTCGCGGATGGGGAACTCCAGATCGGGATTGCTCTCCAGCACTTCCTCGGGGGACTTGCCCAGCCGCTTGGAGAGCTCCCAGAGCCCGTCGCCCGCGCGCGGCACATAGACGCTGACCGCGCAGTCGTTGACGGGCACCGCCTCGCCCTCCTGCGCCTGGGCGACGAGGCGCGCCGCGGCGTGAATGCGCTCGGTGAGGGTAAATTTCAACGTCGCCTCGGCGTCGATCGCGCCCTCCTCCTTCTGGCGGGCGCTCATGCCGCAGGCGAGCACGCACACCTGTGCATCTGCCGTCTGCACGGGGACGGAGAAGGGCAGGCTCATTTCGATGCCGCGATGGCTGCCGTCCGCCCCGCGCACAAGCAGGGTCGCGATCACCACGCCCTCGACGTGCATCCCGTTGTTGCCGCGCATGAGGTTGGCTTCGGCGCGCGCAAGCACGATCGCCTGCAGGGTGTCCGAGAAGTTGACGGGCGAGGAGAGCGCCGCGCGTCCGGAGATGCGCTCGGTCATCTGCGTCGTCTCGCCCGCGCCCTCGCTGTCGCTCTGTGCATAGGTGAGCAGTACGCGGTTGGTCTTGGAGAAGGCGTCCGTCACGCCGCTGACGGCGACCTGTTCATAGATGACGCCCGTCGCCTTTAAGGAGAGCGTCGCGTGGATATGCGCCCTGCTCTCCTCGTCCGCGTCGGCATTGAGGGAAATTTCGGGCACACTCACCTCCACGCGCGCCCTGCAGCCCGTCTGCGCCGCGTCGGAGGGAATCTCGATCGTGAAGGGAACGAGCCGCTCGAAGGAGACGAGCTCCTCCCCGCGCAGCGCGAGAAGCCCTAAAAACACTTCGCCCTCGGCCTTCAGGATGCCCGCCGCGCAGGTGACGGAGGCAAGATGCACAGTCTCGGCGTGCTGCAGAATGTCGCCGATGTTCTCGACCTCGAAGTCGTCCTCCACCTCCGTAGCGCCGTCCGCAAGGTGGGCGCAGAAAAAATTGACGGGGTCGCGGCGGCAGACGAGCTCGCCGCCCGCGAGGTAGTCAAAGGTCTGCTCGCCGAAGACGGAGATGTCCGTGCCGATGAGCGCCGTGACGAAGATGCTCGCCCCCTCCTTGCGCACGGAGAGATTTTCCACCGCGGGCTGCGCCCGCACCGAACAGGCGGGCACGACGCGCGCATCCTTGGCGATCGCCGAGAACTCTACTCCCTTCTCCGCACGGCAGACGCGGCGGTCGGCGTCCTCATAGACGATCGAAAAGTGCGCCCTGCCGTAATAGCGCACCTCACCGTTTCCCGCCTCGACGCCCGCAAGATGCACGCTCGCATGCGCCGTCAGCACTGCCGCCTCGGGGAAACGGCACTCGACTGCCGTCTGCGCCGCGAGCGAAAAGAGTTTTCCGTAGCCGCGGAAGGTCTCCGTCTGTGTTTTCATGGCCATATGCCCGACCTCCTGTCTCCGCATTTTTGCGATTTCCCTCTATCCTATGCAGGCGACGCGCCGCTTATGCCATGCCCACGCGGTCGAAATTGCGCGGATGCTGGTATAATTTGCGCGGGTTCTGTCAAAAACAGCGGTATGATCAAGCCGAACAACGACATTGCGCACGTCAAGCGGCGCATCCGGGACTACAAGGAGCAGCGGGTGGACGTCACCGTGCGGCTGGGCAGGAACAAGGTCCAGCGCTTTTGCGGGACGCTGACGGGAGTATACCCCGCACTGTTTACCGTGCGCCCCGACGACGAAAACTTTCTCGGAAAAACCTCCTATTCCTACGCCGAGGTGCTGTGCGGCAGCATCGACGTAAAACTTGCACAAAAGACAAAATAGCCCTCCCCCGCTTGCGCAGCGCCGCGCCGACATACGTCGGCGCGGCGCTGCGCATTTTAATTATTTTCACGGCGGCGCGGGCGATTTTGTATGCCGGTTTTCACCGCATATTTTATGCGATCTCCTCCGCTGTGATGCGCATTTTCCTCCCGTCGGGGAGCGTATAGACGATCTGTGTGCCGTCGCAGCTGCACGATCCCTCAAAATATTCCCGAATCAGGGGTACGAGCGCAAAGAGAATATCCTCCTCCGTGACCTTTTGCTGTGCTTCTTTTGACATTACTTGCATATCTGTTCTCCTTTTGTAATTCGCGTGCTTTGACGCTTTTCTATCATGATACACTCCGCCGTTGGTATTCGTCAAGCAAAAAATACCAACGGCGGAGATAATATTTTGTAGAAAAAGGTCTAATTTATGATAAATTTGTCGAATTTCTCCGAGACGCTTTCCGAACTCATGTTTGAGCACGGAAATATGACAGCGAAGGCGCTCGCCGAGCAGCTGAACATTGCCGCGCCCACGCTGACGCGCTATCTGCGTGCGCAGCGCACGCCGACGGTGGAAAACTTCGTACGCATTGCCGATTATTTTGCCTGCTCGACGGATTTTTTGCTGGGGCTGGAGCAATACAATCCCTCGCTGCGCTTTCATGTTTGCCCGCCCTTTTCAGAAAGGCTCGCGTTTTTGATACGGCACTTCAAGACGACCTGCGAAAAACTGTGCCGCGAAGCAGGCATTGCCGACAGTGCATTTTTCGCGTGGAAAAACGGCAGCAAGCAGCCAGCAATGGAAAGCGTTCTCAAACTTGCTGCGCACTTTGATTGCAGGGTGGACTTTATTTTGGGCAGGGAAACATAAGGCACGGCGCCGCCGCGCAGATTGCACGGCGGCGGCTTTGGTCTAAAAAATCGATCACGTATCTGAAAATCGCGCCCGCCATGCAAGCATGGCGGGCGCGGGTTTTGAATTATGATTCTTCCACTGAAATGCGTTATTCCGCGTCGTCTGCGGGAGCGTCTGCGCCGTTTTCCGCCTCGTCCTCCGCGCCCTCCGAAAGGTCCTCGGGCGAGAGATCCGCCGCCGTCTCCTCGGGCGCTTCCACTTCCGCCGTGTCGTCCTTTTCGGTCACGGCGACCGTCGCCACGACGCCGTCTCTGACATTCATCAGCCGCACGCCGCGCGTATTTCTGCCGATGCAGGAGATCGCCTCCGCGTGCATGCGGATGACGATGCCCGCAGAGGTCACGAGCATGACGTCGTCCTCATCGGTCACGAGCTTCATGTTGACGAGCGCGCCCGTCTTTTCGCTGAACACGCCCGCCTTGATGCCCTTGCCGCCGCGCGTCTGCAGGCGGTAATCCTCGGGCGAGGTGCGCTTGCCGTAGCCGTTCTCGGACACGGTGAGAATGTCGCAGCCCGGCTTTAAGACGAGCATATCCACGACACTGTCCCCCTGCGCGAGCGTGATGGCGCGCACGCCCATCGTATCGCGCCCCATGGGGCGCACATTGCTCTCCGAGAAGCGGATGCACTTGCCGAAGTGCGATGCGACGACGATCTCGTCCTCGCCGCCCGCAAACTGGACAGAGATGAGCTCGTCCCCTTCGGCGATGCGGATGGCGATCTTGCCGCTGCGCAGAATGTGATCGAACTCGCTCGTCGCCGTCTTTTTGATGAGCCCTAACTTGGTCGCCATGACGAGGTAGCCGCCGTCGCGCGCATAGACGGGCAGGATGGCGGCGATCTTCTCGCCCGCGCTCAGCTGGACGATATTGACGATCGCCCTGCCGCGCGCCGAACGCGCCGCCTCGGGAATGTGGTAGCCCTTGATGGAGTACACCTTGCCGAAGTTGGAAAAGAGCAGAATGTCGTTGTGCGTGGAGCAGACGAACATCTGCTCGACAAAGTCGTCCTCCTTGGGACGGTGCGCCGTGATGCCCACGCCGCCGCGGTTCTGTGCGCGGTATTCGGCGACGGGAATGCGCTTGACATAGCCCGAATGGGTCATGGAGATGACGACGTCCTCCTCGTCGATGAGGTCCGCGTCCTCAATCTCGCCGAAATCGACGGAGATCTCCGTCTTGCGCTCGGAGGGGTATTTTGCCTTGATCGCGAGGAGATCGGTCTTGATGATCTCCAGCACGCGCGATTCCTTGGCGAGGATATCCTTGAGGTCGGCAATGGTCGCGTGCAGCGCTTCCAGTTCTTCCTTGAGCTTCTCCACCTCGAGCGAGGTGAGGCGCTGCAGGCGCATTTCCAGGATGGCGTTCGCCTGTTTATCGGAGAGTTCGAATGCCGCGGTCAGCTTCCGGCAGGCGTCGTTCTTGTCCGCCGACTCCTTAATGATGCGGATGACCTCGTCGATATTGGCGAGCGCGAGCACGAGCCCTTCCAAAATGTGCGCGCGCTCCTCCGCCTTGGCAAGTTCGTAGCGGGTGCGGCGGGTGATGACCTCCTTCTGATGCGCGAGGTAGTTGACCAAAATTTCGCGGAGATTGAGGACCTTGGGCTCGGTGCCGTTCTCGACGAGCGCCAGGAGGATGATGCCGTCGGAGATCTGCAGATTGGTGTGCTTATAGAGGGAATTGAGGACGACCTGCGCGTTGGCATCCTTTTTGCACTCGATGACGATGCGCATGCCCTCCCTGCCCGACTCGTCGCGGATATCGGAGATGCCCTCGATGCGCTTGTCCCTGACGAGGTCTGCGATCGTCTTGACCAGCATCGCTTTGTTGACCTGATAGGGGATTTCCGTGACGACGATGCGGCTTCTGACGTTGGCGCCCGAACCGTGCTCCTCGATCTCGCACTTGGAGCGGATGATGATATTGCCCTGCCCGGTACGATACGCCTTGCGGATGCCGCTCCTGCCCATGATGATGCCGCCCGTCGGGAAATCGGGCGCGGGGATATACTCCATCAACTCGTCGACGGTGATATCGGGATTGTCGATGAGGGCGACGGTGCCGTCGATGACCTCTGCGAGGTTATGGGGCGGGATATTGGTCGCCATGCCGACGGCGATGCCGTCCGACCCGTTGACGAGCAGGTTGGGAAAGCGCGCCGTGAGGACGGCGGGCTCCATCTCGTTGCCGTCGAAGTTGGGGAAGAAGTCCACCGTCTCCTTATCGAGGTCGCGCAGCATCTCGGCGGCGAGCTTACTAAGGCGCGCCTCTGTATAGCGCATTGCGGCGGGCGGGTCGCCGTCCACAGAGCCGAAGTTGCCGTGCCCGTCCACGAGCGGGAAGTTGATGGAGAAGTCCTGCGCGAGGCGCACGAGGGCGCCGTACACGGAAGAATCGCCGTGCGGGTGGAATTTACCAAGGACGTCACCGACGATACGGGCGCACTTGCGGTAGTCCTTATCGTTATACAGCCCCATTTCGTGCATGGAGTAGAGGATGCGCCGATGCACGGGCTTGAGGCCGTCCCTGACGTCGGGAATGGCGCGCGACTTGTTGACCGCCATCGCATAGGCGATGAAGGAGCGCTTGAGTTCGTCGTCCACCTCGACGTCGAGGATGCGCGTCATCTGGAGCGTCTTTTTAAATTCTTCGGTGAGCTCCGGGCTCGTTTCTTTTTTAGACATAATTCCTCCCTCACGCGAATCTTTTCGCCGTGACGTCCGCGGGAAACACCGCAAAAAGCGTGCGGCGTTTCCCGCGCAAAGAAAACGGGGGCGGCGCGCAGGGCGCGCCCCGCGCGCCGCCCCGTTCCCGTAAAGCCCCGCCGCGCCTCGGCGGCGGCAGCCCGTTCAGATATCCAGATCTTTCACCAGCGTCGCGTTTTCCTCGATGAACTGGCGGCGGAGCGCGGGGCTCTCACCCATCAGGATGGAGAACATTTTATCCGCCTCCACCGCGTCCTTGATGCTCACTTTGACGAGCGTGCGCGTCGCAGGATTCATCGTCGTGTCCCAGAGCTGTTCGGTGCTCATCTCCCCGAGACCCTTATAGCGCTGATAGGTCACTTTGTTGTTATTCGCCGCGTCGTAGGCGGTCTTTTCCTCCTCCGAATAGAGGTAGACGTCCTCCTTTCCCTTGACGCTCGCCTTGTACAGGGGCGGCATCGCGGAGTAGACGTGCCCGTGCTCGATGAGCGGGCGCATGTAGCGGAACAAAAACGTGAGCAGCAGAATGCGGATATGCGCGCCGTCGACGTCCGCATCGGTCATGGAAATGATGCGGTCATAGCGCAGCTTGCTTTCGTCAAAGTCGTCCAGAATGCCGCAGCCGAAGGCTGTGATCATCGCCTTGATCTCGGCGTTTTCCAGCACGCGGTTGAGGCGCACCTTCTCGACGTTCAGGATCTTGCCGCGCAGAGGCAGGATCGCCTGAAACCTTCTGTCCCGCCCTGACTTGGCGGTGCCGCCTGCCGAGTCGCCCTCGACGATATAGATCTCGCACAGTTCGGGGCGGCGGTCGGAGCAGTCTGCCAGCTTGCCGGGCAATGCGCTCGACTCTAAAAGCCCCTTTCTGCGCGTCAGTTCGCGGGCAGAGCGCGCCGCGTCGCGCGCCTTCTGCGCCGTGATGCAGCGCAGCACCAGTTCGCGCGCCTCGGCGGGGTGTTCCTCGATATAGGTGCCGAAGCGGTCGGACACGCACTTGGAGACAAAGGTGCGGATGAAGGAGTTATTCAGCTTATCCTTGGTCTGCGACTCAAACTGCGCGTTCTCCAGCTTGACCGAGACGACAGCGGTGATGCCCTCTCTAACGTCCTCGCCCGTCAGGCGGTCGTTCTCTTTTAAGATATTCAGCTTTCTGCCCGCGTCGTTGATGACCTTCGTGAGCGCGAGCTTGAGCCCGTCGACGTGCGTGCCGCCGTCGATCGTGTTGACGTTGTTGGCATAGGAGTAGATGACCTCGTTATAGCTCTCGTTGTACTGGAGCGCGATCTCGCAGACGGTCGTGCCATCCTGCTCCTCGAAGTAGAGCGGCTCGGGAAAGAGCGTCTCGGCGCCGCTGTTGATCTCCTCGACCAGCTCGCGGATGCCGCCGACGTAGCAGAACGTGTCCGTGCGCTCCTTCTCGCCGCGCTTGTCGGTGAGGGTGATGGTCAGCCCCTTGTTGAGGAAGGCAAGCTCCTTGAGCCTGGCGCGCAGCGTATCGTACTTGAATTCGATGGTCTCGAAGATCTCGGCGTCGGGGAAGAAGGTGACCTTGGTGCCCGTCTTGTCGGTATCGCCGACGATCGAAAGCGGGCGCTGGGGCACGCCGCGGTTGTACACCTGCTTGTAGATGTGCCCGTTCTGAAAAACTTCGACTTCCAGCCACTCCGAGAGCGCGTTGACCGCCTTGACGCCCACGCCGTGCAGGCCCGAGGAGACCTTGTAGCCTGAGTCCCCGCCGAACTTGCCGCCCGCGTTGACCTTGGTAAAGACGACCTCGACGGTGGAGATGCCCTCCTTGGGGTGGATCTCGGTGGGAATGCCGCGGCCGTTGTCCACGACCGTGCAGGAGCCGTCCGCGTTGATCGTGACGTCCACGCGGTCACAATAGCCCGCGAGCGCCTCGTCGATGGAGTTATCCACGACCTCGCTCACGAGGTGATGCAGCCCCCTTGCATCGGTGGAGCTGATATACATGCCGGGACGCTTGCGGATATGCTCCAGCCCGTCCAGGACCTGGATTTGTTCGGCGCCGTACGCGCCTTCAACTTTATCAGACATAAATACTCCTTTCATGTTCACGAATTTTCTCACGCAAAGGCGTGACAAAATTCCGTGATCTGAGAGGGCGGTCGCGGGCACGCCGCCTCGCGGCTGACCGCACCGCCCTCTCTTGACGCGAACCTTTCAGGGCTTACAATTATAGTTCGCGTCAATTCACACCCACCCCCATGCTGCGTGAGCAGCAAATAGGGGCATACTGCGCAGGGAAACCCTGCTTGTATCTGAGATTTTGCGCTCGTCCGTTTCTTTTTGAACTGACAAAAACAAACGGACGATTTTCAGAAAAACCCAACAGTCGCCTACGGCTTTGTGTTCGGTTTTTCTCGCCGATGGGTTTAGCAACAATGATAGCCCCATCGGCTCACTTTTCCGCAAAAGCGCTTCCGCGCAAATAAGAATTACCATATTTCTCGCAAAAATATTTTTGAAGAAAAGATTTTTGCGAAGAGGAGCCGCAACGGCGCGTTGTTGGACTTTGCGCAGGCGCAAAGTCCTGAAGGCAAAGTTTGCGGCGACGAAAAAGGCATAACAAGTAAAGCCTTTTTTCGCATAATTGATAGCAAAGAGCACAGCTTCTCAAGGCTTCTCCTTCGGGGCGAATGTGTGCGTTATGCAGATAGCCGCGGTGCGGCTTCTGCGCACACATGAGCTTAGCGATTTTGCATTTGCGGTGCAAAATCGCTGACCGAAGCACAAGGTCTACTTGTGCGAGACAGCTCCGCCGCAGGCGGTGATGAGGGGTCACCCTGAAACACCAAAGCGCCTATCAACTTGTCGCAACGCACGCACGCGTGCGCGCACGCGCGCGACAGAAAAATCGGGCAAAAACGCCCAAACATGTATTTATTATACCATATCGGCGCACAAATGTAAATTGTTTCCGCCGCGATTTGACAAAGTTTTTTGCCTTCGCACCAAAAAAGGCGCGTAATTTGCCTTACACGCCTTTTTGATGTGATTTCCGTGGAGGGAATAGCACGCCTCACCAACGCCCCCTGACGGGCATTTTAACGACCCGTGATCAATGCACCCCCTCCCCAAAGATCTCTTGTGCAATCGAGCCGACTTCCTCCGCCGTCTGCGCGGAGAACAGGCGGCGCTTATACTCCGCCGCCCCGGGCATGCCCTTGCAGTAGAACGCCGCCATCTTGCGCATGAACACGACGGCGAAGCGCTCGCCGTACAATTGCTGCGTTTCGGCAAGCTGGCGCGCGAACAACTCTCCCATTGGCGCGGGCGCAGTGCCCGTGAGGTCGCAGAAGATGAGCGGACGATAGAGCGCGGCGCGGGCGATCATCACGCCGTCCGCACCCGTGCGCGCGAGCATCTTTTCCATATCCGGCCTGCTCCAGATGCCGCCGTTGGCGATGACGGGAATATTGACCGCGTTCTTTGCCTCCGCGATCTGCGCATAGTCGGGCGCGCCCGCGTACACCTTGTCGCGCGTTCTGCCGTGGACGGCGATCATGCACGCCCCCGCACCCTCGCACAGGCGCGCGAACTCCGCGGCGATCCTGTGATCCTCGTCCACGCCGATACGGAACTTGACGGAGATGCGCTTGCCGCTCTTGGCACACGCCGCAATGACCTTCTCCGCGAGGGGCAGATTTTCCATGAGCGCGCTGCCGTCGCCGTTCCTGACAACCTTGGGCATGGGGCAGCCCATGTTGATATCGATGAGGTCGAAGGGGGCTAAATCCTCGCTCTCGCACACCTCGCGCATGAGCGCGGGGTCGCTGCCGAAGATCTGCGCCGCCTTGGGGGATTCGTCCCCGTGGAGAAGCAGCTTTTTGGTCTCCTCGCTGCCGTATAAGAGCCCCTTGCAGCTGACCATCTCCGTGAACGTCAGCCCCGCCCCGAGGCGCGCACACATGCTGCGGAAAGGGTAGTTGGTGTACCCCGCGAGCGGCGCGAGAAAGACGTTGTTGGGGCACTTCATGCCCGCGACGACGAACTCAGCCACGCATTGCCTCTTGATAGTAATTCTCAAATTCCTCGGGCGAGAGTGCGTTCACATCCTTGCCGTCCGCGCGCACGATGGTCTCAAATCTGACATACCGTTGCTGCATTTTTTTGACCGTGTCCAGAAGCGCCTGTTCGCAGTCAACGCCCACCGCGCGCCCCAGCCACGCCATGCACATGAGCGCCTCGCCGAGCAGGGAGGCAGTCTTTTGCTTGTCCCCCGCTTCGTTCGCCGCCTTTAAGGCTTCCAGCGAAGTGCGCAGCGACGAGACGGCGCCGTCAAAGGACGCGAACTTCCAGCCGCCCTTCTCCGTACGTTTGGCGATCTTCTGCGCGCGCAGAAGCGCGGGGAACACCGCGGGCACATCCTCCACCGCGTCCGAGAAGGTCTCCTGATGCTTTTCCTTCATCTTGTTCTTTTCCCAGACGGTGAGCGCGCCGTCCGCTTCCGACGCCTTGTCCTGCCCGAACACATGGGTATGGCGGGTGATGAGTTTTTCGCAGGTGCCGCTGACGACGTCCGTCATCGTGAAATGCCCGCGCTCCTCCTCGATGAGGGTGTGGAACGCCGCCTGCATCAGGACGTCGCCCGCCTCCTCGCACATTTTGTCGGGATCGTCTAAATCGATGGCGTCCACGAGCTCGTATGCCTCCTCCAGGCAGTTGATGCGGATGCTCTCGTGCGTCTGCACCCTGTCCCACGGGCAGCCGTCGGGCGCGCGCAGGCGGCGCAGAATGGCGAGCAGGTCGTATAAGTCGAACCGCTTTTTTTGCAGCAGCGGCACGTCATATAAAACGAGCGCCGTGTCCACGGTGTAACCGTTCTGACGGTCCAGCTCATAGAGCTTGATCTTTTTGACCTTGCCGCCCGCGACGAGGGCGACGTCCGCCTCATCGCCGAAGCGCTCGGCAAGCGTGAGTTTGACATCGGACGCAAGAGAGCGGTCGGCGAGATCGTATAAAACGAGGGGCGCAGTGAGCTCGCGCTCCGCCGCCTCATACGCAGACATGGCGGCATATGCCCCGAACACGCCCGCGCGCGCCGCCGCGGCGGACGCCTTGGAGACGCCGTCGATGACGGCCGTCCTGCCCGTTGCGAGCGCCCTTGCCGCGCCGTCCTCCGTGACGCTGCCGTCCACGCAGTAGCAGACGTTTCCCTCTCTGCCCGCACGGCGCACCTCGCGCACGATGGCGCGGGTGAGCGTCTCATATGTGCGGCAGCGCTCGTAGAGCGCGTCCAGCGTCTCAAACGGGATGCCCGCCTCCCTCAGACTTTGTACCGACGGATGCGCCGCCGTACGCACGAGGACGCGGTCCGCCCTCCTGAGCGCGTCGAGCGCGCGCTGCGTTACGTCCCCCTTCTGCGCCCCGAGACCGATGATCGTGATCATGTTGTCCCTTCCTTTTCTGTGAATTTTTACCCTTTACAGTATAAAACAAATCGAGGAAAAAGGCAACCAAATAACAGGCGTTGGAGGCGGTCGCCGCGCCGAGGATGCCGTAGGACGCATTGCCCACGAGCAGAAGCTGCAGCCCCGTCTTGACGAGCACGGCAAGCAGCATGGCGAGCGCGGCGCGCTTTGCAAGCCCCATGGCGGTGAGGCAGGCGGCGAGGGTGTCGACGGCGGCGAGCGTCGCCGCGGATACGCTGCTCAGCCGCAGAAGCCGGACAAGCAGCGCCGCGTCCCCCGCCGGGAGTGCGGGATAGAGAAGGCGCACCGCGAGCGGCGCAAACGCAAACAGCGCCGCCGCACAGGGCAGGGCGAGCGCAAGGCAGGCACACAGCGAAAACAGGGCGCGTTCCCGCCCGCGCGCCTCCTCGCCCCGCGCAAAACAGGCGGCGATCGTCGGCACAGACGCGGCGACCAGCCCCGCACACAGCGTCGCCGGCAGGTTGACGAGGGACAGAGCGCTCCCTGCAAACAGCCCGTAGAGGGACACGGCGCGCGAAGTATGGCGAGATAGAAGGCGAACGATGAGCACGCTGTCCAGCATCTGCGAGAGGGGCAGCAGCGCCGCCGACGCCATGACGGGCAGCGCCGCATAGAAAAGCGTGCCCGTGCCCGCGCGCCCGACATGCAAAAAGCGCTCCCTCGCGCGCGGACGCGCGGCAAGAAAGAGTAGGGCGACGACTTCGGAGAGCGTCACCGCAAACAGCGCGCCACGCGCCGCCAAAACCGGGTCATGGGAAAAGCGGGAGGCGGCAAACAGTCCCGCGCCCACCTTGACGAGCTGCTCCACGACCTCCGAGAGCGCCGTAGGCGACATGACGCCCCTGCCCTGCCAGTATCCCCGGAGCACCGCGATGAGCGCGACGGGCAGGACGGCGGGCGCAAGCGCAAGATAGCACTGCGCGAGGGAGCCCTCCCCCTGCAAGGCGGCGACGGGCAGGGCGAGCGCCGCCATCATCGCCGACCCGCCCAACCCCAAAAGGGCGAACAGCCTGACGGCGTCACGCAGGACGAACTGCCCGCTCCGCCCCGCGGCGCACTCCGCCGCGACCGCCCGTGCCACGACCGTCGGGATACCCACCGAGGAGAAGGTGAGCATCAGGCAAAAGAGCGGGTACGCCATCTGATACAGTCCCGCGCCGTACCCGCCCAGAAAGTTGGCGAGCGGGATGCGGTAAGCAACGCCGATCGCCTTGGCGGCAAGTCCCCCAAGGGAGACGATCGCCGCATTTTTCAAGAACCCGAAATACTTCTTCACGTCTCCCCCTTTCGCCTGACCCGGTCACGATTTTTGCGACCGTTTGGCATATTTTCGTCCCAAAGCCCCTTGTGCACTCCTTTCAGGGCGGACTCAGTCAAACTGGCTGGCGATGATGTCCGCCGTGAGGCGGGCGAGTTTGACACAGGACGCCTCCATCACCGCGCCCGTCTCCTCGCTCAGCAGCACGACCGCGCCGAGACAGTCCCCGCCCGCGACAATGGGCACGATGAGCTGCGCCGTGTAGTTGTTTTCCGCGTCCCTGACGACGGGCAGGATATTGCCGCCCTCGGCGAGGCTCGCCACATGGCTGGAGCGCGACGCCATGAGGTCGGTGAGCGCGTCCGAGACGGCGTGCCCCAGAAGCCCCTTCTTGCCCGCGCCCGCGGCGTGCAGGACGTTGTCCGTATCGCAGATCGCGGCGAGATAGCCGCTCTGATCATGCAGCGACTTTGCCGTCCCCTCCGAAAAGCGCTCCACCGACGCGATGGGCGAATACTTTTTGAGCATGAGTTCGTCCCGATCGGTGAACAGTTCCAGGGGATCGCCCTCGCGGATGCGCAAAGTCCTTCGTATCTCCTTGGGAATGACGACGCGCCCGAGCTCGTCGATCCTTCTCACAATTCCCGTTGCTTTCATAAGAAACCTCCGTATATTGTCATTATGCACCGGCCAAAAATTTCTATGCGAAACAAGGGCGGCGTTTCGCAATGCGAAACGCCGCCCATTGAAAGACATATTGGATTCCCATGTTCCGATGCGGCACGGGAAAGCGCGCTGCTCGGCGCCGGGAATCGTCACGACCGCTCTTTTGCCACCGTACAGGTCACCGCCCGGTAACCGCGCCCGACCGCCGGCAGGAATTTTTCCAGCAGATCGCTCGTCCCGATGCGAAGCGTGGACGTGTTGACGCACGGATGGCAGCCGATCGACGCCTCCCCCAGCAGGTCGGCATCCACCAGCAGCTGCACGTTGCCGCCGTGATCATTCATGAGCCCCAGCACGCTGACCGCGCCGACGCCAAGCCCGAGCAGTTCTTCCAGCGCCTGCGCAGGCGCAAAGGAAAGCCGCGGACCGCCGAGCTGCCCTGCGATCCGTTTGCAATCGAGCCGCTTTTCCCCGCGCAGCATCAGCAGATAGAAGTTGCGCCTGTGCGCATCGCAGAGCAGCAGATTTTTGCAGACCGCCGCAGGGCTGAGCAATGCGTCGATCTCCCGACACGCCGCCATCGTCTCCACGGCCTCGTGATCCACCCGTTCATATCCGATCTTGAGTGCGTCGAGCAGGTCATAGACGCGCATCTCCCGCGCCGAGCGCCCTGCCTCATTTTTCGGTCTCCCGACTTCAAGCTGCATTATCCCCTCCTTTTTTCAGACGCCAAAAACATGCGCCGCCCTACAAAGGAGGCGCAGAAATTGCATGGCGTTACGGCGTTATGATTCCACCCGGGTCACGCGGATCCTGTCCCAGAGCTGTTTTAAGGTAAAACTGCCCTTGCGCCCCATGCGGAACAACTTGCACGCTTCATCGAACGACTTGTAGAAGGAGATACGCTCCGCGCCGTCCTCCGTGAGCCGCACTTCCAAAAAGTACAGCGTCGCGCCGCTCAAAACCACGTCCTCGCGCCATTCGATGACGCAATGCCGGTAGTGGGGATACCCCTCCACCGCAAAGTCGACGCGGCGCACTTCCCGCCGGTTGAGCTTTTCCATGAATTCTTCGTATGACGACTGCACTTTGTCTCCCACAAGCCATTTTGCGCCTTGACGCGGCAGCGCCCCGCGCCTCTCTGCTCCCTATATTATATACGTTCCGGGATAAATTGCAAAGGCTTTTGCAGAAAAATAATCAAAATGGGAAAAAATATGAAAATCCTATCAAAAATGGTTGCATGACATGCGGCGCAGTGCTATAATTCCCGCTCGGAAAGGAAGTTTCTTATGGTTGACATCATCTTAAAAGTACTGCTCATCATGCTCGTTCTGTTTGCCTTCGCGCTTCCGGGGTTTATCCTCACCAAGACGGGGCTCGTCCGCGAAGACAGCCTGTATTCCATCTCCAATATTCTGCTGTGCTTTGCGCAGCCGCTGCTCATCATCAAGGCGTTCGCGGTCGACCCCATTGCGCCGACGGGCGAAACGCTGCTGAATTTCCTGTGGGTGTTCCTGCTCTCGATCGCGGCGATCTTTCTGACGTTCGGCGCGTCCAAACTGTGCTTTCTCTTTATGAAGGGGGAGGAAAAGCGGCGCAAGCGGGACGTCCTCGTGTTCATCGGGACCTTTTCCAACTGCGCGTTCGTCGGCATCCCCTTTGTCGACATGTTCACGGGCGGCGACTCCGAGGCGATGATGTACGTCACCGTGTTCAACGTCGTCTTCAATCTGCTCATCTGGACGCTGGGCGCATACCTCATCACGCAGGACAAAAAGCAGATCTCGCTGAAAAAAGCGCTGCTCAATCCCTGCACGATCGGTTCCGTCATCGGGTTTATCCTCTTTCTCGTGCCGGAGATCAATATCTTCAACATGGACGAAGTTGCAGAGCTCCGGCAGATCGTCACCTATGCGGGCGGCATGACCGCGCCCCTCTCCATGCTTATGGTGGGCGTGCGCGTCGCCTCACTCTCGCCGCGCGCGCTGTTCTGCGATAAGACGATCTACCTTGCGGCGTTCGTGCGCCTCATCCTCTCCGCGGCGCTCACCTATCTGCTCATCCTGCCCTTCAAGCTGACGGGCGTCTTTGCAGACACCCCCTATGTCCTGCTCGCCCCCGTCATCGCCATGGCGATGCCGCCCGCCGCGAGCGTGGTCGCCTTTGCCGAAAAAATGGACGGCGAAAAACAGTTCTCCGCCGCCGCTTACGCGACGGGGACCATTCTCTCCGTCGTCACGCTGCCCTTTGTCATGTTCCTTGTGACCCTGTAAAATTTTCCATATCATAGAGCGCGGCGCGCGTCCCTTCCCGGGACGCGCGCCGCGCTTTTTCGTCTGTTTTACAGCCTGTACTCCTCGGCAAGCAGCCGGAAGGCGGGAAGGCTGTTTTGTATGGTTTCCTTCGCGACGCAGTAGGAGATGCGCACATACCCCTCCACGCCGAAGCTGTCGGACGGGACGAGGAGCAGTTCGTACTTCTTGGCGCGCTCGCAGAACGCCTTGGCATCCGGCTCGGGGGACTTCATGAACAGGTAGAACGCCCCCTCGGGCGGAATGCAGGTGAAGCCGTCCGCCGTCAGCGCGTTGTACAGCAGATCGCGGTTTTCGCGGTAGGCGGCAATGTCGCCCGACTGCCCGAGGCACTTCGCCGTGACGCGCTGGAAGAGCGAGGGCGCGCAGACATACCCCTGCGCCCTGCCCGCGCCGCAGACGGCGGCAAACAGCGCCTCCGCGTTATCGCACTGCGGCGAGACTGCGATATAGCCGATGCGCTCGCCCGCGAGCGAGAGCGACTTGGAAAAGGAGTAGCACACGACGGTGTGCGGATAGAGCGCCATGAGATAGGGCACCTGCGCGCCATAGGTGAGTTCGCGGTATGGCTCATCCGCAATGAGCACGATTTTTGAGGCACGTCCCTCGTTTTTGCGCACCAACATGGCGGCAAGGGCGGCGAGTTCTTTCTGCGTATATACCGCGCCCGTTGGATTGTTGGGGGAATTCAGGAGGATCGCCTTGGTGTGGGGCGTGATCGCGTTCCCGATCGCCGCGACGTCGAGATGAAAGTTCTCGTCCGCCGGAACCTCGACGACCGTGCCGCCCGCCTGCTCGATGAACACGCGGTACTCGGGGAAGTAAGGCGAGATGACGATGAACTCGTCCCCCGTCTCGCACAGGGCGTTGAGCGTGATCGTGAGCGACGCCGCCGCCCCGCACGTCATGTAGATAAGCGACGCGGACATGGGTACCCCGAACGCCGTGCGGATATAGTCTGCGACCGCCTCCCTGACATCGGGCGCGCCCGCCGCCGAGGTATAGCCGTGCAGCGCGACCGACGGCATGCTCTCAAGCAGCCTGATCGCCTCGGCATTGACCGCATCGGGCGACGGCACGCTTGGATTGCCCAGCGAGAAATCAAAGACCTTGTCCGCGCCGATCTCCTGTTTGCGCTTGTTGCCGTACTCAAAGATCTCGCGGATGACCGAGCGTTCCTCGCCCAGTTTTTGCATCTTGCAATTGACCATATTCCCCTCCCGTTATGAGATTTTGTCCGTTTTGTTGCTATAATTTTGACGCAAGAAATATTTCTCCACCCCTTCGTCTGCTTCGCAGACACCTCCCCTAAAAATCTACGATTTTCAGGGGAGGCAAGTCTGTCCTTTGCTATAAATTATGGCGCAAGGAAAGCCACGCCTTTCCGCAGCGCTCCTCAATTTGCCAACCCTTTGGCTTATGGGGAAAGAGTGAATGCGCAGGGGCTAAATTGTAAGCCCCTAAAATCCCTGCGCAGAGAGAAAACGAGCCGCAGTCTCGCCGCGGCGGCGTTTTCTCTAAATCTCACGGCGAAGATTTTTGCCTTTGCAAAAAGATTCGCGTGAGCAAAGCATTTTCTTCAAAAACTCCCCCGTATATGACTGTTCGCAGGCGGCGACTTCTTCAGGCAAGCCCTCGGCGATGATCGTGCCGCCGCCGTCGCCCCCTTCGGGCCCGAGGTCAATGATATGGTCCGCCACCTTGATGACATCCAGATTGTGCTCGATGACCAGCACCGTGTTGCCGTTGTCGCGGAAACGAAGGAGAATTTTGACCAGCTTTTCCACGTCATAGCTGTGCAGGCCCGTCGTCGGCTCGTCGAGGATATAGAAGGTGCGCCCCGTGGAGCGCTTGGAAAGCTCCGTCGCGAGCTTGACACGCTGCGCCTCGCCGCCCGAGAGCGTCGTCGCGCTCTGCCCGAGCCTGACATACCCCAAGCCCACTTCGTTGAGCGTGGAGAGCTTGTTGTAGATGGAGGGCACGGGCCCAAAAAACTCGCACGCCTCCTCGACGGTCATATCGAGGACGTCTGCGATCGACTTGCCCTTGTACTTAACTTCCAGCGTCTCGCGGTTGTAGCGCTTGCCGCCGCACACCTCGCAGGGGACGTAGACGTCGGGCAGGAAGTGCATTTCGATCTTCATGATGCCGTCGCCCTGACAGTTTTCGCACCTGCCGCCTGCGACGTTGAAGGAGAATCTGCCCGCCTTGAAGCCCATCATCTTGGCGTCCTGCGTCGCTGCGAACAGTTCGCGGATGGCGGTGAACACACCCGTGTAGGTGGCGGGATTGGAGCGCGGCGTTCTGCCGATGGGAGACTGGTCGATCGCGATGACCTTGTCAAAGTACTCCAGCCCGTGAAACGCCCCGCTCTTGCCCGTTGGCTGACGCGCGCCGTTTAAGTTATTGGCGAGGATGGGCAGAATGATCTCGTTGACGAGCGAGGACTTGCCCGAACCCGAGACGCCCGTCACCGCCGTCATGAGCCCCGCGGGGATGCGCGCCGTGATGCCCTTTAAGTTGTTCTGACGGCAATCCTCGACTTCGAACCACCTGCCGTCCGGCTGTTTTCTGACGGGCGGGATCTCAATTTTTCTGCGTCCCGCCAGAAAGTCGCCCGTGATGGAGCGCGGCTCATTCATGATGTCCTCGACGGTGCCGCAGGCGACGACCTCGCCGCCGTGCACGCCCGCTTTGGGTCCGATATCCACAATATAGTCCGCCGCGCGCATGGTATCCTCGTCGTGCTCGACGACGATGAGCGTGTTGCCCAGATCGCGCAGCCCTTTTAGGGAGGCGAGCAGCTTTTCGTTGTCGCGCTGGTGCAGGCCGATGCTGGGCTCGTCGAGGATATACAAAACCCCCGTCAGCGCGCTGCCGATCTGCGTGGCGAGGCGGATGCGCTGGCTCTCGCCGCCCGAGAGCGTCGAGGCATTGCGCGAGAGGGTGAGATAGTCCAAGCCCACGCCGACGAGGAAGTTGAGACGGCTCTTGATCTCCTTTAAGATGATATCCGCAATGGCGTGCTGCGAGCCCGTGAGCTGCAGTCCGTCCAGAAAGGCGGCGATCTGTTTGACGGGCAGATCGCAGACCTCGGCGATATTCTTGCCCCCCACCGTGACGGCGAGCGCCTCCTTTTTCAAACGCTTGCCGTGGCAGACGGGGCAGTCGGTCGTGCGCATATACCGCTCGATATCCCACTTGACGCTCACCGAGCTCGTCTGATTGTAGCGGCGCTGCAAGTTGTTGACGAAGCCCTCCCACGCGCTCTTATAGCTGGAGTGATAGGTGCGGGAGCGGTAATCAAGGTCGATCTTCTCGCCGTCGTTGCCGTACATGAGCAGGTTGAACACATCCTCGGGCAGGTCCTTGACGGGGACGTCCATGGAAAAGCCGTAACGGCGGGACAGCCCCTCCAGGTACATCTGCGTGACGGTGGAGGAATCGAGGTTCCAGCCGCTGATGCGGATGGCGCCCTCGCGCAGCGTCTTGGTGCGGTCGGGGCAGATGAGGTCGGCGTCCACCGACTGCTTGAACCCGAGCCCCGTACACTCGGGGCAGGCGCCCCAGGGGGTGTTGAAGGAGAAGAGGCGGGGCTCGATCTCCTCGATGGAGATATTGCAGTGCGGGCAGGCGTAGCGCGAGGAGTAGAGCGTCTCCTCGCCGCCACAGTCGATCGTGACCAGCCCGTCCGCGAGGCGCAATGCGGTCTCCAGGCTCTCCGTGAGCCGCTTTAAGATGCCCTCCTTGACGACGAGGCGGTCGATGACCACGCTGATATTGTGCTTGATATTCTTATCCGGCCTGATCTCTTCCTGCAGGTCGTAGACGATGCCGTCGATCTTGACGCGCACATAGCCGCTCTTCTTCCAGGCGGCGAGCTCCTTGGCGTACTCGCCCTTCCTGCCGCGCACGACGGGCGCGTTGACGAGGATCTTGCTGCCCGCGGGCATCTCCATGACGCGATCGGCGATCTCGTCCACCGTCTGGCGCTTGATCTCCCGCCCGCACTTGGGGCAGTGCGGCGTGCCGACGCGCGCAAATAAAAGGCGCAGATAGTCGTAGATCTCCGTGACCGTGCCTACCGTCGAGCGGGGGTTGTTGGACGTCGTCTTCTGGTCGATGGAGATGGCGGGCGAGAGCCCGTCGATGCTCTCCACGTTGGGCTTTTCCATCATGCCGAGAAACTGGCGCGCGTAGGACGAGAGGCTCTCCATGTAGCGGCGCTGCCCCTCCGCGAAGATGGTATCGAAGGCGAGCGTGGATTTGCCCGAGCCCGAGAGTCCCGTAAACACGGTGAGCGTGTTGCGGGGGATGTGGACGTCAATATTTTTGAGGTTGTTTTCCTTGGCGCCCTTGACAAAAATTTCTTCTTTCATAGACAGACCTTTTTCAAGCAAAGCTTTGCGCTCCGCGACCCGCGAAGCGCGCTGATATGTAAATTCCCTTTCGCAAAAATCTTTTCTGCGGAAATATTTTTGCGAGGTATCATTGTTTTTCCATTTTGTAATTTCAGGGGAGACAGACCCTTCCGCCCCTTCGGGGCACTTCCCCTAAAACACCTTCGGCATTTCAGGGGAGGCTAGTCTGCCTTTTGCTATAATCACGCCGCAAGCAGGGGTCTTGGCGACGCAAGGAAAACGTCGCCTGCGGTCACGGTTTTTGACGGCTATGTCAAAAACCGCAGTTCACGGCGCGCGCACGCCATACTATGGCGATGCGCATATCGCGCCGTTCACCCCTGCGCCAGCGGTACCCAATTTGTCGCTTGCGACCTCAGCAGGTGAATGCGCGGAGGCTATTTTGTTGCCATCTCCGCGCAGAGGGCGAATGTGTGCGTCATGCAGACAGCCGCAGTGCGGCTTCTGCGCACACATGAGCTTAGCGATTTTGCATTTGCAACGCAAAATCGCTGACCGAAGCACAAGTATCCACTTGTGCAAGAAAGCGCCCTCAATCTCACGAAGTTTTTCCGCGTCAGTTCGCGGAAAAACTTGTGAAACCTTTTTATGCTTTTGCCATTCTCTCCACAAGGAAGGCGATATGCCGGACGACCGCGTCGATCTGCTTCCACGTCGCGCCGCCGTAGCGCACCTCGCCTGCGCGCGCAATGTTGTGCCGCCCGACGGCGAGCACGGCGTAGACGCCCCTCTCCTGCGCAGCGAGGCAGTGTTCCACGCTGTCATCCACCAGGACCTGAATGCCGTGTTCGGCGCAGTAGCCCGCCTTGTCCTCGCAGGCGGCGACAAGGTGATCGTAGGGGATATGCCGCTTCTCCAGCCAGTCGCGGGAGAGTTTTTCGGGATTGCCGAAGAAGGACGCGAGGCGGGCGGTGAGCACGGTGACTTCGTGCCCCTCTTCCCGCCAGCCCGTGAGAACCGCCGCCGCGTTCTTGCGCGCAGGCGCATCCGTGAACGCCGTGATGCCGCCGCCCTCTCTGACAAAGAGAAGCACGTCATCGAGCGTCCAGTCGTAGACGTCCACGAGCTTGTTCGCATAGGGATCGACGAGCCTGAAGGGCAGATCGTTGCGGCGGATATACTCGCTCGCATAGCGGACCCTGTCCACTGCATTCAAGGTATCATCGATATCAACGGCGATTTTCATAAAAAAACCTCCAAAAATATTCACGAATTTTCTCACGCAAAGGCGTGACAAAATTCCGTGATCTAAGGAAGAGGCTGCCGGCACGGAGCAAGCTCCTGACGGCACCTCTTCCTCTGCGGGCGAACCTTAGGGGCTTACCATTATAGTTCGCCCGCATTCACCATCTCCACCCATGCCGCTAAAGCAGCATATAGGGGCATACTGCGGAGGGAAACCCTCCTTGTATCTGAGATTATATTCCCCTCATCACCGCCTGCGGCGGAGCTGTCTCGCACAAGTAGACCTTGTGCTTCGGTCAGCGATTTTGCGTTGCAAATACAAAATCGCTAAGCTCATGTGTGCGCAGAAGCCGCACCGCGGCTGTCTGCATAACGCACACATTCGCCCCGAAGGAGAAGCCTCCCTCAAGGGCAGCGCCCTTGCTATCAATTACGGGAAAAGGCGTCACTGCGTTATGCCTTTTCCGCCTCAATTTGCGCGTCCAGCGCTTCTGCGGAAAAGTGAGCCGATGGGGCTAAACTGTTGCCAATCCCATCGGCGAGGAAAACCAAACACAAAGCCAAAGGCGACTGTTGGGTTTTCCTCAACCTCACGAGATTTCTTTTCGTCAGTTCGAAAAGAAATCTGTGAACCTTTCATCTCATTCTCTTCCTCAGTTCATTGATCATCTCGCGGATCTCGATGGCGCGCTCGAAGTCGAGCTGCGCGGAGGCAATCTTCATCATCGCCTTTAACTTTTCGATCTCCTCGGGGATGTCCTTCTTCTTGACGTCCGCCGCCCGCTTCGCCTTGGTCGTCACCGAGAGCGTCTCCGCGACCGACTTGACGATGGTCTTAGGGATAATGCCGTGCGCCTCGTTGTACTGCTGCTGGATGGCGCGGCGGCGGTTGGTCTCGCCGATGGCGCGCTCCATGCTGCCCGTCATCTCGTCTGCGTACATGATGACCCGCCCTTCGGCATTGCGCGCGGCTCTGCCGATGGTCTGCACGAGCGAGGTCTCGCTGCGCAGAAAGCCCTCCTTGTCCGCGTCCAGAATGGCGACGAGGCGCACTTCGGGAAGATCCAGCCCCTCGCGGAGCAGGTTGATGCCGCACAATACGTCGAACTCCCCGGCGCGCAGCCCGTTGACGATGTCGATGCGCTCCAGGGCGTCGATATCCGAGTGCATGTAGCGCACCCTGACGCCGTTCTCCTTCAGGTAGTCGGTCAGATTTTCCGCCATACGTTTGGTCAAAGTCGTGACCAAAACTCTGCCGCCCTGCCCCACGACCGTGTTGACCTCGCTTAAAAGATCGTCGATCTGACCCTTGGTCGGCTTGACCGTGACGGGGGGATCCAATAGCCCCGTGGGACGGATGAGCTGCTCCACGACCTGCCCCGCCTGCTCCAGTTCGTAGGGCGCGGGCGTCGCGGAGACGCAGATCATCTGCGGTACGCGCGCGTCGAACTCCTCAAAGGTCAGGGGGCGGTTGTCGTACGCGGACTTCATGCGGAAGCCGTACTCCACGAGGTTTTTCTTGCGCGCGAGATCGCCGTTGTACATGGCGCGGATCTGCGGAATGGTCATGTGGCTCTCGTCGATAAAGACGAGGAAGTTATCGGGAAAGTAGTCGAGCAGGGTGAAGGACGGCTCGCCCGGCTGGCGCCCGTCAAAGTATCTGGAATAATTTTCCACGCCCGAACAGTAGCCGATCTCCCGCAGCATTTCAAGGTCATGCTCGGTGCGCTGCGAGAGGCGCTGCGCCTCCAGGAGCTTGCCCGCGTCCTCAAACGCCTTGACCTCGCCCTTCAGATCCTCTTCGATCATCGTGAGCGCAGATAAAAGCCGCTCCGTCCCCACGGCGTAGTGGCTGGCGGGGAAGATGACGGCATGCCTGAGCCCCGAGAGGACTTTGCCCGTCGTGACGTCGATCTCCGAAATACTGTCGATCTCGTCGCCGAAGAACTCCACGCGCACGGCGACTTCGGAATTGGACGCGGGGAAGATCTCCACGACGTCCCCCCGCACGCGGAAGGTGGAGCGCTTGAAGTCGATATCGTTGCGCGAATATTGGATGCCGACCAGCTTGGCGAGCAGTTCGTCGCGCGCGAGCGTGTCGCCGGGGCGCAGGGAGATGCCCAGGCGGAAGAACTCCTCGGGCGCGCCCAGACCGTAGATGCAGGAGACGGAGGAGACGACAATGACGTCGTCCCGCTCGCCCAGCGAGCAGGTCGCCGCGTTGCGGAGCTTATCGATCTCGTCATTGGTGGACGAGTCCTTCTCGATATAGGTATCCGTCGAGGGAATATAGCTCTCGGGCTGGTAGTAGTCGTAATAGGAGACGAAGTACTCCACGCGGTTTTCGGGGAAAAAGGCGCGGAATTCGTTGCACAGCTGCGCCGCGAGCGTCTTATTGTGTGCAATGACGAGCGCGGGACGCCCCACGTTTTTGATGACGTTCGCCATCGTGAACGTCTTGCCGCTGCCCGTGACGCCCACGAGGACCTGCGTGCGGATGCCGTCCAGCACGCCCTGCGTGAGCTTTTCGATCGCCTGCGGCTGATCGCCGGTCGGCGCGAACGGCGCTTTGAGCTGAAAATCGTGATGGGTATAACCAATTTGTTCCATACAGATGTTTCCAAAAGATGCCGCAACGCGGCGTTCGCAAACAAAAGTTTGTACTTTATTATTATAAAGGAAAACCCGCCGTTTGTCAAGCGGGAAGATCACGAAAAAAGCAGCTTCAGAACAAGACCGATGAGCGCGGAGGCGAGCCCGCATGCCGCCGCCAGAAGCAGCTTCAGGATGACGCGGCGGCGGTCGGTGTGCGCGGTGCGGGCAAAGCTTCTGCCCTTGGGGCGCAGTTCGACGACGTAGGTCGGCTCCCCCTTGCGCTCGGTGCAGACGTAGTCCACATACCCGTCCTGCGCGAGCGAGGCGAGCGTGCGCTCCAGCGCCGCTTCGTCAACGCCCTTTGCAAGCGCAATGACCTCCCCCGGCGCGGCAAGAAAGCGCGCCCTTCCCGCCGAAAGCGTCAAAAGGGCGCGCATGACTTCATTTTCCCGTCTGTCCAGCGTCGCGTTCCACATACTCACCCCCGCACGAGCAGGACGAGAAGGGGCACAAGACAGAGCAGACTGCCCGCGAGCGCTCCCAAAAAGGCGGCGATCGCCGTATTGCGGATGCGCACCGCGCTCTCCCGCGCGCGTTCGCGCGCGTAGGCGGCATGTACGCGCCCCGCGGGGAGCAGCCTCAGGCAGTACGTTCCCTCCTCGGCATAGCGCAGCTCGATGCAGCGGCAGTCCGCAAGATAGGAGAGCGTCTCCGGGAGCGTCCCCTCCGGCACAAAGCCCGCGAGGTCCGCTTCCTCTAACAGATGATAGCCGCCGCCCGTGCACAGATCGCCGAGGCGCTCCAAAAGCGCGCCCGTTCTCTCGTCCAACGTCGTCACGAAGGCAGTATGCCCGCGCGGCGGAAAACTATGAGCTTATTTGTTGAAGTTATCCTTCAGGGAGACGATCTCCGAAAGGCAGAGCTGATCTCCTTCACGGCATGTCTTGTAGTAGCCCGTGCGCATGAGCTGGAAGGCAGTCCCTTCCTCCGCCTCGGCGAGGTAGGGCTCCGCCTTGACAGAAAAGACGTGCTCGCTGTCAAGATTCATGCGCTCGGAGAAATCCTGTCCCGGATAGTCCGCATCCTTCAGGAGATGATCGTACTGCTTGAGCACCGCGTCCACACAGGTCGCCGCGTTCACCCAGTGCAGCACGCCCTTCGCCTTGACGCCGCTCGTATCGTGTCCGCTGCGGCTCTCGGGCAGGTAGGTGCAGTGAATTTCGGTGACGTTGCCCGCTTCGTCGGTGACCGCCTCGTCGCAGCGCACGATATAGGCGCTCTTGAGGCGCGCCACGCCGCCGATCTTCAGGCGGTGGTACTTGGGCGGCGGATCGAGGGAGAAGTCGCCGCGCTCGATATACAGCACCTTGCCGAAGGTGACGGGACGGGCGCCCGCCGCAGGGTCGGTCGGGTTGATCTCGTAGTCCACTTCTTCGCTCCCTTCATAGTTGGTGATGACCAGCTTCAAAGGGTCGACGACCGCCATGGCGCGGGGCGCGCCCGCATTGAGGTCCTCGCGCACGACCGCCTCGAAGTAGGAGATGTCGCACTCCGACTGCGCCTTGGAGACGCCCGCCCGCGCGCAGAAGTCGCGGATGGCGGCGGCGGGGATGCCGCGGTTTCTCAGCCCTGCCAGCGTGGGCATGCGGGGATCGTCCCAGCCGTGCACCGAGCCGTCCTCGACCAGCTTTTTGAGATAGCGCTTGCTCATGACGAGGTTGGTCATGTTGAGGCGCGCGAACTCGATCTGGCGGGGCTTGGGCGAGAAGCCCAGCGTGATGCCCACCCAGTCATAGAGCGGGCGGTGGTCCTCAAACTCCAGCGTGCATAAAGAGTGCGTCACGCCCTGCAGATAGTCGCAGATGGGGTGCGCGTAGTCGTACATGGGATAGATGCACCACTTGTCCCCCGTGCGGTGATGGGTGGCGTGCAGAATGCGGTAGATGACGGGATCGCGCATGTTGACGTTGGGCGACGCCATGTCGATCTTGGCGCGCAGGCACTTTTCGCCGTCGGCATACTTGCCCGCCTTCATCTCGCGGAAGAGCCGCAGGTTCTCCTCGGGCGTGCGGTTTCTGTACGGGCTCTCGGTGCCCGGCTCGGTGAGCGTGCCGCGGGTCTGCCTGATCTCCTCGGCGGACAGGTCGCACACGAACGCCTTGCCCTCTGAAATCAGCCGTTCCGCATACTCGTAGATGGTATCGAAGAAGTCGGAGGCGTACACCTCCTTTGCCCAATGATAGCCCAGCCAGGTGATATCGCGGCGGATGGCGTCCACGAACTCCGTCTTTTCCTTGCTCGGGTTGGTGTCGTCAAAGAACAAATTGCACTTTCCGTGATACTTTTCCGCCGTGCCGAAATTGACGTACATGCTCTTGGCGTGCCCGATATGCAGATACCCGTTGGGTTCGGGCGGGAACCGCGTCTGAATCTCCGTGACCTTGCCCTCGGCGAGGTCTTCGTCGATGATCTGTTCGATAAAGTTTGTCGCTTCTGCCATAGAAATTCCCTCGGATGTTGCAATCAATTTTTTACGATTATAGCATATTTACGCGGAAAATGATACCGTTTTATAAGCCTTTTGCAAAATTTCTGTCCCTTACCGCGCTTTCGTTCCGGTTATAGATCGTATAAGCAAAAACAGATATTCCGGCAATTCGCCTGCGCGGCGGGAAAAATGTGCCCGATTTTTCCCGCCGCGCACAATTTGCTTGCCATTCGCCGATTTTTAGAGTATAATACCCAAAAAACGGGGCGACCCGAAAGCGATAAGGACGAAGATCATGGCAAACAAAGCAGTCACGATGGACAAACTCGTCGCGCTGTGCAAGGCGCGCGGCATCATTTTCCCCGGCAGCGAGATCTACGGCGGCATGGGCAACACCTGGGACTACGGCCCCGTGGGTGTGGAGATCAAAAACAACGTCAAACGCGCATGGTGGAAGCGCTTCGTGCAGGAGAGCGACAATTCCTACGGCGTGGACGCCGCCATCCTCATGAACGCGCGCGTTTGGGAAGCGAGCGGTCACACCGCGAGCTTTTCCGACCCCAAGATGGACTGCAAGAACTGCAAGAGCCGTCACCGCGCCGACAACCTCATCGAGGCACACTCCAAGGGCAAGGTCAATCCCGACCTGATGACCAACGAGGAGATGGAGGCGTACATCAACGAGCACCACGTCTGCTGCCCCGTCTGCGGCAAGTGCGACTGGACGCCCATCCGCACCTTCAACCTGATGTTTGAGACCTCGCGCGGCGTCACCGACGAGAGCCAGAACAAGATCTATCTGCGCCCCGAGACGGCGCAGGGCGAATTCGTCAACTTCCTCAACGTGCAGCGCACGACGCGCGCCAAGGTCCCCTTCGGCATCGCGCAGATCGGCAAGGCGTTCCGCAACGAGATCACGCCCGGCAACTTCATCTTCCGCACCATCGAATTCGAGCAGATGGAGCACCAGTGGTTCTGCAAGGAGGGCACGGACAGCGCGTATTATGCCCAGTTCAAGGAGCGCGCATGGCAGTTCCTTTTAGACCTCGGATTTAACCCCGAGCACCTTCGCTTCCACGACCACGACAAGCTCGCCCACTACGCAAAGGAGGCGTGCGACATTCAGTACGAGTTCCCGATGGGCTGGAACGAGCTCAACGGCATCCACAACCGCACCGACTACGACCTTTCGCGCCATCAGGAGTATTCGGGCAAGTCGCTCACCTATATCGACCCCGTCAGCGGCGAGAAGTATATCCCCTATGTCATCGAATATTCCATCGGCGCGGACCGCCTCATGCTCGCCATCCTCTCCGAGGCGTACGACGAGGAGACGCTGGAAAACGGCGAGGTCAGAAACGTCATGCACTTCCACCCCGCGATCGCGGCGTACAAGGCTGCCGTCCTGCCCCTGCAAAAAAATCTTGCGGCGCCCGCAAAGGAGCTGCTCGCCAAGCTCAAGAAGCACTTCTCCGTCACCTACGACGAGGCGGGCTCGATTGGCAAGCGCTACCGCCGCCAGGACGAGATCGGCACGCCCTACTGCCTGACCATCGACTTCACGACGCTTGAGGACGGCACCGTCACCGTGCGCGACAGGGACAGCATGGAGCAGGTGCGCATGAACGCGGACGAGGTCATTTCCTTCCTCACCCAAAAGTGTGCGTTCTGAAAAAGACAATATGAAAAGCGACCCAACGGGCCGCTTTTTTTGTCGCAAAAATCTTTTCTTCGAAAAGATTTTTTGAAGTAAATAGGCTCCCCTGACTTTGTTAGGGGAGCTGACGCCGAAGGCGTCTGAAGGGTGTCCCCGAACGCAGGTCATTTTTTTGTGCTCTGTTTCAAATATCAAATAGGCAATGCCTATTCGCATGATTGTTTCATTTCTTTGCAATTTTTACGGTTTTCTTGACAAAATCAATGAAAGTCATGCTTTTTTATGACGATTTTTCAAAAAACAGTTGATTTTTCCGCATCGCTGGGATATAATGAACACAGACGGAATGGGAGGGTTCGTCGCGATGACATTGTTTGACGGGTTTCTGATCGCATACATTGTACTGGCGGTCGCCTCATTTCTTGCATATATCCCCAAGCTGGTCGGCTTTTTCTATGCTTTCAAGAAGCCGCGCTATATGCGCGCGCAGGAAAAACGCATGATCGGCATGGTCATTCCCGCACGCAACGAGAGCGCCGTCATCGGCGATCTGTTTGCGTCCATCAAAAAGCAGGACTATGACAGAAATTTCTTTGACGTCAACGTCATCGTCAAGGACCCGGACGACCCGACCATCGCCATGGCGAAGGAACTGGGCGCGCGCGTTCTGGTCGTACCCGAGCAGTCCTGCAAGGGCGACGCGCTGGACGCCTTTTTCAAGTCGCTCTCTCCTGAAGAGATGGAGCACTATGATGCGTTCGTCATCGTCGATGCGGACGGCGTACTCGCACCCAACTATGTCACCGAACTCAACAACGCCCTGGAGCACGAGCACGATATCTTCCTGACGCGCAAGTATATCAAGAACTGCCTGGGCGATCGGTCCAAACGCACGGTGTTCTCCAACAACTCCGCGCTGACCTGGGCAATGCTGGACGATCTGGGCAACCGCTACCGCACGGCGCGCGATATCCCGCTCACCCTGTGCGGACAGGGCATGATGATCCGCCGCCCCCTCGTTCAGACCATCGGCGGCTGGCCCTACCGCACGCTGACGGAGGACTACGAACTGCGCCTGGACGGACTGTTGAAGGGCTTCCGCTCCATGTACTGGCCGTACGCGGTGCTGTACACCGAAGAGGCGCTCAGTCACCGCGACAACTACAAGCGCCGCCTGCGCTGGCTGACGGGCTACGCGCAGTGCGATGAGAAGTACAAAAAACAGATCAAGGCGCAGGCAAAGGCGCGCGGCAAGATGAACCGCGGCGAGTTGGAGTGCCTGTACGGGGTCTATCCTCTGGCGTTCTTTGCCGCCGCGTCCATCTTCACGATCGTCGCGGGCTGTGTGCTCACAACCATTTATGCCTTTGACGGCAAGCCGGAACTCATGATGAAGTCGGCAATGTTCCTCATTGTCACGCCCTTTGCCGTCATGTATGTGCTGCTGTTTATCTACAGCCTGCTCGCCATGACCGCCAGCCGCGAGGCGTTCACCATCCTCTCCTTCGGCGAAAAACTGGGCACCCTTCTCTTTGCGCCCCTCTATATCCTCGAATATATCCCCATCTATATCAACGGACTGATCAATATCCGCAAAAAGAACAAGCCGGAATGGGGCGAATCCAAGCGCGAGCGCTATACCAACATTGCCGACGACCCGCCCGGCGCATGATCGGAGCGCCCTTCCGTACCCTCGCTGAACATTGGCCTTCCCGCGCCCGACAGGGCTGCGGGGCGCCCTCCCAAATAACGCCGCCGCCCGCTGCAAATGCAGCGGGCGGCGGCGTGTTATTGTACAAATTTTCGTGAACGTTCGCGCGTTCTTGCGTCACGCGCATCATTTGGGATTTCTGCGGCGATCGGGCAGGTACTCCATCGGAATGCCGTAGGCGCGCTCGTAGCAGTCCTTCCATGCCGCCTGCGCCTGTTCCTTCAGCCGGTCGGCGCGCTCCCCCCTGGGGCATTCCGCGACCGGCGCGATCGGAGGCAGGATATGGATGACGAGCCTGCGCATGCAGCCCTTTTTGTTGACCTTGAAGGTAAAGAACACGGGCAGCACGGGAACGTTGTAGCGCGCGGCGTAGTAGAAGGCGCCGTCCTTCATCGGGCGGGGCTTTTGGTAGTTGGTCCACATTGCCTGCTCGGCGTAGAAGTGGACGATCCCCCCCTCCTCCAGGCGCGTCTTCATCTCGCGCATCAGAGCGCGCATCGCGGCGAGGTCGGCGCTGAACGCCCACATGCCCGCATGGCGGATGAACCAGCCGCCCAAGCCCTTTTTATTGTTCCACGGCGCCATCGTGAAATAGGTATGAAAATGCCCGATCGCCTGCCGTACGAACAGCGTATCGAGGTAGGCAATGTGGTTCGTCACACAGATCGCGCCCTGTTTTTTCTGACGAAGCGCGCGCAGGTGCTCCCTTCCCTCGACGCGGCAGCCGTATGTGACCTTCAGAAGCAGCGGGCCAAACACGCGCAGCCCGCCGCGGATGAACGCATCAACGGCCCTGCCGAAGCCCTTCTGCCGATAGGGATAGTTCCCGTCCGGCATGGTATAGGTGCCGAATGGGATATAATCGTAATCAAAGCGGCGGTAGCCCTCCAGCGTATTCTGGATGCCGACGCGCTTTTCCAGCTTTGTTCTCCGTTTACTCATGGCAGTATTGTACCCGATTTTTGTGAAGCTGTCAAGTATTCTTATGACATTTGCCTTAGCAACACAGCCGCCTGCCCGCGCAGACAGCGCGGGCAGGCGGTGAAAAGGGGAAAAGACAGACTTCAGCTCTGCGGCGCAGATGCCGTGTAGAGGTCAAATTCGCCGTCCAGATCGAAGTTTTCATTGTCATCGAACGCCGCAAGTTTGGAGACGGAGACCTCGTAGGCGGTCATTGTGACCGATTGCGTCTCCGAGAGGCGCTTGACGTATTCGCGGCTCTGGATCCTGCCCGAGAGCGCGATCCTGTCCCCGACCTTGAGGTTCTGCACAAACCGTGCATTTCTGCCCCAGGCAATGCAGGGAATGTAGTCGGATTTGTTGTAGGCGCGGTTGACGGCGACCAGCAGGTCGGCGATCTCGCGGTTAAAAGGGGTCGTGCGGTAGACGGGCGGCTTGCAGATATAGCCCGAGAGCACGATGGAGTTGGGGTTGGACGTGGGTGCGGCGGAGAGGATCTCGCGCACGAACACGGTGAGCATGAGCCGCGACCTGCCGCCCTCCAGCTTGTTGTAGCTGCGGAACTGTCCGAGCGCGCACAGCGTATCTCCGATGTGCAGGCTGCTGCCCTCGATCAGCCGTTCGGAGATGGTGACGGGCAGGATGTCCGCCTGACCGGAGAGCCGCATGACTTTGACGTAAAACTCGTAGAAGCCCTCGCCGTACACTTCGTGGGAAAACGCCGCTTCCGAGACGATCTCCCCCATCAAAAATACTCTGTTGTTTGTTTCTGCTGCGTGATCCATACAATATTTACCTCCAGGTATTTCCGGTGTTGCGTCCCCCCCCCTGCGCACGCGGCGGCAGGCACGCGCCCGCCGCGCTACTGCGCGTTTGCGATCTGCCGGCCCGCCGCGTCGATGGTGTAATTTTCGCGGTAGACGAGCTCGCCGATGGGGACAAACTCAAAGCCCTTCGCCCGCAGACTGTCAATGACGGCGGGGAGCGCTTCTGCCGTATGCAAACCGTTGTTGTGACAGAGGATGATGGAGCCGCTCTGCGTGTGTTCCGCGATCCTGGAGACGATCTCCTGCGCCGAGAGATCCTTCCAGTCCAGCGAGTCCACGTCCCACTGGATGGGCAGGATGCCCATGTCAAGGCAGGTATCGATGAGCAGGTCGTCATAGTCACCGTAGGGCGGGCGGAAGAGGTCGACCTTCTTGCCCGTCGCCGCCTCAATCGCCGCGCAGGAACCGGTCAGCTCGGCGCGGATCTCCTCCTCCGAGAGGCGGGACATGTAGGAGTGCGTCGCACTGTGCGTGCCCACCTCGTGCCCCGCATCCGAAATCTCCTTGAGGACGTCGGGATAGGTCTCCGCCCAGAACTGCACGCAGAAGAAGGTCGCGCGGACGTTCGCCGCGGCGAGATGCTCCAGAATGGTGCGCGTATAGTCGGCACCCCAGGCGCAGTCAAAGGAGATGGCGATCTTGTTGTCCTGCCGCTCCACACTGTACACGGGCAGCGAGCGCGCGCCGCTGCTCCACCAGACGGCTGACGCGTCCGTATAGTGCGCGAACAGGCAGGCGGGGAGCAGCGCGACGGCGAGCGCCAGAAGGAGCGCGACGCTGCGAAGGCGAATGGTCACAAACCGCATTGCATAACACCCATATGATAAAATATTTTCGCCGGAAAACCTTGGGGGATTTGCCCGTATTTTGTCCCATTTCGTCGATTTCCTTGGCGCGGGACGGGCTTCCTGCAAAGTATTATATTCCGCCCCTGCGCCGATATATGCAAAAAACTGACCCGAATATGCCGCACGCGGACAAAATAGTTTGCTGCGATAAAATGCCGCCGCGCGCCCTGCTTTTTGCAGGGCGCGCGGCGGCATAGTTGATTGCATTTTGATCAACGATCTTGCGTTTTTGCGGCAGACGGCGCACGGCGGGGCTTTTCGGGCGCCGCGGGCAGTCCGAACGGGTACTTGTACTCCACGCTGGTCAGCGTGATGGCATACACCTTTTTCGCCTTGGCGCGCAGGAGCGCGTCCGCGAGGGCGTGGACGGTCGCGCCCGTCGTCAGCGTATCGTCGACGATGAGCAGCGTCTTGCCTCTGACGGCGGCGCGCTCTTTGACGTGAAAACAGCCCGCGAGATTTTTCTCGCGCTCGCGGCGGGAGAGCGTCTTTTGCGGCGCCGTCTCCCTCTGCTTGACAGCGGCAGCGAGCACGGGTTTATTGCACAGCGCCGAGAGCGTCTCCGCGAGCAGGCGCACCTGGTCGAATCCGCGCCGCCTTTTTGCAGCGTCCGTCATGGGCACGGGCACAAGCGCATCGGCGTCCGCAAATTCGCGCGTCAGGACGGGCAGCATCAGAGCGGCGATCGTCCCGGCGAGATAGCGTGCGCCGTCCTTATAGCGCGTGACCAGCCGCGCCGCTTCCCCCTCGTACACATAGGCAGAGCGGCACATTTCGGCGGCGATGCGCCTATCCTTGCATTCCGGGCACACGCCCGCCTCGTTGACCCTGCGCCCGCACAGCGGACAACAGAGCGTGATCGCGGGGAGCGCTGCAAGGCAGTCCCTGCAGACGCGCTCGCCGTCAAAGACCTCCCGCCCGCAGATATCGCAGGTGAAATTGGGGGAGCGAAACCGCTCCGCAATTTTCCTGAACCACGCCTTGTCCATGCCCCTGTCTCCCGCAATGAAGGGGCGCGCGGCGAAATATTTCGCCGCGCGCTACCACCATCGGACATCAGAAATCGTCGTCCGAATTCTCGTCGTCTTCGTCGTCCTCGTCGTCGCCGAGCGAATAGATCTCGTCGCCCGTGACGTAGTCCAGATCCTCGTCGTCGTCCGAAGAATCGGTGTATTCCTCCTCTTCCTCGTCGTCGCCGAACTCCTCTTCCAGTTCCTCGCCGATCTCGCCCATCTCCGAATCCAGTTCCGCATCGGTGTCGTCGTCGAGGTACTCGCGCCACTCGTCGTCCTCATCGGGATCGGGCTCCGCGTCCTCATACTCCGCCTTTTTGCGGCACTCCTCGCACATCTTCTCGCCGGGGCGGATCATATTCTCACCGCAGACGGGACAGAGTTCGGTCTCCACTTCCGTTTCATCTTCGTCATCGTCAATGTCCGTGTGGATGCCCTTCATCTCCTTGAGGCAGACGTCGCAGTACTCCTGCTTCTCCGCATCAATGTAGTTGAGCTCGCAGCGGGGACACTTCATGTAACGAACCATGCCATTTTTCCTCCTTCGATCGTGTCGGCTCACCCGACTTACAGGCTAATAAATTATATTAGTATTTATTTTTTTTGTAAACCGTTTTTTTATACCTTTTGCGAAAAAGTCATGCCGCAACGTAAAAATTTTTTGATTTTTTCGGGCGACGCGGCTTTCGGCCGAAAAATGGCAGGCTCTTTTCTCAAATCTTTTGTCAGCCGCGCCCCAAACGGGCGCGGCTGAAGGAAAAAACAGCCCCGCCGGAGCGGGGCTGTCATATGCAATTTACTCTTCGGAAGGCGTCTCGGGCGACTGCTCCGCGGGCGTTTCCGCAGGCGCGGCAGTCTTCTCTGCAAGAACTTCCTCTGCGCTCTCGGGAACGGCTTCGGCAGGCGCCTCTTCTGCGGGCGCCTCAGATTCTTCTGCGGATTCTTCCGCAGCTTCGTCCGGCTCCGCGACCGTTGCGGGAACGGCGGGCGTCGAATCGTTCATCGCGTAGACGTCCACATCCTCGTCGTCGGTGGTGTCGACCTCCATGAGTTCGGGCTTCTCCTGCGCGTCCTTCTTGCGCTTGTGCAGGATGACGAGCACCACGGCAAGTCCCGCGCCCAGCACGACGACGGCAATCGCCACGCCGATGAGCGCCCATGCCCAGCCGGGCAGCCCTGCTTCCTCCGCCGTCTCCTCGGTGTAGCGCTCCAGGTAGTTCTGCCAGTAGTCGGCAAGCAGGTCGGTATCGTCCTCGGTCATCACGCCGAGCAGGTTGGTGTACGTACTGAGCGAAACGGTGTCCAGATAGTTTTCGCCGAAGAAGGCGATCGCATCCTCGCCGGTGCCGTCCACGAACGCGCGGAACGCCGCCTGCTCTTCCTCGGAATAGAGGTAGGTATTGCGCTTGCCGAAGCTCTCCGCTTCCTCAATGTTCTCAAACACCTGATCGCTCTCGCCCGTGTAGAAGAAGTAGCGGATCGCAGAGGAGAGCTTGCTGTTGCCCTCTTCCGTGAGCGTCTCCAGGTACCCGTCCTCGCCCACGACCGTCTCGTAGCGCTCGTTGAACGCCGCCACTTCGACGTTGTCCATGAGTCCGTCCTCGCCGTTTAAGTTGATCGTCCAGACGTAGGTGTAGGAGGTGGAGCTGAACGTCTCGGCATTGATATAGAATACGACGCCGTCCACGACCTCGTAATTGTACCAGCCGGAGGCGTGTTCCGCCTCGAGCACGCGGACGGGCCGATACGCCGAATAGTCCTCGCCGGCAGGCGTGAGCGTATTGTAGTACTCGGGTTCGCCGTTGTAGACAGCGCGCTCGATGGAGAGCCCGTTGTCCGTCGTGCAGGTGTAGTAGACGTAGTCGTACGTCTCGGACGAGGTGCTGTCAAGACCGGTCAGAACGGCCCCCGACGCGCCCGTGGCGATGCGCAGGCTGGTATCGCCGTTCCTGCCGTTCTCCGCCTTGGTGCCGAGCCCGTCGTTGATGACGTCCACGCGGCGAATCTCGCCGTCGCTGTTGACATACAGATAGTGATGCTTCACGTTGCCGTCCTCTTCGATATAGAAGTAGGCGGAAGTGTTTGCATTGGAGGTATCCGCAGCGCTTGCAACGACCTCCAGCCAGCCGTCCGTCGCATTCGTGGAATAGACGCTGTTGCCCGTGATGGAGTCAAAGCTGTCCGACTCTAAGTCTTCGACCGAGAGGTAATACAGCTCGCCCGACGTGCCGACAGAGCTGCCCGACGTGGGGACCGCCGTACGCACGAAGTAGATACCGTCGTTGGTGTACGACTGCAGCGTGTAGGTGTAGCGCCAGATGGAGCGATTGTCCTCCGTGACGTCGTGATTGAACTGGGTCTCGTCGTCGTTGACGGAAATGCCGTCCAGCACGATCTCGCCGAGGTTGACGTAGGGCGCCTCGCCATCGTTCTCCTCGTCCAGGTACTCCTGATCCCAGGTATACTCGTAGGGCGCCTCGGTCGCGTCGGCGCGGACGCGGTAGATCTGGTTGTACTCATACGCCTGCGGATTGGCGCTGTCCTGCCTGTCCGTGACGTCCATCGTGTAATAGATGTAGGGGTCGGTGACGTCCTCGCTGTTGACCGTGTACGCCGTGGTGCTCTCGGCAAGGGTGACGCTCGTCCCGGCAGCCGTGTTGTAGGAGATGAGGTTGTCGTCCTCCTCATACACGACGTAGACGGTGCCGTCCACCTCGACAAAGCGGTAGAGTGCGGCGTTGTCGGCAATGCGGAAGTAGAACTGCATGTCCGAACCGTCGAGCGCGGTGCTCCGGAAGTCGAGATAGGTGTTGTCCACCTGACCCGCGGTGTTGCCCATGTTGTTGGGCGTCGCATAGTAGATGCGCTCGCCGTAGATATAGATGCCGGAGGTGTAGTCCGCCGCGACCATGAGCGAGGGAATGACCGTCTCTGCTTGATTGATGCCCGCCTTGATATCGGACATCCTTGCGCGCATCAAAGCGCCCTTGACGGGAGTGCCGTAGGTGTTGTCCGAGGTGTACGTCTCAACGCCGTTGATGAAGTAGACGTAGTCCCCCTTCTGCACGACAAAACCGCCCTGCGATGTGACCGCGTCACTTGCCGAGGGGCCCTCCGAAAGGGGCGTAAACTGATATCCGCACGCCGCCATGGACGCCACGGATGCCGCCAGCAGCGAGCAGGCGGCGAGAATACTGAATTTTCTGAAGATTTTACGCATGGAAACAATCCTTCGATCTTGCGGGAATTCCCGTTCTAACGATACGCATTTCATTATATACTAAAACAGGGGTTTTGGCAATCAAAAACCCGTGAATGTTGCGGTTTTCTTTGAGAAAATTTGCAAAAAAGAGGTTGACAACATGGAAAAATTCGGCATTTTTGAGCTGCTCGACGCCCTTTCCGCACTCTCGCGCCTGCAGGCGGACGCACCGCAGGACACAACCGATGCCAAGGCAGGCACTGTCGCGCAGGATACGCAGCCTTCCCCGCCGCAAACGCCCGTTCCGTCCCCGCCGCCGACGGCAAAGCCGCAGGCGGATCAGGCGCCGCAGCAGACGGCGCAGGGCGAGCGCAACGTGCGTGCCCTCACCGATTTTCTTGCGCGGCATGAGCGCATCAGCAAAAACGCAGAAAAGAACAAATAACCGTGCCCGAAGCCGACAAACAAGTTACCTTCCTGCTTTTCGGACGGTGCAAAACAATATGATTCTCCGTGCGCGCCGCCTTCAGGCGGCGCGCACGGAGAATAGAGAAAGACCTGTCCCGCAGGACAGGTCTCTTTTCCAAATTTTAACGCTTGGAGAACTGAGGCGCGCGACGTGCCTTCTTGAGGCCGTACTTCTTGCGCTCCTTGACGCGGGGATCGCGCGTCAGGAAGCCCGCCTTCTTGAGTGCGGGGCGCGTTTCAGGCTCGGACTGAAGAAGCGCTCTTGCAATGCCGAGACGGATGGCGCCTGCCTGACCGGTATAACCGCCGCCGATGACGTTGACGTAGACGTCGTACTTGCCCTCAGCCGAGACCTCGACGAGGGGCTGCTTGACGATGTACTGGAGGGTGCCCATGGGGAAGTAGTCCTCCAGCGAGCGATCGTTGATGACGATGGCGCCGCTGCCCGAAGGGATGAGCCTGACGCGGGCGATCGCCTTCTTACGACGACCCGTGCCCCAGAATTGCAATTTTTTCTTCGCGTTTACCTTTGCCATACCGTAACCTCACTCAGAAAAGTTTCAGCGCTTCGGGTTTCTGCGCCGCGTGGTTGTGCTCCGCGCCCTTGTAGATGCGAAGTTTCTTGATCATCTGTCTGCCGAGAGAGTTCTTGGGCAGCATGCCGCGGACTGCCTCGTAGACTGCCAGATCGCTTCTCTCTGCGATCAGCTTGCCGTACGCGACTTCCTTGAGTCCGCCGATGTAGCCCGTGTGATAGCGGTAGTACTTGTTCTCCAGCTTCTTGCCGGTGAGCAGCACCTTGTCGCTGTTGATGATGATGACGAAGTCGCCCGTATCCACGTTGGGCGTATAGGAAGGCTTATTCTTCCCGCGCAGGATGGATGCGACTTTGGACGCGAGCCTGCCGAGGGGGACGTTCGTCGCATCGACGACGTACCACTTTCTCTCGACCGTCCGGGCGTTTGCCATATAGGTTTTCATAAGTCTTTGACTCCTTGGGATTCGATGGTTCTATTGTTGAAAATTGCCTCGGTTGACCCGCAAAACGGGGAAGAGCGGGCGGGTTTTACCCCTTTATCCGATGATTACTGTTTCATTATAGGCTTTCGCAAAAATTCCGTCAAGCTGTTTTGCCTCGCGAAATTGAGTTTTTTTGCGTTTTTCAAAAAAATTTTGCGAACATATCTTTTCCCGCCCCAAACCGCACGAAAATGCACCGTTCGCCCTCTGATCGTGTCAATCGTACTTTACAAACTATAAAAGGCGGCGCGGGGGAAGTCTTTCGCCTTCCCCCGCGCCGCAGACAAATAAATTTTAGTTTTTCTCGCGCGGCGGGAGTTTTTTGACGACCCTTGCGGGATTGCCGACGGCGAGGCTGTCAGAGGGGATATCCTTGACGACCACGCTGCCGCCGCCGATGACGACGTTGTCGCCGATCGTGACGCCCGGCATGACCTTGACGCCGCCGCCGAACCAGACGTCGCTGCCCACCGTGATGGGAAGCCCCTTTTCCACGCCCTTGTTGCGCGTGGCGGCGTCCAGCGGATGATTGACCGAATAGAAGCCGCACTGGGGCGCGATGAAGATATTGTCGCCGAAGGTGATGGGCGCGCAGTCGAGAAAGACACAGTCATAATTGACAAAGAAATTGTCGCCCGCGCGCAGATTGAAGCCGTAATCGACGCGGATATTCTTCTCGACAACGGGATTTTTGCCAAGCTGACCGAACAATTCGCGCAGGATCTCCTCGCGCCGTGACATCTCGGTGCGCTTTGTCTCGTTATATTCGTCGCACAGCTCCACCGCGCGCACATGCGCCGCAAAGATCTCGGGGTCGGAATAGTCGTACAGCTGCCCCGCCTTCATCTTTTCCAGTTCCGTCATTGTTTGCTCCTTTGTATGGTTCTATAGTATTTATTGTTTTACGCGCAGTGGTTGTCCGCTTTCCACAAACCCCTCATCACCGCCTGCGGCGGAGCTGTCTCGCACAAGTAGACCTTGTGCTTCGGTCAGCGATTTTGCGTTGCAAATACAAAATCGCTAAGCTCATGTGTGCGCAGAAGCCGCACCGCGGCTGTCTGCATAACGCACACATTCGCCCCGAGGGGGAAGCCTTTGCTATCAATATACGGCGCAAGCAAAACCACGCTTTTGCGCAGCGCGCCCCTATTTGCGCGTCCAGCGCTTGAGAGAGAGGGTGAATCGCCGCAAACTATAATTGTAAGCCCTTCCTGTTTGCGGCGAGAGGGGGAGATGCGGTCAGCTTATACGCGCCCGCATCTCCCCCTCAAATCACGGAATTGCGCCTTTGCGTGAGAAAATTCGTGAACCCTCACTCCAGTATCGCCTTGATCCTTCTCACGCCGGCGGAGGAGGACTGTTCCTTGACGATCTTAAAGCGTCCCAGCTCGCCCGTGTGCGTGACGTGCGGGCCGCCGCACATCTCCTTGGAGAACTCGCCGATGGAGTATGTCTTGACCACGTCGCCGTACTTGCTGTCGAACACGCCGACAAAGTGTTCGGCGCGCGCCTCCTCCAGGCTCATTTCCCTGTAAACGACGGGGATATCCTCTCTGATCTTCTCATTGACGAGATCCTCGACCGCCTTGATCTCCTCGGACGTCATGGCGCGCGAGAAGTTGAAGTCGAAGCGCATGCGCTCGTCGGTGATATTGCTGCCCTTCTGGTTGACGTCGGGCGAGAGCACCGTCTTTAACGCCGCATTGAGAAGGTGGGTCGCGGTGTGGTAGCGCGTCGCCTGCTCGGAATGGCTCTCCAGACCGCCCTTCGCGTCGCCCGCGTGCAGGTCGCCGCGGCTCTTCTCCTGATGCTCCTTGAACGCCGCGTCAAAACCCGCGCGGTCGACGCCGAAGCCGCGCTCCGCCGCCATTTCCTCGGTCAGCTCGAGCGGGAAGCCGTAGGTATCGTACAGGCGGAACGCCTGCTTGCCGCCGATGACCGTCTCGGGAACATACGCGGGGTCCTTCTGCGCCATGAACGCGTTCTTGCGCTCGATGCCCGCGATGCACTTTTCAAACTCCGTCATGCCCTTTTCCAGCATGGCTTCGAAGCGCTCCGCTTCCTTCTTGATCTCGTCGAGGATATAATCCTTTTTGCCGACGAGCAGCGGATATGCCTCGCCGTACACCTCGTCGATGAACTCGGCGGCGACGGCGCACATGGCGGACGCCGGCTCGACGCCCAGCTGTCTGCAATAGCGGATGGCGCGGCGCATGAGACGGCGCAGGATATAGCCCGCGCCCGTGTTGGAGGGCAGAATGCCGTTGACGTCGCCGATGAGCATGACCGTCGTGCGGGTGTGATCGGCGACGATACGCATCGCCTTGCATGCGACCTCGTCCGCGTCATAGTTCTTGCCCGTGAGCGTCTCCAGCGTGTGGATCGCGCCCGCAAACAGGTCGGTCTTGTATCCGTCGTGCAGCCCATTGAGGAAGAGCAGCATTCTGTCCAGCCCGAAGCCCGTATCGACGTTCTTGTTTTCAAGCGGGACGTACCCCGTCTCCGTCTTGCGGTACTGCATGTAGACGTCGTTGCCGATCTCGACGTAGTCGTCGGGGAACACGGGGTTCTCCTTTTCGGGATCGATGGGATAGAACCACTCGTTGTCCGGCCCGCATGGCGTGCCGACGGTGCCCTCCAACTCCCACCAGTTGTCCGACTTGGGCAGGTAGAAGATATGCTCCGGTTTGATGCCGAGCCCTTTGAGCAGGGACGCCGTCTCCTCGTCGCGGGGCGCGGCGTCGTTGCCCTCAAAGACGGTGGAGCAAAGCTTGTCCCCATTGAGGCCGTAGACGGTGGTGAGCAGTTCGTACGTCCAGGCGGTCTTTTCCTTCTTGAAGTAGTCGCCCAGCGACCAGTTGCCCATCATCTCAAAGAAGGTGAAGTGGGAGGCGTCGCCGACCGACTCGATATCCACCGTTCTGACGCATCCCTGCACGTTGCACAGACGCTTGCCGAGGGGGTGCGGCTTGCCCAGAAGGTAGGGCATCAGGGGCTGCATGCCCGCGACGTTGAACATGACGCCCGTCGAACCGTCGCCGATGAGGGAGACCGCGCCGACGTTGACGTGACCCTTGCCCTCGTAAAATTTCAGCCAGCTCTCGCGGAGCTGTTTGGATGTGATCTTCATTGCAGTATTTCTCCAATCAGACTTTCACGGATATTTTAGTATCCGCGCGCGTGTTTGTCAAACGCTTTTGCTCGCCTCGCCCGTTTTTCTTTTTGGAAGTGCAGTGCGTCTTTGCTGTTAATAATTATGGATAAGGTTTTAACCCTTCCGTCTCGCTGACGCTCGCCACCTCCCCTAACAAAGTCAGGGGAGGCATATAGAATGCGTCGCCCTTGCTATAAATCACAGATACAAGCAAAATCGCTAAGCTCATGTGTGCGCAGAAGCCGCACCGCGGCTGTCTGCATAACGCACACATTCGCCCCCAAGGAGAAGCCTTTCTCCCTTTGCTATAATTACATGAAAAAAGGCTTCACTTGTTATGCCTTTTTTCCCTCAATTTGCGCGTCCAGCGCTTAAGCGGAAAGGTGAGCCGATGGGGGCTAAGCTGTTGCCAAGCCCATCGGCGAGGAAAACCGAACGCAGAGCCGCATCACGGCGAACGTTGGGGTTTCCTCAACCTCACGGACTTTCTTTTCGTCAGTTCGAAAAGAAAGTCGTGAATATTATATTTTGTTTATTGTATATCCCTCTTTGGAATCCTTCACCGCGTAGCCCATTTCCTTGAGTTTTTCGCGCAGTTCGTCCGACTTTGCCCAGTTCTTTTCTGCGCGCGCCGCCTTGCGCTCCTCGGCAACGGCGACGACCTCGGCGGGGATCTCTTCCTTCTTCCCGTAAAGCGCGAAGTACTGCGCGGGGTCGCGACGGAACAGCCCCAAAAGGGCGTACGTTTCACGGATCTGATTGGTCATGCGGCGCGCCCCGGCGTCCTTTTCCGCGAGCAGGCGCGAAACTTCCCTGAAATACCCGAACAGGTCCGAAAGCGCAAGGGCGGTGTTGAAGTCGTCCGACATTGCAGCATCGAACTTCTTGTCGATCTCCGTCTCCTTGCCCGCTTCGTCCGGGAACTGCGCCTCGGTCTTTTCGATCAGCTCGTAAAAGCGCGCGACGTGCGCCTCTGCCTGCGGGAACAGATCGTCCGTAATGTTGACGTCGCCGCGGTAGTTGGCGGAGAGCAGCGCAAACTTCAACGCCTCGGGCGAGTACTTGTCCAGAAGATCGGACAGAAGCAGGCTGTTGCCCAGGGACTTGCTCATCTTCTGCCCGTTGACCTTGATCAGCCCGTTGTGCACCCAGTATTTTGCAAACCGCTTGCCCGTGAGCGCCTCGGTCTGCGCGATCTCGTTCTCATGATGGGGGAAGATGAGGTCGCGCCCGCCGCCGTGGATGTCGATCTGGTCGCCGAACGCCGCACGGTTCATCGCCGAGCACTCGATATGCCAGCCCGGACGCCCCTTGCCCCAGGGCGAATCCCAGCTGATCTCCCCTTCCTTTGCCGCCTTCCAGAGCGCGAAGTCGTAGGGGTTCTTCTTTTCCTCGTCGTTCTCGACGCGCACGCCGTCCAACGCGTCCTCCTTGTCCCTGCCCGAGAGCTGCCCGTAGGCGGGGAAGGTATCCACGTCAAAGTACACGTCCCCGTTGGCGGCGGGATAGGCATGACCGCCGTCGATCAGCCCCTGAATAAAGTCGATGATGTTGCCGATATTCTCGGTCGCCTTGAGCCAGAGCGTGGGCTCGTCCACCTCGGCGCGCTTCATGACCGCGTCGATCTTCCCGATCATCATTTCGGCGTACTTGTCGGCGGGGATGCCCGTCTCCTTGGAGCGCGCGATGATCTTGTCGTCCACGTCCGTATAGTTGCGCGCGTACGTCACCTGATACCCCTGTTTTTCCAGGAACTTGCGGAAAATATCGTAGACGATCGCCTGAAAGGCATGTCCGATATGCGCCTCGCCCGAGACGGTGATGCCGCAGGCGTACATTTTGACTTTTCCCTCTTCCAGGGGGATAAATTCTTCCTTTCTTCTCGTCAGCGTGTTATAAATTTTCATGGTGTCCTCCTGTCAATTGTCGTCCTTTTGGTCCGGTTTGGTATCGTTTTTCGGGGTACGTTCCCCGTTTTCATATGCAATCGCCGCATCCAGCCGCTCCTCGAGTTCAAAGATGCGCTCGCGAAGAGAACAGATCTCGCGCAGGACGGGGTCGTCCTTTTCGGGGATGAGGTCCTGCGTCTTTTCGCCGTTGATGCGCACGACGCGGCCGGGCACGCCCACGACGGTGGCATAAGGCGGGACCTCCTTCAAGACAACCGCGCCCGCGCCGATGCGCGCGCCTTCGCCCACCGTAAAGCCGCCCAGCACTTTTGCGCCGCTGGAGATCGTGGCATTTCTTTTGACCGTCGGGTGACGCTTGCCCGTCTGCTTGCCCGTGCCGCCCAGCGTCACGCCCTGATAGATGACGACGCCCTCCTCGATTTCGGCGGTCTCGCCGATGACGACGCCCGTGCCGTGGTCAATGAACACGCCCGGGGCGATCTTGGCGGCAGGGTGGATCTCGATGCCCGTCAAGAACTTGGCGAACTGCGAGGTCATGCGCGCGAGGAGTTTGAGGTGCATCTTATACAGTCTGTTTGCCCAGCGGTGCCAGGAGAGCGCGTGCACGCCAGAATAGGTCAGCCAGATCTCGAACTTGTTGCGCGCGGCGGGGTCGTTGCGCTTCGCCGCGGCGATATCCTTTCTCAGTCTTGAAAAAAACATGTTCCTCCCTCCGCGCGCCTTCACGATAAAAAAGCGCCCTCATGCACTGCTATCATATGATATCATATGCATAAAGGCGCGGTGATGCGCGGTTCCACTTTACTTCGGGGCAAAAGCCCCCTCGTTGCGTCCGGTAACGGCGGACTGCCGCGGGCATTGCCCCGACCTTATCAAGCGGACGCATACCCCCTGACGTCTGCAAGCGGCTCTCAGCGGCTGCCGCTCTCTCTGTTGCAGATGATGCCAAGGTTTTTCCCGCTCCCGGCTGCTGGTATTTTGCATATTTTACAATATTTCTGATGCTGTTGTCAAGCGTTTCCACGAAGCTTGTCCGAGGCGCTCTCCTGCGCCTTTTTGATGGGAAGATTGGCGAGCTTGTACTCCGCAAGGCAGGCATCGCGCATCTCCTCGTTGAAGATCTTCTGCTCGATGAGATAGCGCACGACGACGTCACGCACGTCGTCCTCCTTGAATTCAAACCCGCACACCGCGAGCAGGGAAACGACGTCCTGCCATTGCATGCGCGTGACAAGCGCCAGCGCAAAGACGGTGTTCTTCTCCGGGTACAGCGAGCCCTTAACGATCTTCTTCCAGTACTTGGGCGCAATGTCCAGCCTCTTGCCCGCCTCCTCCGCCGTCTCGCCGCAGTGGTGCAGCGCCTGCGGAAGGATTTTTGCGAACGTGTGCTTGTTGAAGCGGTCGGATATGCGCTCCCTGAGCGAGGGGAAGAAAAAGGAGAAGGTGAACGTCGTGTCCGCCAGGGACGCCTTGAGCTTTTCCAGCAGCTCTTCGCACTTCGCCTGATAACAAAGGCGCATGCAGGAGGAATCGCGGCGGGCGACGTTTCCGTCGTCGGCGACATACAACACGTTGGGCATTTCGTAGCCCTCGATCGCGCTCAGGCGCACATAATCGGAATAATTCGCGCAGAAATATTCGTCCAGCGCGCGGATAAACTCTGCTTTCATGCCACTATTGTACCATTCCCGCGCCAAAATGGCAAGCGTTCTTGCATGAAAGCTCATCTTTCGCACCCGATTTCCCGTGAAAAATACGATCAGGCGAATGTGGCAGCATTGCGTCTTCCGGCAGGACGTTTTTGTGCGTTTTTGCCAAATTTTAAGAACCTGCAATATTTTTTTGTGAGAATGCTTGCAATTGCGCCTCTTTTATGTTAAAATTTTACAGTGGACATATGGAGGTAATTTTATGAAGAGAGAGCGCATCGAAGAAATTGCTGAACTACTCGACAAACGCGGAAAACTCACGCTCGAACAGCTGGACGAGCAATTCCCCAACGTATCGCAGATGACGCTGAGACGGGATCTCTTTCAACTGGAACAGGAGGGGCGCATCATCCGCGTGCGCGGCGGCGCAATGTCCGTGAAAGAAGTGCAGAAGGTATCTGGCGAGCCGTACACCAAAAAGACGACCATCCACACGGACGAAAAGATCGAGATCGCACAGAAAGCGGCAAGCCTCATCGACGAAAACTGCTCCCTCTTTATGGACGGCGGCACGACGGCGATGTACCTTGCCAAGGAACTGCCCGATAAAAATCTGCACATTTTTACCAACGGACTTGCCGTCGCCATCGAGCTGGCGCAGAAAAAGAACGTCAACGTGACCATGCTGGGCGGTCAGGTGATGAAGGATAACCTCTCCACCGCGTCGCCCGTTGCGAAGGCGTATTTTGACAACACCAATTTTGAACTTGCGATCATTTCCGCTTCGGCGTTCACGCCGGGGAACGGCTTTTCCTGCGGGGCGCAGATTGAAGCAGATCTTCTTAAGCTCGCGCGCGCCAAGGCAAAGGCAACCTATATGATGTTGGACAGCTCCAAGATCGGCAAGATCATGCCCTACACCTTTGCGCATATCGAGGACATCGACGTTCTCATCACGGACGACAACTTCCCCGCCGACCTCAAAGCGCTGTTTACGGAGAGGAATATTGTTGTCATGTGAAAAAGGTTCACGCAAATCTTTTTGCAAAGGCAAAAATCTTTGCCGTGAGTTTAGAGAAAACACCGCCGCGGCACGCGCAAAGCGCTGTCTGCGGCTCGTTTGTCTCACGCGGGTAGAATCCCGCGTTCGGTCAAGAAATAGCCTTGCCCATGGCAATTTCTTAAGTTCGGGCATGCGCCGAAGCCGCACCGCGGCTATCGGCATAACGCACGCCCTCACCTCTCTGCGGGCGAATTTTCAGGGCTTACCATTTTACTTCGCCCGCATTCACTCTTTCTTGGCAGCGCCAAGGTAGTGCGCTGTCTGCGGGCAGGAAATCGCCGCTGAAAAAGGCGATTTCTAAGTTCGGCGTGCGCGCACAGCACACCGTGCTGGTGCGCATAACGCACGCCTCACCCCCATAAGCCAAAGGGTTGGCAAATTGGGGCGGAAAAGGCATAACGCAGTGACGCCTTTCCCCGTAATTCGTAGAAAAAGGCGCATGTCTCCCATGAACCGAAGGTTTAGGGGAGGTGCCCCGTAGGGGCGGAAGGGTCCGACCCTCCTGCCTCGCTTTGCTCGGCATCTTTTGGCGCCGCCTGCGGGCAGGAAATCGCCGCTGAAAAAGGCGATTTCTAAGTTCGGCGTGCGCGCACAGCACACCGTGCTGGTGCGCATAACGCACGCCTCACCCTAACAAAGTCAGGGGAGCCCAAAGACAGAATAACAGCCTCCCATGAAATTATAAATGAGAAAGACCTCATAGCACCTCGCAAAAATATTTTCGGAGAAAAGATTTTTGCGAAGAGGAGCCGCGCCGCCGCGGGCAAATGCCCGCGGCGGCGCGGCTGTTTTACGTCTTAAAAAAATCAACTGCCCTGCTTGGAAAGCGGGATGCCGAACAGGGTACCCGTCGTCTCCAGAACGTGGCGCGTTAAGTCGGCGGCGAGCTGCCATTCGTCCTTTGCGGCGAAGAGGCGTTTCAGCTTCCATGCGCGCAGGAAGGATGCGTACTTTTTTTCTACGGACGGAAACTTCTTCTCCCCGTTCACGCACACGACGAGGCTGCGCTCCTTGGCGCTCATCGCGCGGAATTCCAGATAGTTCGCCGCGTCCCTGCGAATGCGGTAGATCTGCGTGCAGGTCGAATCCGTGCCCTTGGAGTAGTCGCGCTCGAAGGTCACGCCGTATTCCTCTAAAAATGTAAAATATTCGGAAAACTCCATGCTCATGCCCCCTGATCGCCCGTTCTGTCCTCTTCCTGCCTTGTTTTCTCGCCGTCCGACGCATGCGCCTGATCGATCTTCGCCTCAATGGGGATGACCGAAAGGCGCAGCTTTTTTACAAAATGATTGTTCAGCGCAGCGCCGACGATCAGCAGGATCGCCGCGACGACCGAGACGGGCTGTGCGGGAATCAGCGCCGCGAGCAGGACGCCGAGGACGATCGACGCAAGATAGAGCGCCGTCGGAATTCTTCCCCTGCCCTTGGAATGCGCCTCGTACTTGCGGTAGATCAGAAGATTGTCCGCATAGCGCGGCTCGCGCTCCAGCATGGCGACGTTGCGCTTTTCCACCTTTGCAAGTTTGATGAGGAAGGGAACGCCCGCGCACATGCCAAAGACAAACGCGCATCCGATGACCAGCGGGAATGCCCAACCATCCGCCTCTACATCTAACGCAATGGGCAATTGCAGGACGAGCAGAACCGCCATGCCGACGGCAAGCCCGATGCAAAACCCGATATACACCGCCTTTGTGTACTGTCTGCGCAATGTCTGCGCCCGTGCGCGCAGCGAGGGCTCGGGGAAGAGATAGTCCAGCGAACGCAGGTTTTTGTCCCTGCTGAGCGAGTAGGAGCGCGCGTCGACGGACGCGGGATAGGGCGGAAACGCCGCAAGTTCTGCCCCCGTCTCCTCCGACCGCAGATACATGTATCCGATCAGGCAGCTGACAAACGCCACGCAGAACGCGCCTGCCGCAATGGCGTATGCGCTGTCCCGCAGCGCGAGATCGGAGTAGGGCAGGGACGCCGAAATGCACGCCAGCGCCACGACCAGCAGGACGAAGGCGGCGGCGATCCCCCAGAGCCAATACCTGCTGCGCCTTTTGACGGGCGGCTGCGGCGCAGGGAGCGGGGAAACTTGCGGCAGCGCGCTATATGTTTGAGCGCGCTCCGTCCGCTGCGGCGCGAAAACTGATTGCGCGGGTTGTGTGGGTTGTACAGGTTGTGCGGGCGCGCGCTGCAAAACTTCCGTCCGCGCGGGCAAGGCTTCTTGCATTGCCTGCGTCCCGTTTTCCTGCGAGGCGGGAGTGGAAGGCGCAGCCGGTTGCACCGCGTCTTTCGTCTGTGACACGGTTGCTGCGAGTGAAGCAGAGACCGCCGCGCCGCCCGACATGTCCGGCATCCGGCGGGCATACTGTTTTTTCAGCCGCGCAAAGCGGCGGCACTTTACGCCGTAGACGATGCCCAGCACGATGGTCGCGATCGATATGCCGGCGAGGATAAGAAAGAGGACGGCAAGCACCACGGCGATCGCGTCATAATTTGCCGCGGTCTCGTCCGCGGGAAGAAGAAACGCAACGATGACGAATCCCCAAAAGAGCGCCGCGGTTGCAATGCCGCAGCCGATGAGCGCGCGGCAAGTCCCCCGCAGCCCCCTTTCTCGGGCTGCGATCTCCCCCTGCTGCAGATTTTGTTCCAGCTGTCCGTCTGAGATCATATATTCTCCCATACGCGGTCAATCGCCGCACAGACGCCGCATGCGGGCGTCTTTCTTCTATCTTATCACACCGCCCGCAAAAAGACAAGCCCCCATTTTCAGGAAAGCTGCCTTTTTCCGCTGCACTGCCTTGGCACAAGTTTGCCGTTTGGTACAAATTTTACGGTACGTTTCCCTTTTTTTATGACAAAGAGCAGGCAAAACTGCCTGCTCTTGATTTTTTATTGTGCGTCTTTTTGAGAAGAATTTTTCCTTTTTAAGCCGAGAACTTCGTCCGAAGAGATCTCCAGTATCTCGCAGATATTGGCAAACGTCTCCAGGGAAGGGTATTTATCCAGTCGCATGTATTTGCTGACCGTGGAAGCGTTGATCCCAAGCTTTTCCGCCAATTCTTTTTGCGTAATGCCGCTCCATTTGATCTCTTCCCGCAGTCTGATTTGGACATCTTTGATATCGATCATGAAAAAATAATAGCACAGTATGCCTTTTTTGTTTGACAAAAGGCACATTGTGCCTTATAATTATACTAAGTTAGTTTAGGAGGAAATCAAAAAATGAAACCCGTCGAATTACCAATGACATTCGGACAAAAATTAGCAGAAGTTTTTGTTCAAATTTTATGGCTGCCAATTTCAGCGGCAATTAACTTTATTACACTAAGTTTGCCACTTTTTCCGATAATCCTGCCTTATATTCCCGCTAAGCCTACTTCCGTTCACGATACCTATTTCGTCTTTTTTATTATTTGCATTTTGTTTTGCTGGGCGCCATATTGCATAGTCAAATACATCCTCATGCCAAAGCTCAAACATTTTCACGCAAAAAACGGCGACCTTGACTACAACGTTGGGGCTTCCGATACCCTGAAAGAAGAAAAAGTGCAAACCCCTGTCAGAGATTCCCATGGACAGACTGTTGCCTATGTAGAAGAAACAAAATACAAGATAGAGCATGACAGCGGCGATCGCCACGAATGGGGCGGAGCATCATGGGGTCTTTTGTTCTATTGTATTTTTGCCTTTCCTTTACGGTGTATCTCACTTTTGTTGTCTATTTTTGCCTTATTTTCGTCAAGTTTATTTGTATCGATCCGACTGACCGACCCTGCACCGAAAAATGTCTTTTGTTTCATCGTTTTTGATGCGCAGGTAAGACGGTTTTACAGGTAAGACTTTTATATTAAATATTTTCCAAAACGTCTGATTTACAAAACAACAAGCGCCCTCGCGGAAATTCCGCGAGGGCGCTTGTTGTAAATTTCAATTATTCTTCGCAGTTCTTTTTGAGGGTCGCAAGACTCTCGGAAAGCTCCTTGGGAAGTCTGTCGCCGAACTGCTTGTAGAACTCGGCGATCTCGTCCGCCTCGGCGCTCCAGCGCGCCTTGTCGACATAGAGAATGCTCTCGAGCGTGTCCACGGAGTAGTCAAGCCCTTCGAGGTCGATGTCCTTTGCGTAGGGAACATAGCCGATCGCCGTCTCCTGCGCTTCCACCGTGCCGGCGCAGCGCTTCAGGATCCAGTCGAGCACACGCATGTTGTCGCCGAAGCCCGGCCACAGGAACTCGCCGTCCGCGTCCTGACGGAACCAGTTGACGTTGAAGATCTTGGGCGGGTTGGACGCCTTCTTGCCCATTTCGATCCAGTGCGCGAAGTAGTCGCCCATGTGATAGCCGCAGAAGGGCTTCATCGCCATGGGGTCGTGACGGAGCACGCCCGTCGCGCCCGTTGCGGCTGCCGTCGTCTCGCTGGACATGATGGAGCCGACGAACACGCCGTGATCCCAGTCGCGGGACTGATAGCAAAGGGGCGTTGTGGTTGCGCGGCGGCCGCCGAAGATGATCGCGTCAAGCGGCACGCCCTCCTTGGAGTTGAACGCCTCCGAAAGGCAGGGGCAGTTGACGGCGGGCGCCGTGAAGCGGGAGTTGGGGTGCGCCGCCTTCACGCCGGAATCGGGCGTCCACTCGTTGCCCAGCCAGTCGATGAGGTGTGCGGGCGCGGGTTTGGTGAGCCCTTCCCACCAGACGGTGTTGTCCTCGGAATTGATCGCAACGTTGGTGAAGATGGTGTTCTTTTTGGTTGCCGCGAGCGCGTTGGGGTTGCTCTTTTCGTTGGTGCCGGGCGCGACGCCGAAGAATCCGTTCTCGGGGTTGACCGCCCAGAGCCTGCCGTCCTTGCCGACGCGGATCCACGCGATATCGTCGCCGACCGTCTCCACCTTGTAGCCCATCTCCTGATAGTGCTTGGGCGGGATGAGCATGGCGAGGTTGGTCTTGCCGCATGCGGACGGGAATGCCGCCGCGATATACTTCTTGCTGCCGTCGGGATAGGTCACGCCAAGAATGAGCATGTGCTCCGCCATCCAGCCCTCCTGCTTGCCCAGATAGGACGCAATTCTCAGCGCGAAGCACTTCTTGCCCAGAAGCACGTTGCCGCCGTATGCGGAGTTGACGGAGATGATGGTGTCGTCCTCGGGGAAGTGCATGATATAGCGCTTCTCGGGATCGACGTCGCACTTGCAGTG